>UMFO01013854.1_pt1 | contig 17793 bp, 10 predicted proteins | sample 1965051 | NCBI WGS metagenome assembly UMFO01 (sample SAMEA4836050, study PRJEB28245) | human gut metagenome | biome: gut microbiome; material: fecal sample | place: Denmark | collected 2008
GCCGACAGTCTGGAACCAACAGATAACTACTTTGGCTGGATTGTTATGCGTTACGGCTTAGGTGAATGTCTGGTAAAATTTGATGAAAAAATGAATTCTACTCCGTGGCTGGCCGAAAATTGGCAGGTCAGTGACGATAAGCTTACCTGGACTTTTAAAATCAATGATAAAGCAAAATTTTCAAACGGTAACAAAGTAACTGCAGAGGCTGTAAAAAAATCTATTGAACGTACTTTTGAAAAAGCCGCCCGTGCCAGAGCAATGTTTGAATATGACAATATCAGTGCTGACGGGCAGACGTTGATGATCAAAACTCACACTCCTGTTGCTACATTACCGGGAATGCTTGGTGATCCGCTTTTTATTATTATTGACACCAGTGTAACTGACCGTGATTATGCTAAGCAAGGGCCTATCTGTACCGGTCCATATATGGTCAATACGTACAGTAAAGCTAAAGCTGTTATGGATGCTAATCCTAATTACTGGGATGGCGAAGTACCGTTTAAGCATGTTGAGATCCCGACTATTGATGATCCCAATACACGCGCTATGGCCCTGCAGTCCGGTGAGATTGATATGGCAATCAATATTGCTCCAGGCGACATGTCGTTGTTCAGCAACAAAGATAAGTACAATATCAGTGCTATTGCTTCCCTGCGTGACGTATTGGCACGTATGAACGTTAAGGAAGGCAAGCCGATGTATGATAAACGTGTTCGAGAAGCGTTGCTGTCATCTTTGGACCGTGAAACCTACTGTAAGGTTTTACTGAAGGACACATTTACTTCTGGCGGGCCGTTGATGCCGCCTTCTGTCGATTATGGATTTGATCAGTTAAAAGATCCTAATACCTATAATGTAGAACGTGCTAAGAAACTGTTGGAAGAGGCTGGCTGGAAAGATACCAATGGCGATGGCTATGTTGATAAAGAAGGTAAAAATCTGGAGATGGACTTTATTTTCTACAGCGGTCGCGCAGAATTGCCTTTGTTTGCTGAAGCTACCCAGTCCGATGCTAAAAAGGTTGGTATCAAGGTTAACCTGAAAAATGTTGATTACAATGTTTTGGACGGGATTGGTGTGCGAGGTGAATATGACTTGCTGATTTCCAATATTCTTACTCTGCAGGCAGGCGACCCCGAGGTCTTTATCAATCAGTACTGGAAAACAAATGTTAACGGTAATAATCCGCAGAACGGCAGCGGTTACAGCAATCCTGCCTATGATGCTCTGAGCGATAAGCTGGCAGTAGAATTTGACCCGGCGAAACGTCGTCAATTAGTAATCGATATGCAGAAAATTATTCTTGATGATGCGGCAACGATTATTTTTGGTTATCCGCAGACAAATATGATCAGTAATAATTCTATTGCCAATGCAGAAATTTTACCGTGTGATTATTACTGGCTGACGAAGGAGATCAAGCCTGCCCAGAAATAATCTGTGGGAAGAAGGGACACTGTAATGCTTTTAAAAGTTACAGATTTGGATATCAGTTACGGCAGCAAGGCTACCGTAACTGGTGCCAATATAGAATTGAAAAAGGGTGAGATTTTATCTATCGTTGGCGAGAGCGGCAGCGGTAAAACAACGGTGATACGTGCTATTATGGGCTGTTTGCCGGGTAATGGACATGTAAGCGGCGGCAATATCATTTTTGACGGCAGAAACCTGCTGGATAATACGCCGCAGCAATGGCGTGAAATGTGTGGGACTGAGATTTCTATGATTTTTCAGGACAGCGGTAATATGATCAACCCTATTCGCCGTATCGGCGAACAGTTTATTGATTATATTCTGACTCATGCGCCGCAGATTTCCAGACGGGAAGCTTATGATCTGGCTATTAAGATGCTTGATGATGTAAGGATGCCCAATCCTGACAATGTAATGCGCAGTTATCCGTTCGAATTATCAGGGGGGATGCGCCAGCGTGTAGGTATAGCTTTGGCGATGACCTTCAGCCCGAAACTGCTTTTGGCTGATGAGCCTACAAGCGCGCTTGATGTCACAACGCAGGCGCAGATCATCAGGCAGATCGTTGATGTTCGTGACGAATACAATGCCGCGGTGATCATAGTTACTCATAATTTGGGTGTAGCTTCGTATATGTCAAATAAAATCGTTGTGATGCAGAATGGTATGGTTGTGGAGAGCGGACTGCGGGAAGAGATTATCGGCGATCCACAGCATGAATATACTAAGGAACTGCTGGCGGCTGTTCCGGTTGTGGGAGGTAAGCGTTATTATGCCTGAGAACGTAAAATTACACCCGCATGAGAACTGTAACTGCGACCGTGATGGAGTTGCATTACCGCCAGAAATAGTATTGGAAGTAAAAAATCTGACGAAAAAGTTTCAGGTAGATGGCGGCAAGGTTCTCACTGCCTGTGATAAAGTAAATTTAAATGCTTACAAGGGACAGACTCTTGGCATTATTGGTGAAAGCGGCTGCGGCAAAAGTACTCTGGTCAGAACTATTTTACAGATCCATCCGGCGACAGAGGGCGAAGTAATATTTGAAGGACAGAACATTTTGAAATTGGAGGGAGAAGCGCTTCGCCAGAACCGCCGAAAAATACAAATGGTTTTTCAGGATCCTACAGCGGCTTTTAATCCGAAAATGCGGGTAAAAGATATTTTATGTGAGCCTTTATTGAATTTTGGGTTACTGAAAAATTCTGAAGTTGACGCAAAAGCTGCAGAGTTATTACAAATGGTGGAGCTGCCAGTGGAATTCAAAGACCGTTTTCCTCATAGTATGAGCGGAGGTCAGCGTCAGCGTTTGGGTATAGCCAGGGCACTTTCTCTGGAACCGCAGATTATTGTCTGCGATGAAGCCACTTCAGCGCTGGATGTTTCTGTACAGGAAAAAATTTGTGAATTGCTGGTACGGCTGCAACGGGAAAAAGATATTACATATCTTTTTATCTGTCATGATATTGGTCTGGTTGATTTGATGAGCCATCAGGTCGCGGTCATGTATCTTGGTAATGTAGTGGAATTATTGGAAAAAGGTCGTTTGTCTGTTAATGGTGTCCATCCTTATACTAAAGCTTTGATAAAATCTATCTTTAAAGTGGATTTCAAACCTGGAGAAAAAATTCAGCCGTTAGAAGGCGATATTCCGAGTCCATTGGCTTTGCCGCTGGGTTGCCCATTTCAGAGCCGCTGCGAGTATTGCCAGGAAATTTGCAGAAGCGAAAAACCACAATTGCAAGAAATTAAGAAAGGTCATTTTGCAGCCTGTCATTTTGTTAAATAATTTTTTAGTATATTGCAGCAGTCTTAATGGGTGCTGCAATATAAAAATATTTTTTGATGAATAAATACTTATTTATTCATATTTAAACACAGCCAAATAAGTACGCTTTTAAAAATATAAAATCGGTCAAAGTGTGCTTAGCATATATATTTTTTAGGAGTTGATTATGATGAAAAAAACTTTGGTGCTTGCTATGGCAATGGTACTGGGAGTGACTGCTTCAGTGTATGCCGCTAATCCTTTTTCTGATGTTCCGGCCGGGCATTGGGCTTATGATGCCGTTAACAGACTGGCAGCAGCCGGAATTATTGATGGTTATGGCGATGGTAATTTTGGCGGCGAACGTCTGATGACACGTTATGAAATGGCACAAATTGTAGCAAAAGCTATGGCTAAAGGCGCTAATGTTGACCGCCTGGCTGTAGAATTTGCCGATGAACTGGACAGCTTGGGAGTACGCGTAGCAGCTTTAGAGAAAAAAGCGGATAATGTGAAGATTACAGGACAAATCCGTTATGAATATGCAGGGCGTGACGGAGATTTTAAGAAAGACAAAGGCAGTGTTGCAAAAAATCGTCTGCGCACTCGTTTGTTTGTAAATGGCAGTGTAAATGAAGACTGGACTTATACGGCCCGTATTCAAAATGACCAGAATCTTGCTAATGATTCCGGTTATGAAGATACCAAACTCAATCAAGCCTATGTTACAGGTAAATTGGGTGGATTTAATGTTATGGCAGGGAAAGCGCCAGTATTTTTAGCTAATGGCAACCTTTATGACGATACTGCAGAAGTTATTCAGTTAACATATGGTAAAAATGTAAAAATTAGCGGCTATTGGGGGCAAATTACTGAAAAAGATTCCGTTTATATGGCAGATAAGGCCTATGGCGCCAGTTTATCTGGTAAAATCGGCCGCTTGGATTTAGCTGCCGGTTATGATAGATTTGAAGATTTAGATGCCGGGTTTACGAAAATTTCTAATAACGCGGTCTGGAATGCAGGGGCAAATTATAATTTTGGTGACTTTATTTTAGGGGCGATGTATCTTAATTCTGATATTTCTGATAAAGCTGTTGAAAAAGGTGCTGATACGGACGGCTTTGTCATCAGTGCTGCTTATAAGGGTGCCAAGGCCGCCAAACAGGGGACCTGGGGACTTTGGGGAAATTATTATGATCAGGGGGCAGGTACATTTATTGCTCATACGATGAAAGCTGGTGACTGGGGATACTTCACTAAAGAAGGCTTTAAAGGTTATGGTGTTGGTATAAATTATACTTTGGCCAAGAATATGGTTTATAATTTGGATTACTATGATTTGGAAGGTAAAGAAAGCGGACGTGATTCTCAGATTATTTGGAATCGTTTACAGGTAACCTTCTAAATTTGCAGTAACTGAAGCAGGTATTTTGAGAAAGATTAAGGCTATTTTAACAGGCAGTTTCCATATTAAATGAATGGAAGCTGCCTGTATTATTTTTCTCAAAAGTTTTGTAAAATTTTTCAAAAAACTATATATGAATATTTGCTCATGTGTTATAATAAGATTACAGTAAAAGTAAGGAGGCTGGAAAATGAGCAAAACACAGCATGCTTTAGAAAATTTACATGAACATAACAGTCAGGGCTGCGGACATGATCATCATCACGAAGATGAAAGCGGCCATAACGATAATTCAGCCTGTGGCTGCGGACATGATCATCATCACGAAGATGAAAGCGGCCATAACGATAATTCAGCCTGTGGCTGCGGACATGATCATCATCACGAAGATGAAAGCGGCCATAACGATAATTCAGCCTGTGGCTGCGGACACGAACATTATCACAAAGGAGAAAGCGGCCATGACCATGATGCAGCCTGTGGCTGTGGGCATGATCATCATGTGCCCGGGCATGCAGATGACTGTCAATGTGAGCTCTGCCATCCACATGAGGAATATTGCGATGTTTGTGGTGAAAGCTTGGAAAATTGTATCTGCAGAATGCCTGATGCTGATTGTATAAAACGAGTTTATGCTTTAAAAAATCTGGGTTGTGCCAACTGTGCCGCCAAAATGGAATATAAGATTAAAGAATTGCCTGGAGTAGAATATGCTTCAGTAAGTTTTGTAACAAAACAGCTGCGTCTATCGGCCAAAAATCACGAGGTATTGCTGCCGGCCATTCGTGAAATCTGTGCTTCTATAGAATCGGATGTAGAAGTTGTGCCACGCAGTGGGATGATGCCGTTCAACTTTGAAAGCAAGGTATACCTGTTAGAGAACCTGGGCTGTGCCAATTGTGCCGCAAAAATGGAGAAGGCTATCAATGATTTGCCGGATGTTTCTGCTGCAACGATAACTTATGCTACGAAACAACTGCGGCTGACAGCGAAGAATCACGCACAATTGCTGCCACAGGTCCAGGCAATTTGCAGTACGATCGAAGCAGGTGTAAAAGTAGTTGAACGTATAGGAAAGCCGGTATTGGCTGAAAATATTAATCAGCGTAAAAAAAGCGGTGGAATACTTTCAATGTCGGATGAACAGCGTTCACTGGCAGAAATAGTGTTTGGCGGAATTTTGTTTATAATCAGCGAAATTACCGGACTCGTGCCGGAAGCTTATCATATTTACTGTCTTGTTGCCGCATATATTCTCTTGGGCGGAAGGATTGTTTTAACCGCTTTAAAAAATAGTACGAAGGGACAGGTTTTTGATGAAAACTTCCTGATGACAGTAGCTACTTTAGGTGCTTTTGCTATCAATCAATATGAAGAAGCTGTTGGAGTTATGCTGTTTTATCGTATCGGAGAATATTTTGAGCATCGTGCGGTTGAAAAAAGTCGTGGTCAGATTATGGAAGCTGTCGATATGCGTCCGGAAGTAGTTAATTTGCTGATTGGTGAAGATGTGCGTGTTATCCCGGCAGAGGAAGCCAATGTTGGTGACATTTTACTGGTACGTGCCGGTGATCGTATTCCTTTGGATGGAGTAGTTATAGAAGGTGAAAGCCTGCTTGATACTTCTCCGGTGACAGGAGAACCTGTGCCGGTAAAACGCAGTTTTGGCGATGAAGTTATTTCTGGTTGTATTAATACGTCAGGGATGCTGAAAATCAGAGTAGAAAAAGTCCTGGCTGAATCTATGGTCACCAAAATTTTAGACTCTGTAGAAAATGCTGCTGCCAGCAAACCACAGTTAGACAGGTTTATAACACGTTTTGCGCGTATCTATACTCCGTTTGTTGTGGCAGTAGCTGTTTTAACTGCTGTGATACCCGGCTTTATAACAGGAAATTGGGAATATTGGACTTATACAGCCTTAACATTTCTGGTTATCAGCTGCCCATGTGCACTGGTGCTGAGCGTGCCTTTGGCGTTTTTTTCAGGCATTGGAGCCGGCTCGAAATATGGAATTCTTTTTAAGGGCGGCGTTACAATAGAAGCCCTGAAAAATGTTAAAGCAGTGGTTATGGATAAAACAGGTACTGTGACCAAAGGGAATTTTGTTGTTCAAAAGCTGGTTCCGGTAAGTGGCATGGAAGAAGATGAGCTGTTGAAGCTTTGTGCCTCCGCAGAACTTGTTTCCAGTCATCCGATTGCTACAAGTATAGTAAATGCGGCCAAAGAACGTGAGTTGAAACTCGAACGGCCGCAAACATTTGAAGAAATTGCCGGTGAAGGATTAGTTGTCGAGGTTTCAGATGGAAAAATTTTGTGTGGCAATAAAAAATTGTTAGAACGGTTTGAAATTGATTTTTCTGTTAGGGAAGAAGATAATTATGGTACGGAAGTGCTGGTTGCCAGAGCCGGAAAGTATTTAGGACAAATAATTATTGATGATACATTGAAAGAGGATGCGGTAGCTGCTGTTACCTCCCTTAAAAAGATGAATTTAACTACAGCCATGCTTACAGGTGATGCGGCAGAAAGCGCACAGGCAGTGGCACGTGCTGCTGGAATTGACGAAGTAAGAGCTAAGCTTCTGCCGCAGGATAAACTCAATGAGTTGGGCCGCTTACGCAAACAATATGGTGGAGTGATGTTTGTCGGTGATGGTATAAATGACGCTCCCGTTTTAGCAGGCGCCGATGTTGGCGCTGCCATGGGCAGTGGTGCTGATGCTGCTATTGAGGCAGCAGATGTTGTATTTATGAACTCGGAAATGCAGGCTATTCCTCAGGCAATTGCCCTAGCGAAGGAAACAACCAGAATTGCCTGGCAGAATGTATTTTTTGCTTTGGCAATTAAGATTATTATCATGGCTGCTGGGTTGGCAGGCTATGCGTCTATGTGGGCGGCTGTCTTCGCCGACACTGGTGTTTCCATACTCTGCGTTTTGAATTCCATTCGTATTTTGTATAAAAAAATATAAATATTATTATTCAATCATTATAAGGACAGCAGATTAAAACATGCTGTCCTGTTTTTTTGAAAAAACTTTAAATTTAAAAGTTTAAAGGGATAATAAAATCATTGTACAGGTAAATAATTTTGTTGAAATATTGTGAAAATATCAGAAGCAATAAATTGTTGTTGACAAAATAAGTTAGCAGTAGTAAACTTTAAGAGGTTAGCGAAAGCTAACTTTTTAAAAGTGGGCTAGTTAGCGTAAGCTAATGTGAGGAGGGCAAAAGTATGATGACATTAAAAGAAGTTCCTATCGGTTCTACCGTAACTATCAAAAAAGTTTGTGCCACCGGACCTTTGAAACGCAGAATTGTTGATATGGGTTTGACAAAGGGGACACCGGTGACCGTCAGAAGAGTCGCGCCACTGGGAGATCCATTAGAAGTAACTGTACGCAGCTATGAGCTTTCGCTGCGCAAAGCAGATGCGCAGAACATTCTGGTGGAATAAATTTTGATTTAAAGTTAGTGAAAGTTGATTCGAGGAGGGACTATTTTGAGTAAGACATTAGCACTAGTGGGCAATCCAAACAGCGGTAAAACCACACTATTTAATAATCTTACAGGCAGTAAACAATACGTTGGAAACTGGCCTGGTGTAACCGTTGAACGTAAGGGCGGCAAACTTAAAAAACATGATGGCTTTGAGGTCATGGATCTGCCGGGTATTTATTCTTTATCTCCGTATTCTCCGGAGGAAGTAATAACCCGTAATTATCTTTTGGAAGAAAATCCTGATGTTATAGTTAATATAGTTGATGGATCGAACCTGGAACGTAATCTGTATTTAACGATGCAGCTTTTGGAAATGGGCTGTAAAGTTGTAGTTGCGCTCAATATGATGGATCTTGTCAGAGCTAACGGTGATGTACTGGACACGGAGCTGCTCTCTAAAGAGTTAGGGTGCCCGGTTGTGCCGATTACAGCTACCAGCGGTGAAGGTGTGGAACAGCTCGTGGCAAGGGCGGTGCAGATTGCTCAAACACAATGTGACAGAAAAGACCCCAACAGCTTTTCAGAAGAAGTTGAACGCGTATTGCAGGAAATTGGCGAAATGGTAGCGCCTATGCCGCATATAGAACGCCGCTGGCAATTAGTCAAGGTATTGGAACGTGATGGGCAGCTGCTTGAAAAACTGAAATTATCTCAAGGTGTGTTTGACAAACTAGAGGTCTTGATTACCCGTTTTGAACAGCAGGCTGATGATGATGCGGCAAGTATCATCGCTTCCGGACGTTATCAGAAAATAGACTCAATGCTGCGCAGCTGTTATAAAAGTGCCAATGTTGATTATGCAAATACTGTTTCAGAAAAAATAGATCGTATTGTAACTAACCGTGTTTTGGGATTACCTATATTTTTAGGCATCATGTGGGCTGTTTATTATATTTGTATCCAGACCTTGGGCGATGAAACTATCGGCTGGATGGAAGAATTATTTGAAGGCATCAGTGAATACGCAGGTGATTTGCTGGAAGCAGCTGGCGCTTCTGAAGTTATGTCAGGGCTCGTACTTGATGGAATCATTGGCGGTGTTGGCGCCGTACTTGGCTTTGTACCGCAGATTTGCCTTTTGTTCTTATTTTTGTCTTTCCTGGAAGACTGTGGCTATATGGCACGTGTTGCTTTTATTATGGATCGTATTTTCAGGCAATTCGGGCTTTCAGGCAAGTCGTTTATTCCGATGTTGATCGGTACCGGCTGCAGTGTTCCCGGTATCATGGCAGCACGTACGATTGAAAATGAACGTGATCGTAAACTGACGATTATGCTGACGCCGTTTATTCCTTGTAATGCTAAACTTCCGGTGTTTGCTCTGTTTGCGGCAGCTTTTTTTCCAGAGCAGTCTTGGGTCGGTCCTTCGATGTATCTCTGGGGTATAGTGATGGTTGTAGTTTCAGGTATTCTGTTGAAAAAAACCAAGGCTTTTGCCGGTGAACCGGCGAACTTTGTTATGGAATTGCCTGCATATCACTGGCCGCGGGCAAAAGATATTCTTATTCATACTTGGGAACGTGCCCGCGGTTTTATTGTTAAAGCCGGCACGATAATTTTCCTGGCCTCCGGATTGGTGTGGTTATTGCAATCCTTTGATTTTTCGTTTGAAATGGTTGATGCTCAGGACAGTATGATGGCTGTTATCGGTCATTATCTGGCACCTGTGTTTGCTCCACTTGGCTTTGACAGCTGGCAGACTGCTTTCGCAGCAATTACGGGCTTCTTAGCTAAAGAAGTAGTTGTTTCTACATTTGGTATCTTGGCTGGAGTTGCTGAAGCTACCGAAGAAGATCCGACTTTGATTACCACTATTCAAAGCATGTTCACGCCTGCCAGTGCGTATGCATTTATGATTTTTACATTGCTGGCATCTCCGTGTTTTGCTGCTATTGGCGCGATCAGGCGCGAGATGGGCAGCTGGCATTGGACTTTCTTTGCCCTCCTATATCAAACAGGCTTGGCATATTGCATGGCTTTGCTGATATACCAGATCGGCAGCAGAATGTAATGACTGTGCTGTAGTTTGATGTTTACTTTAAAAACGCAGGCTTTTGCCTGCGTTTTTATTTTTCATATTGTTCACAAATATGGCAGATGTGTTGGCAATGGCATGTTTACTGAATTTTTTATAGCGTTTTTATATAAAAAATTTTTAAAGGTATAGTATTTTTATGGCTGATGTGAGAAAATAATATATGTTTGAGTTTAAAAGTTTGAAGTTGTCAGGGATCAAAGGAGCGCAGAATATTGGAACCGATAAAGAGACAAAGAAAAGAGTCTGATTCAGTATATACGATTATGTTGATACCTCATAAAGGGCACGAACCCAGGAGCATCCATTTTCGCCTCAGCCTGTTGAAAAAGGTTGGTATTGTTTGCGGTTTGCTCTGTTTACTTGGTGCAGGTGTTCTTTTTCAGTCTTCGCATATTTTGTACAAGGCACATCAGGATCAACAGGAACTGTTGACCTACAGGAGTGAAAAAGCTGTTCAGGAACAGAAAATAGGTCAGCTTTTGCAGGAAAATGAAGCTATTGAAAAAGAAATGGCAGAGCTTTCCAAACTGGAAGAGGCGGTTCGGCGAGAGCTTGGTGAAGGCGCAGTGCAGCCTTCACGTTCCGGGATCGACCGCAGTCAGTATCTTGGACAAGGCGGACCTCAGGCGGCTAAAGTAGAAGCTGTTGATATCTATGCTGCGCAGAACAAGGTGCTGCAGGAAAAGGTCAAAGATAGAAAAGCTACGTTGAATGATTTACTTGGCAGATTACGCGAGTTGAACCAGCGCAAAGCAGCGCTGCCGACACTTTGGCCAACTAATGGAGGGACTATTACTTCATATTTTGGCGGACGCAGCGATCCTTTCGGTAATCGTTCTTATGACTGGCATCCGGGAGTTGATATTGCCAATGACTATGGAGCTCCGGTTTATGCCAGCGCGTCTGGCACTATTGAAGAGGCTGGCTGGGTGTCCGGTTATGGCCGTTATGTAAGGATTCAGCATGGATATGGTTACGAAACAGCTTATGGTCATATGAGTAAATTGGCAGTTCAGGCAGGGCAAAGCGTAAGTAAAGGTGATGTCATCGGTTATGTTGGCAGCAGCGGGTATAGTACTGGGCCGCATGTGCATTTTGAAGTGTTGGTCAACGGGCAGACAACAGATCCGTTGGAATTAGTAAGATAATAAAAGGAGAAAACTATGTTTGGGAAAAATAAAAAAGATGTAGTAGCAGTCAGCACCTTGCCTTTGGAAGAATTTGAGTTTTTGCTTGGAAGAAATTCGATCCTGTGCGGCAATTTGCAGACTAAGGGCGCATCGCGTATTGATGGCCACTTTAAAGGCATTATTGTTTCGGAGAACGATGTTTTAATCGGGCCCAACGGTGTGATAGAAGCGAATATTTTTGGGGAAAATGTTACTGTGGCCGGGAATGTTACAGGTAATATAGTGGCCCGCGGCACTTTAGAGATTTTAGCCTCTGGAGTTTTAAACGGTGATATTAAAGCGGGAAGTTTAGTTGTTGAGCCGGGGGCCGTTCTGCGTGGCAACATAGGCGGCATCGAAGGTATTGAAAACCCTGAGCTGTCTCAGGCTGGCGTTTCTGAGTAATAATAGAATTTTGTTTTTACAAATAGCTGATTCGAGAAGAAATGCTTGACACTGTGAGCGGCAATTGATAATATTATAGCTACCTAAATTTATATTTAAAATGACGATGACTGGAAGTAGTAAAAGTACAGAGCTCACAGAGAGGGTATGCCAGGCTGCAACGTACCTAGCTTTATGGCTTTGAAGTCGTCCGTGAGTCGGTAGGCTGAAATCAAAGTAGGTTTATCCGTTAGCGCACGTTACGCGTTTCAAGTGTCCGGACTAAACTTTGATTTAAGTCTGGGAAAATAGGTGGTACCGCGGAGTTTTTCGTCCTGTTCTTAATTTGGAACAGGACTTTATTTATTTTTAGGAGGCAGTAAAATGGCAGAAGAACACAATATTCCTAAAGTTTATGATCCGGCTTCGGTCGAGAAAAAATGGTATAAATATTGGGAAGAACACCGTTATTTCCATGCTGAGGTAGAAGCAGATAAAAAGCCGTTCAGTATTGTTATCCCCCCACCGAATATTACCGGTCAGCTGCATATGGGACATGCGTTAGATAATACTTTACAGGATATTTTGATCCGCTGGCATAGGATGATGGGCGATAATACTTTATGGATGCCCGGTTATGATCATGCGGGGTTGGCTACTCAGATCAAAGTAGAGGAAGTTTTAAAAAAAGAAGAAGGAAAGACCAGGTATGACTTGGGCCGTGAAGAATTTATTAAACGTGTCTGGGAATGGAAAGATAAATATGGTGACCGTATCATCGAGCAGTTAAAAAGCCTGGGTGTTTCCTGCGACTGGGAACGCAAACGTTTCACGATGGATGAGGGCTGTTCACAGGCAGTTCGTGAGGTTTTTGTTTCTTTGTACGAAAAAGGGCTTATTTATCAGGGCAGCCGTATTACTAACTGGTGTGTTAACTGCAATACTGCTTTAAGTGATATTGAAGTTGAACATGAAGATGATGCCGGAAATTTGTGGTATGTCCGCTATCCTGTTGTTGGTGAGATGGAAACTTATCTTACGATAGCCACTACACGGCCTGAAACGATGCTGGGTGATACTGCTGTTGCAGTCAATCCTGAAGATCCGCGCTATGGTCATCTGGTCGGTAAAATGCTGCAGCTGCCCTTAACCGAACGTCAGATCCCCATTATTGCTGACAGTTATGTCGATTTAGAATTTGGTACAGGTGCTGTAAAAATTACTCCTGCTCATGATCCTAATGATTTTGAAATGGGTATGCGTCATAATTTAGAGAGTATCGTAGTTATCGGTATGGATGGCTATATGACTGAAGAGGCCGGCAAATTTGCAGGCCAGGAACGTTATGAATGTCGTAAAAATCTGGTACACGAACTGCAGGAAAAAGGTTACTTAGTAAAAATAGAAGAGCATAATCATGCTGTAGGCCATTGTCAGCGCTGTCGCAGTGTAATAGAGCCGTTGGTTTCCAAACAGTGGTTTGTAAAAATGGAGCCGTTGGTAAAGGCGGCTGTAGATTGTGTTGAAGACGGCAGAACACAGTTTGTTCCAGAACGGTTTACCAAAACTTATACCGGCTGGATGGAAAACATTCGTGATTGGTGTATTTCCCGTCAGATTTGGTGGGGGCACCGGATTCCTGTGTGGTATTGTGATGCTTGCGGCGAAGTTATTGCATCGCGCGTTGATATTGATAAATGTCCGAAATGCGGTGGTGCGGTACATCAGGATGAAGATGCTTTGGACACATGGTTCAGTTCAGCTTTATGGCCGTTCTCTACTATGGGCTGGCCTGAAAAAACAGATTTGTTAAAGCAATTTTATCCAACCAGTGTTTTGGTGACAGGTTATGATATCATTTTCTTCTGGGTTGCGAGAATGCTGATTATGGGTATGGAGTTTATGAAGGATATTCCTTTTGATAAAGTCTTTATTCATGGTTTAGTGCGTGACAGCCAGGGACGTAAAATGAGTAAATCACTCGGCAATGGTATCGATCCGCTGGAAGTTATTGAAAAGTACGGCGCTGATACTTTAAGGTTTATGCTGATCACAGGCAATACTCCTGGTAATGATATGCGTTTTTACTGGGAACGCGTAGAAGCAACACGCAATTTTGCTAATAAGATCTGGAACGCATCACGTTTTGCTTTGATGAATATGGAAGGTTATGATGCAGAAGCCAAGCAGGCTCCATATACACTTGCTGATCAATGGATACTTTCGCGGCTGCAGCATACGGTTAAAGATGTTACTGAACTTTTGGGCCGATTTGAGCTGGGTGAAGCAGGGCGTCTTATTTATGATTTTATCTGGAGTGAAGTTTGTGACTGGTACATTGAACTGGCTAAGCCGCGGCTTTATAATAAGGAAGATCCTGAGGCAAGAGCTACGGCACAGCATGTCCTGGCAGAGGTGCTGACATCGGCTATGAAGTTACTGCATCCGTACATGCCGTTTATCACTGAAGAAATCTATCAGTGTCTGCCGCACGAAAGTAACAGTATCATGATTGCACCGTGGCCTATTGTTGATGAGAGATTGTTTGATGATAAAGCAGAAACTGGTATGACGGCAATTATGGAAAGCATTAAAGCTATTCGTAATATGCGTGCGGAAGTCAATGCTGCTCCAGGCAAAAAGGTGCCGGCTATTTTGTTAGTGAATGCAGAACTGCGTGAGATCGTTGAAGCCAATAAAAATTATATCAATTTGATGGGCAGTATCGATGAGCTTATAATTGATGATATTGGGGCTGGCAAGCCTGAAAATGCTATGGCCGCTGTTATTGCCGGAATCGAGGTATATTTGCCTCTGGCAGGATTGATCGATGTAGAAAAAGAAACCCAGCGTCTTAATAAAGAACTGGAAAGTATGGATAAAGAAATCAAACGTGTTACCGGTAAGCTAAATAATGCAGGCTTTTTGGCAAAGGCTCCGGCTGATGTAGTTGAAAAGGAAAAGGCTAAAGCAGAGGAACTGAGCGGTAAAATGGAAGCCGTGAAAGAACGTCTGACTTATTTGGCAACTTTAAAGTAACAGCCGAAGCGGCGCGGATACTCCGCGCCGCTTTTTGTGTTTTTACTGTCGTAATTAATTGGAGGTTAAAATGAATTATCAGGAGACATTGGCATATCTGGATAGTTTGGGGAAATTTGGCATTCGTTTGGGAATGGAACGTATTGAAGGATTATTGCGGGAATTAGGGAATCCTGAAAGAAAAATAAAGACCATTCATGTTACAGGAACAAATGGCAAAGGTTCTGTCAGCAGTATGATAGCGAATATTTTGCTTGCTGCTGATTTGAAAACAGGTAAATTTACGTCACCGCATTTGGTAAAGTATAATGAAAGACTTGTTATCAACGGGCAGGATATTGATGATTATAGTTTTGCAGTTCTGATTACTATTGTGAAAAAGGCGGCAGACAGTGTGGTGGCAAAGGGCATTTGTGAGCAGCCGACACAGTTTGAGGTTTTGACTGCTGCTGCTTTTATGTATTTTGCTTTGGAAAATGTAGATTATGCAGTCATTGAAGTTGGCATGGGGGGACTTTGGGATTCAACTAATGTTATCATTCCGGTAGTTTCTGTTATTACTAATGTCAGTTTGGATCACACTGATCGCTGCGGTGCGACTGTAGAACGGATTGCGATGCAGAAAGCAGGAATTATTAAGGAAAATGTTCCGGTAGTAACGGCCGCAGATGGAGATGATGCATTGGGACCGATTAAAGCTGTCGCGATGTTCAAGCAGTCCAAATTGTATATTTATGGCAGTGCTTTTTGGGGCACAGAAGTGAAAAGCACTATGGAGGGGCAGACTTTTACTTTGCATGCAGGTGAGTATTATAGTTCTGACTACAATATTAATTTGCCTGGCGAACATCAAATAGCGAATACATCTTTAGCTGTAGTTGCTGCTAAACTTGTCTCCAAACAGGATGACAGGATCAATGAATTAGCTTTGCATATTGGTGTTGCTAACACTATTTGGCCAGGCAGACTAGAGCGTATTTCTCAAAATCCTGACGTGATTTTGGATGGAGCTCATAACCCGGCTGGAGCAGATGCTTTAAGAAATGCTCTCGATAAATATTATCCGCAGCAGAAAAGGACGTTTGTTTTTGGGATGATGGGTGATAAGGATATGAAAAGAGTCATAGGGAAGCTTTTCAGACCTATGGATACAGTTTATACGGTAAAGGCAGACGAAGGTGGCAGAGCAGCATCTGCTGAAGAATTGGCCAGCCTTATTGGAAATCAGGCTGAAGCTATGAACAGTTTGGCATCTGCGTATGAAGCCGCTGTAACCGGAGCTGATGCAGACAGTGTAATATGTGTATGCGGTTCCCTTTATTTGGTAGGGAATTTTAAGAATATGCTTTTGAAAGCGAAAGCTGGGTGTCATTGATGACTGCTGCGGCCGTAAAATATGCCAATTTAGAAAAATATGTATATTGGCTGTTGTTGGCGACAATAGCTGTTATCCCGCTGCAGCAGGAAGTTTCTTCGGCAATGGTGGCAGTCACTGGCTTCAGTGGCTTTATTGTTGCGTTTTTGCGGCGCCATGAAAAAAGGAAGCCTGTTTTACCACGTTTTGTACAGATTTTATTATGGTTACTGTTATTACTTGGTTATTGGTCGCTGCATAATTCAGCTGATGAGGTATTGTCTACCTACAATTTTATTTATGTTGTCGGTCAATACGCGCTATTGGTCTGGCTGATTTTGCATTATGCTGTTGATAAAAAAACATCTGCAGCTAGTGACTTGGATTTGCACAAGTGGCATGAGTGGCCCAGGCCTCTGCAAATAATAAGTGTGTTTTTGGGAATGTCATTGTTTGTTTCGGTATATGGCATTGTACAGCATTTTACTGGGGTTGTACCTACTGAGGCCTGGGTTGATAATGATGCTTTTCCGGAATTGAAAACACGTGTTATTTCCACTCTGGTCAATCCGAATATTTTGGGCGGATATCTTGTACTGGTTATTTCATTGATTACAGGATTGCTTAGTACAAGTAAAGAAAAAATGTGGCAGCTGGTACTTGGCAGCGGAATTTTAATAGCCGGGCTTTGTTTGCTTTACACATATTCACGTGGGAATTGGGTTGCTTTAGCTGTTGGATTATTGTTGTTTTGCGTATGCTTTTGCCGTCGGGCTTTATTGCCGCTCATAGGCATTGGTATTTTGGGAATGTGGTTTGCCCGTGGCGCAGTATGGCATAGGATAATTTCTATTTTTGGGACTGAAGATACTTCTGTTGCTCTTAGATTTGCCTATCTGGAAAGTACGTTATTTATTATTAAAGAACATCCGTGGGGTGTTGGCTGGTATGGATATCAGTTTATTTATCCGGAATATGATTTTTATCTTAACAATCCTGACGTCATTATGTATCATTGTCATAATTTATTACTGAATATTACGGCAGAACTGGGTTGGCATGGATTGGCAGTATTCTTGCTTTTATGGTTCTGTATTATCTGGAAAGCTGCTGAATTGGCCCGTTTTGGTAAAAGCAGATGGCTTCAGGGTTTTGGCAGAGGTTATTTAATGGCGTCTGCAGGTATTTTAGTGGGCGGTTTGACTGACCATGTTTATTTTAATATGCAAATGGGGCTTTTGTTTTGGCTTTTTGCAATTTTAATAATGGTCTGTTCAGAATTTAACAGAAAATTAACAAAAGCATAACCATAAGAGGAAGATTTAGATTTAGCTTTACAGGAAAAACTTGGCAAGTTACAATAAATTCAGGGAAATATGGAATCGTAGGGGGAGCGGAATGAATTTAAATGACGTGCGAAAACTTTTAGACGCTAAAATCTGCGTAGGTGAAGAATATCTTGGTCGGCAGGTTGAAACCTGTTGCGGGTCTGACCTTATGAGCGATGTCTTAGCCTTTACAAAATGTAAAACTCTGCTTTGCACAGGGTTGGCTAATATGCAGGTTATAAGAACAGCGGATATGACTGATTTATGCGGTGTGATTTTGGTAAGAGGGAAACTGCCCGGAGAAGATATGCTGAAAGAAGCTG
>UMFO01062232.1_pt1 | contig 17677 bp, 17 predicted proteins | sample 1965051 | NCBI WGS metagenome assembly UMFO01 (sample SAMEA4836050, study PRJEB28245) | human gut metagenome | biome: gut microbiome; material: fecal sample | place: Denmark | collected 2008
AGCTACTAGTGGAAGTCAAGGCGGCAATGAAAAAACATACGCAGTAGGAGATGAATTCTGCTTAGAAAATGAATGCTTTTATGTAATAAAAGATAATGGCACAACAGTAGATGCTTTAGCAAAACAAAACGTTAATACTGAAACAAATAGGCAAGATAAAAATGCAAATGATTTAGCTTTTGCAGAAATGACAAATGAAAATTATGGTTACTGGACGGATTCTGAAGGTAATTTACTAAGTAAATATGGAACTAAATGTCCTGCAAACGTATTTGATAGTAATTCACTTCTTTATGCGCCATTAGAAAATTATAAAACATATTTAAAAAATACATTAGGAAAAACAAGTGTAGATGCAAGATTAATAACTTATGAAGAGTTAATTGGTTTAGGATGCAACAAAAGTGAAAAAACATGTAAATCTGCACCAGCATGGGTATATAGTAAGGGTTATTGGACTACGTCCGCGGATTACGATAGCCTCGTTTGGTGTGTGTCCTTGGATGGTTACTTTGTTAGTGACGTCTTTGATGGTCTCTATGGTCTTCGCCCAGTTATAACAATCTCAAAGTCTGATATCTAAATCATTCGTAAGAATGATTTTATAGGTGCTAATTTCTGGAAGAAATAAGCACCAAAAGTGTGTCATGCTTTTGAAAAAAAAGCGTGACATAAAGTGAAAAATGGTATTATTAATTTTAATAATATAGGGCAATGTTAAAATAAGATTTTGGTTTTCTTATTCGCATTTTTCTATGCGTCCGCGAATAACAATAACAACGTTTGGCATGTGAACTAGAATGAAAACTTTTAAGGTAACAACTTTGATAATTCTGGGAACTATGGTCTTCGCCCAACTTTCCTTAAAACTGAGGACTATGTAATTTCGAATTAATAGTGAGAAGATAAGGAAAACAAACATTGCCAAATAAATAAAAATGTAAAAAGAATGGATGAAATAGTAAGTAAATATTAACATTACGTCAAAAAGTGTAAAGAATTTTGCACTTTTTTAAATTCTTATGTTATAATGCTTTATAGGTTAAAGAAGGTAAGGAGATGGTTTTTTATGGCAAAATATGATGAATCATCAATTAAAATATTAGAAGGTCTTGAGGCAGTAAGAAAAAGACCAGGTATGTATATAGGCTCTACTGACAAGAGAGGTTTACACCATCTAGTATGGGAAATAGTTGATAATGGTATCGATGAAGCGATTAATGGTTATGGTAATCATTTAACTGTTATAATTCATAAAGATGGCTCTGTTTCAGTGTCGGATGAAGGACGCGGTGTTCCGGTAGGTAAGCATGCATCAGGCAAGTCAACTCCAGAAGTTATATATACAGTACTTCACGCTGGAGGTAAATTCCAAGAAGGTGGTTATAAAGTATCTGGAGGTCTTCATGGTGTTGGTGCATCAGTTGTTAATGCACTTTCTAAATGGATGAAAGTTAGTATATGCCGTGATGGTGGTAAGTATGAAATTTCATTTAAAAATGGAGGACATTTAGACTCTGATTTAAAAAAGGTAGGAACTACTAATAAAACAGGTACAACGGTTAGATTTATGCCGGATGATACTATATTTAGTACAACAACGTTTTCGTTTACTACAATATGTGAAAGAATGCAAGAGTCAGCCTTTTTAATAAAGGGACTTATGATAGATGTTATAGATGAAGAAGATGAAAAAGAAGCACATTATCATTATGAAAGAGGATTAGAAGAGTTTGTTTCTTATTTAAATGAAGGTAAAAAAGTACTTCATAACGTAGTTGGTTTTGATGCTGTTAAAAATAAGATAGAAGTAGAGTGTGCCCTTCAGTATACCGATTCATATAGTGAAAACGTTGTATCATTTGTTAATAACGTTAAAACAAGTGATGGTGGAAGTCACGAAGTAGGACTTAAAAGTGCTCTTACAAAAGTATTTAATGATTATGCAAAAAATAATGGATACTTAAAAGCTAAGGACAAAAACTTTGAAGGAACTGACGTAAGAGAAGGGCTAACCGTTGTTTTATCACTTAAGATACCTGAGGATTTATTACAGTTTGAAGGACAAACAAAAGGAAAGCTTGGAACTCCGCTTGCTAAGACGGTAGTAGAGCAAGTAGTCTATGAAAAGATGCAGTACTTCTTAGAAGAAAATAAAGCTGTTGCAACTGATATAATTAACAAGGCATTAAAGGGTAAGGCTGCAAGAGAAGCTGCAAGAAAGGCAAGAGAAGAAGCAAGAAAAGGTAAAACTAAGAATTCTAAAGAAAAGAATTTATCTGATAAATTAGCTCCTGCAACTAAAAAGAATCCAAAAAAGAATGAATTATTTATAGTCGAAGGTGATTCAGCAGGTGGTAGTGCAAAAACAGGAAGAGAAAGAAGTTATCAAGCAATCCTTCCTCTTCGTGGTAAGGTTTTAAATACCGAAAGATGTACGATGGAAGAAGCTTATAAAAACGCTGAGATAAATACTTTAATTTATACCATAGGAGCAGGTGTTGGATCTAGTTTTCACATTGAAGATTGTAATTATGACAAGATAATAATAATGACCGATGCTGATGATGATGGTTGTCACATACAGGTTTTACTTGTAACGTTCTTCTATCGTTATATGAAGCCTTTAATTGAAGCTGGTAAGGTATATATTGCAAATCCACCACTTTATAAAATATCATTTGGTAAAAAAGAAGAAGTTTACGCATACTCTGATGAAGAATTAAAAGAACTTACTAAGAATCGTAAAACAGAAGATTTACAAAGATATAAAGGTCTAGGTGAGATGGATGCTAATCAGCTTTGGGAAACAACCATGGATCCTTTAAAAAGAAGTTTGATTCAGGTTAAAATAACTGATGTTGCTTTAGCAGAAAAAAGAGTATCAATTCTTATGGGTGATAAAGTAGAACCTAGAAAAGAATGGATTGAAGAAAACGTAGACTTTACTTTAGAAGATAGTTATGAAATGTTAAGATAAGGAGGTCAAAATATGAGTGAATTATTAAAAAGAATTGAAGAATATTCCCTTGAAGAAATAATGGGGGAACGTTTTGGTAGATATTGTAAGACAATTATATTAGACCGTGCCTTACCTGATGTAAGAGATGGGTTAAAACCAGTTCAAAGAAGAATATTATACGGCATGTATAAATCAGGTAATACCTATGACAAAAAGTATCGTAAAAGTGCTAAGGCAGTAGGAGAGATAATGGGTAATTACCATCCACACGGAGATTCTTCTATATATGATGCAATGGTAAGAATGAGTCAAGACTGGAAAATGGCTACCCCTTATATTGATATGCATGGTAATAATGGCTCTATGGATGGTGATGGAGCAGCCGCTATGCGTTATACAGAGGCTAGATTATCAAAAATAAGTAACGTACTTTTAAATGACATAAATAAAGATACTGTAGAAATGGCTCCAAACTATGATGATACTTTAATGGAACCAGTTGTACTTCCAGCAGGTTTTCCAAATCTTTTAGTAAATGGATCAACGGGTATTTCAGCAGGTTACGCAACTAATATTCCGCCACATAACTTAGGTGAAGTAATAGATGCTTGCATAAAAAGAATAGACTCTCCAAATTGTAGATTAGATTCTATTTTAGAAGTTATGAAGGGTCCTGATTTTCCAACCGGTGGTATAATTGAAGGTGCAAAACAAATTAAAGAAGCATACGAAACAGGTAAGGGTAAGATAATCGTTAGATGTAAGTATGAATTAGTAAAAGAAAAAGGTAAGAGTAGTATCGTTATAACAGAAATACCTTATGAAGTTAATAAGGCAAGTTTAGTTAAGAAGATGAACGATATTAGAATTGATAAAAAAATAGAAGGCATATTAGATGTAAGAGATGAAACATCAAGAGGCGAACTTAGAATTGTAGTAGAATTAAAAAAGGATGCTAATACTGATTTAATTGTTAATTATTTGCTTAAAAATACGGATATGCAAATATCATATAGTTTTAACATGATCGCAATAGCAGGAAGAAGGCCAAGACAATTAGGCGTTTTAAAAATATTAGATTACTTTATAGATCATAGAAAAGAAGTTGTAAGAAGAAGAACTAAGTTTGATTTAGACCATGCTAAAGATAGATATCATATCTTAGAAGGACTTCTTAAAGCAATTAGTATTTTAGATGATGTTATAAGAGTAATTAGGGCATCTAAAAATAAAGCAGATGCAATTATTAATTTAGTTAAAGAATTTTCATTTACTGAAAAGCAAGCAACTGCTATCGTAATGTTACAATTATATAGACTAACAAATACTGATATAACTGATGTTCAAAACGAAATGAGAGCGTTAGAAGATGCTATAAAAGAATATGAACTTATTCTATCTAACGATGACGAACTTAAAAAGGTAGTTAAAGATGAGCTTAGAAAAGTTAAAAAAGAGTTTGCTTATCCTCGTAAAACAGAAATTAAAGATGAGATAACAGAAATAAAAATAGATATGACAGATATGATTCCAAAGGAAGATGTTATTGTTGTAGTAACAAGTGAGGGATATGTAAAACGTGTATCTAAAAAATCTTATTCTGCTTTAAATGGTGAAGAAACAGCACTAAAAGATGGTGACTATGTAATAGGGTTATATGAACAAAATACGCTAGATACTTTACTATTATTTACTAATAAAGGTAATTATTTATATGTTCCAGTTCATACTCTTCCAGAGTTAAAATGGAAGGATTTAGGTAAACACGTAAGTAACTTAGTTCCTATAAAAGAAGATGAAAAAGTAATAAAAGCTCTTGCAGTAAGTAAGTTTGATGATAGAGAAATAATTACGTTTACTTCTAATGGTATGACTAAGAAGTCCCTTTTAAAAGATTTTGTTGTACAACGTTATTCTAAGCCAATTATGTTTATTAAATTAAAGGATAATGACGAAGTAGTAGATGTTTTAATGGATCCTTATAACGAAGTGTTTATTGCAACTAAAAAAGGTTATGGACTTTGGTATGATAGATCTGAAATACCATTAATTGGTCTTAAGACAGCAGGTGTTAAAGCAATTAATCTAAAAGATGATAATGTAGCATCAGCTTGCGTTTTTGATGGTACTTTTGAATACGTAACGGTTATTACTCATAAAGGACTTGCAAAGCGTATTAAACTATCTGAGTTTGAAAAGACTACGCGTGCTAAAAGAGGATTACTATTATTAAGAGAAGTAAAGAGTAATCCGCAAGAAATACTTAAAACGTATGTTAGTGATGCTAAAAAGATGATTGTGCTAGTAAGTGATAATGATACTAAAGAAATTAAGCTAACAGAAATACCAATAATGGATAGATATTCAACAGGCTCTACGATAACAAAGAAAAAATTAGATAACGTATATGAAGTTTCTCATCTTACAAAGGATGATGTAACAAATAAAAAAGAGGTAACAAAATCGGTTACCAAAGAAGAAGCTAAAGAAAAAAAAGAAGTATCTTTAAAGGAAATAGATGATAAGTTTATGACCATTGATGACTTTTTAGATAACTTTAGTTAAGCAAGGATTAATTAATTTTCCTTGCTTTTTTAATTTTTTACACAAGTTTACACACTTTTAACTTTTTTTCAACAGTGGTTTGCATATTACTTGACGGGGGGGGGTAACTTGATATTATAAACACGTAAGATAGCAAAAGAAGTAGCAGCTAATTATAAATTGTGGAAAAAAGGAGAAAAAAGGTATGGGAAAACTTAACAAAATTTTATTAGGGGGATTAATTTGTGCAACTAGTTTTGCATTTACATCAAACGTAAAAGCAGATGGAGGAATAATTGCTCAATTAAGAAATAGTGGTAAAGCAGAATATCAAGTTTATGAAAATGGAAGTACTATTTATTATAATAAGACTAATCATTATGTTTGTGATAGTAGTTATGAACCAGGATGCAGTTCATATACAGTATCAGAAGATGATGGAAAAAAAGATGATGTAATAAAGTTAACTTCCAGTTCAGATTCACTTTATGTAAACAAAGCTGATATAGCAGATGGATATGTTATAAGTGCAAATAAAAATATTGAAATATATTTTAGTGAAGAAAAGAAGTCAGATGAGTTATCAGGAACTGCTAGTGATATAACAAAAATAAAGTATTTTAAATCTGAAGACAATATACCTTTAATTATAAAAAATGCAAATAAATATGATAATATTTATGTAAAAAAAGATTTAGGATATGTTAATTTCATAGTACCAAAAGATGTTACATTAACCATTGAGAATTTAAACGCAAATTGGTTAATAAATTATGGAAGAGTTAAAACGGGCTTTTTAAGTGTTAATAGAATTACTGGTGGTGGTTGTCTAGATTTATCTTATATAGGTGGAGTTTTAGAAAAAACTTCAATCAATAATACTCCATTAGCGCAAGCATATAGACTCCAATTTAAACAAAAAGATGCTTTTAAAGATATTTTTAATGTAGAAATAAATATAATAAATGAAAATTTGAAAGATGGTATTCCTTTTGGGTTTGTTGGTACAACTACTGAGTATACAAAAGAAGAGGCTAAAAATAAAATAGATATGTATAATGATGTATTAGGATCTTCTATGAATGGTTATGAACTTAAATTAGCAAAATATAAAGTAGATGGTGACGATGAATATTATTATGGTGTTTTAGCTAAAAAAAGTGATAATGAATCAAATGGTAGTGATACAAAAAATAATGATGCAAAGGATTTTAATAATACGAAGAAAGAAATTAAAAATCCAAGTACTTCTGATGCTACTAATATAACGGCTATAATGTTAATGATATCTGGTGCTATAGCGGCTATAACATTTAAAAAAGTAAAACAAAGATAATTTTAAGTAGCTAGCTTTCTAGCTACTTTTTTTAAAGAAAGAAGGTTTTATATATGGATTTTAAAGACATAAAGAATAAGTATCCATTTTTATCTGATCTTGATTGTTATAATTTATACATTATATCTAAATGCAAAATACGATATAAAGAAATAAAAAAATTAAAGAAGAAAGATTTGATATATTATACGAAAAATTATATAAAAAAATCAAAATCAGTTAATAAAAATAGTGCACTTGATTTAAAGCCATATATAACACCAGAGGATATAGATACTTTATTTAACTATAAAAGACATAATATAAGTGATAAAGAATTAAATAAAATACTTCTTAATTTAAGTGATGTAAAAATTTCAAATAGTCCTGATGCAAAGCCAATATTTAAAATGATAAAGTTATCTAAAACTACAAATATATTGGTTTTAGTAATTTGTCTTGTGGTTTTTACAGTTTCTTTTTTAAGTTTTACACTATTAATTAATGATGGTGTTAAAACAGATAAGATAAGTGGTAATGTAATTGGGAGTACAGATGTTAAAGAAGTAGTACCGAATAAAAGTGAGGTAAAGATATTAGATGATGCTTACTTTAAGTATGTTAATGTATCTATGCTTGATGTTGATTTTAATGATTTGAAAAGGCAAAATAGTGACACTAAAGGATGGATTAAAGTGAATGGCACAAACATTAATTATCCATTTGTTAAAGCAAATGATAACGAGTATTATCTAAAGCATTCCTTTGATAAATCTAGCAATAAAAAAGGGTGGGTGTTTTTAGACTATAGAAATGATGTAGATAATTTATCAGATAACACAATAATTTATGCACACGGACTTGTTAATAACACTATGTTTGGTAGTCTTAGAAATACAACAAAAGAAAGATGGTATAAAAATAAGGATAATCATATTATTAAAATTGCAACAGAAAACAAAACTATGTTATTTTTAGTGTTTTCAAGTTACACTATAGAACCTGAAAGTTATTATATAACAGATAACATAGAAAGCGATGTAGAAAGACTTAATTTTTATGAATCGTTAAAGAGAAGAAGTGCATATGATTATGGTGTTAATTTAAGTAGTAAAGATAAGATACTTACGTTATCATCATGTTATGATAATACTAAAAGAATGGTATTACATGCTAAGTTAATTGCTGTTAAATAGGTATGCAAGGATTAATTAATTTTCCTTGCTTTTTTAAATATTATTTAATATAATACTTTAACAAATGGGGATGATATTTATGGATGAAAAACTAGAAGACGTATTACTTATAAAAAACTTTTTAAAAATGTTTGATGTGTATTATGAAAAAATTCCATATGAAAGTATGCTTGAATTAAAATATAAAGGAAAGACAGATTTATATAAAGAAAAAAATAAAGTTGGAACAATTTTTTATAATGATAATAGATATAAAATAATACTTTCACTAAATAGTTTTGATTTAGAGGCTTTATCGGAAATAAAAAAGGATAAGGGAAGAAGATTTTTAACTTTAAATTATAACTTAGTAAAAAACAGCGATGAAATAGCAGGTAAATATACTATTAATAGTTGTAATAAGAAAAATGATAAAAATAATGGTAAGATTTTTGTCGTAAAGCATAAATTATATGTTTATAATGATGCTAAAAAAATAAAATATTATAGATTTTACACAATAAGAAATGAAGTTTATTTAAATGACTTAAAGACAGATGAATACGTAAACTTTGATAATGATGCCATTAGTCACAAACTAAATGGTAATTTTACTAATGTAAGATATGATTATGATAATAATTTTTTAGACTATTTATACTATTATTATAATGACGAAAATGAACCATTAATGATAAGTGGTGGCCAAAAATTATTTAAAGATGATAAGAAAGATGATCTAACAAAAATAAGAAAAAGTTATAGAATAAAAATGGATGAATTAGATCCAAGATACTTAGATTTTGTAGAAGAACAAAAAGATACTTTAGATTATTTTTATGATGATTTATTTAATCATATAGTAAAAAATTCTCTTCCAACGCTTACTGGTAAAGAAAAAGAATACATATTTGATAAAAAAGAAAATAATTGTTATAAATTAAAAAGATAGAAGCACAAAATATTTAAACTACCATAAAATACTATGGTGGTTTTTTGCTTGTTTTGGAAAATATTATTAATATTAATAAAGTTTTATATGATTATTTTAAAGAAGACATAGTAAATCTATTTTTAGATGGATACTGTCTTGATTATTATTTTTTACTAAAAGAGTTTTACCCCGAATCTATTTTGGTAATGGAAAAAAATAAGGAACACTGTGCTTCACTAATTAATGGAAATATATATGACGTAAGTGGTATTAGAAGTGCAAGTGATTTTACCATCCCAAGTAAAATAGAAGAAGATTTTATACATGACTTTTATAATAGGATGGATAACTATGATTATGAAAGAATAATAAGGTTACTAAAAGGAAAAGTTAAAGTTAACATTTAAATTTATCTTTTGTGTGTTATAATTATAAAAGATGACAATTTAAGACAAGTTTATTTACTATAATTGTTCTGGGTGATAATTATGAAGGTTAGGGTTTTTGATTGTGATCATGAAAAGGATTTAGAAGAGGCTGTAAACTCATTTATTTCAGGTAAAGAAATAGTTGATATAAAATATCAAGTTTCAATAGGAGTATGTGGAGAAGAACAGCTTTATTGCTTTTCAGCAATGATAATATACATAGATAAAGGATGATGTATTTTGAAGAAAAATAGTTTTATTAATGGGGCTTTAATAGCAACAATAGGAATAGTTATAACGAAGTTTTTAGGAATTATATATGTAATACCATTTTATGCAATAATAGGAGAATCATCCATTGCTTTATATGGTTATGCATATACTATATATAACCTATTCTTATCTTTATCAACGGTAGGTATTCCGCCTGCAATGAGTAAGTTAATTAGTGAGTATAATACGCTTGAATATTACAGCACAAAAGAAAGAGCGTATAAGCTTGGTAAAAGACTATTAATTGTTCTTGGAATAATTTTATTTATAATCATGTTTTTAGGAGCACCATTAATTGCTAATCAAATAATGGGTGATAATACAGGTGGTAATTCTAAGGAAAGTATTACGTTTGTAATTAGAATTATATCAACTGCAATACTCATTGTTCCATACCTAAGTGTTACGAAAGGTTACCTTCAAGGACATAAGTTTATTACACCTCCTTCTATAAGTCAGGTGCTTGAGCAAATTGTTAGAATTGCTGTTATTTTAATTGGCAGTTACTTATGCATGAGGGTATTTAAAGTAGGTGTTGTAAATGCTGTTGGAGTAGCAGTTTTTGGTGCAACTATAGGAGCTTTGGTAGCACTTATTTATCTGCTTATAAAAATACGTAAAAATAAAAAAGAGATAATAACTAAGGCCGAGGCTAAAGAAGAAGAGAAAAAAATTACAAATAAAGCTATTATAAAGAAGCTTTTAATTTATTCAGTTCCTTTTATATCATTTGGTCTTGCACTTTCAGTATATGACTATATAGATATGACAACGATTATTAATACACTTGCAAAAATAGGTTTTAAAACCAAGGATGCGGAAAGCATAATAGGTGTTATTAATACGACTGGAAATAAGTTAAATAGCGTTGTTCTTGCAATATCTACTGGACTTATGACAAGTCTTGTTCCAAATATAACGGCAAGCTTTGTTAAGGGAGATAAAAAAGATGTTAAGAAAAAAGTAGAACAGTCATTTTTAATGCTTTTATATGTTACTATGCCAATGGCTTTTGGTCTTAGCATTTTAGCAGGTCCGGTATTTAATGCCTTTTATGGTGCAAGCACATGGGGTCCTAAAGTATTTTGTTTTACTATTTTTGTTGCACTTTTTAGATGTATGTTTACAACTTCAATATCAATTGCACAGTCACTAAATAAGTTTAAAAACGTATTTTTAAGTATAATTGCAGGAATATTAGTAAAGCTTATCTTGCAAGTTCCAATGATTTATTTATTTAATAAAATAGGATTAAGACCATTTTGGGGAGCTACTTTTGCAACACTATTAGGTCTTACAACATCAGTTATAACAAACTTAGTAGTAATTAATAAAACGGTTAACTTAGATTTTAAAGAATACTTTAAAAAGATGTTTAAGTTTGTATATCCACTTATTTTAATGATAATTACACTTAACGTAATGAAGATATTTATTCCGCTTAATACCACTGGTAGATTAAATTCTATAGTATTAATTATAATATATGGTCTGGTAGGAGCTTTAATTTATTTTACACTTACTATAAAAAATGGTATATTTAAAGAGATATTTGGAGATAAAATATTTAAGAAATTAAAGAAGGTAAAGCATTAAAAAGCTTTACTTTTTTATTTACATATGTTTTTATAATTACTTTGAGTTTAAATAAGTTATATGTTATATTAGGCATATATCAAGGAGATGATAAATTATGTTTGAAAAAATATATTCAGATGTTTCTAATGAGTTGTTAAGAAATAATATAACCGATACAAACATTGTAGTTAGCATGTATAGAAATAAAATTGTTGATATGGTTGAAAATTATTTTCCTATGTATGAGCGTAATTTAGGAGGACCACAGCAAATAATTGAAGTAATAGCAAGACAAGTGGGTAATAAGGATGAAATGGAAAAATATTTAGATGAAAATGTATTTAAATGGAAAAATTATTTAAATGATAATCAGTTTTTATCTGCAGTTGCAATTTCTATGGCTGAAAGATATTTTAATAGTAAAAATAATTCATATGGTAATTATGAGAACCAGAGCTCTGAAGAGCAAGTTTATAACATTCTATTAAATAAAATAAGAAATGCTAATTTAAATGATAGGCAAAAGGAAAATTTAAAAGATGCCCTTGATAAATCTGATTATTTTGAACTTGTAGACTATAGACTAATTACCGAAGATGAATTAAATGATATTCTTTCGAATAGTAAAAAAGGACCTACTATGTAGATTCTTTTTTTACATCATATACATATCTCCGTTATATCCGGTATTTTGGGTTGATTGATATGGAGTTTGTGAGTTTGAATTCATATTTGTATTTAAATTATTTTGGTATGGAACCTCAAGTCTTGATATTCTGTTTTCTAAAACTTTAACTTTTTTTTCTAATGAAGATACTCTTGTATCTAAATTATTATAGTTATCATTCATGTAATTTGGAAACATTAACATATTAGTAGGCATACCACCCATCATGTTAGGAAATGGCATCATACCCATATTTCTATCGTTTTTCATACTTTACCTCCTTAATTTTGCTTTCATTTAATTATATGCTTATTAACTATTTTGGTGTATAATTATGTTTAGGTGATTATTTTGAGATTAAAAAATGTAAAAAACGCAAGTGAAATAATAAGTAAATCTTCTTATGTGGTTTTAAATCCAGAAGATAACAAGGGTAAATGGAATAGTGTGTTTAAAAATAACAATCCAATAGATGTTGAAATTGGAATGGGTAAAGGTGACTTTATAATTAACATGGCAAAAAAATATCCGAACGTTAATTTTATTGGTATTGAAATGTTTGATAGCGTAATAGTGCGTGCGGTTCAAAAACTAGATATGAAAGACATACCTAACCTTAAGTTAATAAGAGTAGATGCAAACGAAATAGAAAGTATATTTGATAAGGAAATAAATACTATATATTTAAACTTTTCTGATCCTTGGCCAAAAAAAAGACATGCTAAAAGAAGACTTACTTCTGATACATTCTTAAAGAAATATGATAAAATCTTTAAAGGTAAAAAAAGAATTATTCAAAAAACAGATAACATAGGTTTATTTGCATATTCTATAACTTCACTAAGTACTTATGGTTATACAATAGATGATGTAACGCTTGATTTGAAAAATGAAGGTGACTTTAATAACGTTCAAACCGAGTATGAAAAGAAATTTGATTCATTAGGAATTAAAATATGCAGATTAAAGGCACATAAAGATGATTAGACAAAAGAAAGTTAGATTATTAATAATTTTAGTTTTTGTTTTACTTATCTTGTTAATTATTTACCTAGATAATAGAGTGTGGAATGATAATAGCAATTTTACTTTAAAGAAGAATTTAAAAGCTACCGTTTACAGTGATAAAAAGATAAGTGATTATATAAAAAACATAGAAGGAAAAATAGTAAGTGATAGTAAGATAAATACTAATCGTTTAGAAAATAAAAAGATAAGTTTTATTTATTTAAATAAGAACGGTAAAAAAAGACGTGGTACATTTACTATTAAAGTGATAGATGATGTTAAACCTATTATTTGGCTTTCTTCTATTTATTATGTAAAAAAAGGTTCTTCTGATACGATTAAAAGCTCTATTATGGCGGCAGATAACTATGATAAGAACTTATCTAGAAAGATAGTTGGAACTTATGATTTAAATACAATAGGAAGTTATAAACTAACTTATGTTGCAACTGATAAAAGTGGAAATGAATCTAAAAAAGATTTTACCTTAAAGGTATATGAACCTGTTAAAAGTGCATCTAAAATAAATACTAATATAGATGGTATAAGTTTTAATGACATAGTAAAAAAGTATAAAACAAAAAATAATGAAATTGGAATAGATGTATCAAGACACCAAGAAATAATTGATTTTAAAAGGGTAAAAGAATCTAACGCTTCATTTGTAATTATTAGGTTAGGTTATCAAGAAGGTGTAAACGGAAAATATAAGGTAGATCCATACTTTTATAAAAACATTAAAAATGCTATTAAAAATAATCTAAAGGTAGGAGTATATTTTTATTCGTATGCAAATAGTACTATCGAGGCAAAAAAACAAGCAAAATGGGTTATTAATAAAATTAAGAAGTACAAAATTACCATGCCAGTTGCCTTTGACTGGGAGTGTTATAGCACTTTTAATGATATGTCACTTAGTCTTTTTGGTCTTAATGATGTATCAAATACGTTTTTAGATGAGGTTAAAAAAAGAGGATATAAGGTAATGCTTTACGCAAGTAAAAACTATCTAGAAAGTATATGGACTTATGAAAAACATCCAATTTGGCTTGCACATTACACTTCTTACACAAACTATACTGGTAAATACGTAATGTGGCAACTAACAGATAAAGGCAAGATAGATGGAATAGATAAATTAACGGATATAGATATTTATTATAAGTAGTATATTTTACAAAATGGTTTTAATTTTTTAAAATATTTGTTATAATTAATTTAAAGTAGGTGAAAGAAATGAAGAAAGTTTTTTTATTACTTGTTTCATTAGTACTTTTATCTGGTTGTACGATAACTAGAATGGATACTAAAACTTATGATGAAGTAATTGATAAGGTTTTATCTTTAAATATAAAATTAAGTAATAAAGTAGGAAAAGGATATAAGTATTATGCTCCTCGTGGAGTAGTAAGAGTTGATGCTAATACCTATAATGATGTTTTAAAAAGAGATTCTACTACTTACTATTTATATGTTGATGTTGTAAGTTATTATTACAAGACGAAGTTAAGTTACAAAAATAGTAAAAATGATTATTATTTTAAAACTTTAAAAAATGGAAAAAAAGACGGATACGTTGATATAGTTAAGAAAAATAATAAATTCTATGTTCAAATGGTTTATAATTATGCTAAAATAGAAGCGTATGTTGATAAAGATAGCCTTAAAAAATCAGTAGAAGATATGAGTTATATTTTATCTAGTGTTAAATTTAATGACACGCTTCTTAAAAAAATGCACGAACAAGGTACGTTTGGTTCTAAAGAAGAAGCATACAAGTTATTTGATAACAAAGAAAAGGAAGGTAACTTCTTAGAATACGTAAAAGAATACGATAAGTATGATGGTGATGAAAGTAGTGTTACGAAAGAAGAAGAAATAAAGGTAAAAGACAAAACAACAACTACTAAAAAACAAGATGAAGAAAAGACTAAAAAGGAAGACGTAACTACAACAAGTAGTGCTAGTGAGAGTAATTAAGAAAGGTGTGATTTTGAGTATGGGACTTATGAATAAATTAAGTAAGATGAAAAGTTTCTTATTCGATGAAGAAGACGAGGAAAAAGAAGTTAGAAAGCCTTCTAAGAAGATAGTAAAAAAGGAAGAAGAAAAAGAAGACTATATAGATGATTTAAAAACAAATGTAAAACCGAAAAAGATAGAAAAGGTAGAGGACTTTTACTTTGAGGATGTATCTGAAGAAGAGACTCCTAAAATGCCTGAGGTTCATTCTAGAAGTGAAAGAGCTGATGTTAAGTTTAACTTTCAAGAATTTGATGATGAGGATTTCATGGTATCAAGTAAGAGGCCAGAACCAATAATTCCGGTTAAAAAAGAAGAACCTAAAAGAGTGTTATATCAAGGAAGTAAAAGAAAAGAAGAAACAAAAAAATTTAAACCAAGTCCTATTATCTCTCCAATATATGGTCTTTTAGATGAAGAAGGAAACCAAGTTAAGGAAGAGGAGAGCAAAACGGATAAAGCACCTAACTATAATGATGAGATATCATTTGATGAGGTAAGAAAAAAAGCCTATGGCGCTCTTGATGAAGAAATAGAAAACACGATGAAAAGATTAAGTAAGAAAACCATTGAAGAAGCAGAAAAAGATATGGAAAAAGAAGATGAATTATCAAGAGAAAAGAAAAATACTAAGGTAAAGGAAGAAAAACCTGTAGTAGCATCATTTGATGATGACGACGATGACGATGATATGATTTTACCAAACGTTAATTTTAAAGAAATAGATGTTGATAAGGAAAAGGATAAACCAAAACATAAGAAGAATGATAAAAAGCATGAAGAAAAAAATATAACATCACAGGACGAAGATGATGATGATGATACAAAAGAACAAGATTTATTCAATTTAATTGATACAATGTATCAAAATAAGGAGGATGAAGATTAATGCAATCATTTTTAAGTGCATATTTACCTATATTAATTTATATATTATTATGTATCCTTATAGTTTTACTTATCATTATCTGTGTTAAGGTAATTAAAACTATGAACAGAGTATCTGATATAGTTGATGATGTAGATGATAAGGTAAGATCGTTAAATGGAGTTTTTAACATAGTGGATGTTGTAACTGATAAGTTATCTGCATTAACTGAGGTTATATCTGATTCAATAGTATTATTTATAAAGGGTATTTTTAAAAGAAGAAAGAAAAAGATAGTAGAAAAAGAAATGGAGGAGAAAGAAGAAGATGGCAAAGAAGAAGAGTAATGCAGGAAAATTTGTTTTAGGCGCTGCTGTTGGTGCTGCTTTAGGACTTTTATTCGCACCAAAGTCTGGTAAGGAAACAAGACGTATTATTAAAGAAAAGGCAAGTGATTTACTTGCTAAGGCAAAGGAAATAGATGTAATTGAAGTAAGAGATGAAATAGCAGAAAAAACTTCAAGTATTGTTGAAGAAATTAAAGATTTAGATAAAGAAAAGGTATTAAAGATAGCTAAAAAGAAAGCTAAGGATTTAAAAAAACACGCTGAAGATTTAGTAGCATACACTAAAGATAAGGCAACTCCAGTAGTAGAAAAAGCTGCGGAAGAATTAAGAGAAAAAGCAGTAGATGTAACTAAAACGGTATTAGAAAAATTAGAATCTAAAGAAAAATAAAAAAGTGCTAAATTCTAGCACTTTTTTATAATATTCTATTACCATCTGAATAGTCATCTTCTAAATTTTTATTGTAAGATATTTCTTCTTCGTCACTATAATAAGAAATTAAATTTTTATATTTTGAGAAGAATTCAATGTTTTCTTTAGCATAAAAGTCAATAGTACGTTGTTCTACATTCGCATAATGAGAAGAATCTTTGATACTTTTTTCAAATAATGCATACTCGGTTAATACGCGTAAAAAAACTTCCTCTTCTATGCCTTTCTTTTTAAAGTCATTTATGATTTTACTAACAGTTTGCTTTTTCACTTCAAAATCTTTTGTCATTTCACTTATAAATTCTTCTGAAATCATTTCATTGTTCATTTTTTCACCTCTTAATATCGATATATTATAATAAGCATTTAAAAAAAGTCAACTTTTTTTGTGTATTTGCATAGATTAAAACGAGGAGGGGATTCTAATGTTTAAAGAAATAGTTACTAAAGCAGTAATAGGAAAGGGTAAGAAATATTTTAAAAACAATTATAACCTTTTAGCAGAACATAATGCTAACACGATTTTAGGTTGCTGGGTTATAAATCATAAATTTAAAGGAACGGTAGTTGGTGATAAGGTTGTTATAGATGGAAACTTCGATATTAACATTTGGTATTCTTATGACGAAGATAAGAAAACTGGTGTAGCAACTAAAAATATTTCTTATACTGAAACAGTTAACGTTAAAACAAAAACAGGAACATCAATAGAAGGAAGTGACATAATAGTTAGAGCGCTTAAACAACCAAGTTGTAGCAACGTAAAAATAAAAGATGATGTAATAGACTTTGACATAGAAAAAGAACTTGGAATAGAAGTTGTAAATGATGCCAAAGTTAAAATTGCAATTGAAGATGATGAAGATCCATGGGATACAATAGATGATGATATAGAAGAAGTAGATAAAAAAATAGATGAAGAAGTTAAAGAGGATTTTATTTAGAATCCTTTTTATATGAATAAAATTAAAGTGTTAACAAAAATAGTTGACAGATATAAAATAGAGTGATAAAATTAATATGTAAATGAAGGAGGATTATACACTATGGCAGTTAAATTAAGATTAAAAAGAATGGGAGCTAAAAAACAACCTTTTTATAGAATAGTAGCAGCTGATTCAAG
>UMFO01005097.1_pt1 | contig 17426 bp, 10 predicted proteins | sample 1965051 | NCBI WGS metagenome assembly UMFO01 (sample SAMEA4836050, study PRJEB28245) | human gut metagenome | biome: gut microbiome; material: fecal sample | place: Denmark | collected 2008
TTCGCTGCCCGTAGGGAAGCGGATATACCATGCGATGGTGAAGGGTATCGCCGACCGTATTGCCGATGATGCGCTGGAGGCCGTCGGAGAGGGAATGACGCCCCTTGAGGTCATCGACCGCTGTTTCATGCCCGCCATGGAGCATGTGGGCGAACTCTTCGGGCAGGGGAAGATGTTCCTGCCTCAGGTGGTGAAGACGGCACGGGTGATGAAGAAGGGGGTCGGTGCCCTGACGCCGCTGATAGAGGGCGGCAGTACGGAGAACTCCGGCAAAGAGAAGGCGCTGCTCGCCACCGTGAAGGGCGACGTGCACGACATCGGGAAGAATATCGTGTCGGTGGTGATGGCCTGCAACGGTTATCGTATCCGGGACCTGGGCGTGATGGTCGAGTGTGAGGATATCGTGGATACCGCCCTCGAATGGGGGGCTGACGTGATAGGGCTGAGTGCGCTGATAACGCCTTCGCTGGGCGAGATGATAAAGGTGGTGCGGGAGCTGGAGCGGCGCGGGGTGAGGATTCCGGTCGTGGTCGGCGGAGCCACCACGTCGGGGGTGCATACGGCCGTCAAGATAGCCCCGGAGTATTCCGGCCCGGTGATACACTGCCGCGACGCGTCGGAGAATGTGGTCGTGCTCGGCAAACTGTTCGGCCCGGAGCGGGAGGAGTTCCTCGCCGACCTGCGGAGAAGACAGGAGGAGCTGCGGCGCAGTTATGCCGCTTCGCACGGCGAGGGAAATTTGCTCCCTCTTGCGCTGGCGCGGACGAACCGGCACGTAAAACGGGCCGAAGATGTGGAGCTGCCGCGCAGCTCCGGTATCCGGCAGTTGCTCGACTATCCGATATGCGACGTGATATCCTATATCGACTGGAGCTATTTTATCTCCTCGTGGGGGCTGAAAGGACGGTGGCCGGAGATTCTCTTTTCGTCTGACAAGGGGGAGGAGGCGCGGAAACTCGTGGACGACGCGCAGACCATGCTCTATCGGATAGGCCGTGAAAAACTGCTGACCCTGAATGCGGTCGTGGGTATATTCCCCGCTTTCTCGCGCGGGGACGATATCGTGGTGGAACGGGAGGGGCGGAAGGTAGTTCTTCCGCAGCTCCGCTGTCAGTCGGCTTCGACCGCGGAGAACCTGTCGCTCGCCGATTACGTGCTGCCGGAGGGGGAAGGGAACGATTATGTCTGCCTTTTTGCTGCCAGTGCGGGTTTCGGACTGCACGAACTGGTGACCGGACTGCGCGAGAGCGGCGACGAATACGGGGCCATCCTGGCGAAGCTGCTCGCCGACCGGTTGGCCGAGGCTTTCGCCGAGGCGCTGCATGTGGCTGTGCGCCGCGATCTCTGGGGGTTCGAGGCCGGAGAGACCATGCCGGTGCAGGAGGTTCTGGCCGGGAATTATCAGGGAGCGCGGATGGCCTTCGGGTATCCGGCCGTTCCCGACCATTCGCTCAAAAAGGAGGTCTTCCGGCTGCTCGATGCGGAGCGGATTACGGGAATGAAGCTGACGGACAGTTATATGATAGACCCCGGCGAATCGCTTTGCGGAATGATACTCGCCGACCGGCACCTGAAATATTTCGATGTCGGCAAGATAGATGCCGAACAGCTTGCCGATTATGCCCGTCGTCGGAGAATCACTCCGGAGGAGGCGAAAAGGCTGCTGCCGAAAAATATCGTTTAGAAGAGGTATGTTCCTTGCAGCCCTTTGTCGGCGGGAGAATGCGGGGCGTTTGTTGCTCCGTATGGCGGTACGGGCTGTCCGTATCCCGGGGAGCGGATGTTCCGGATACGGCAGATTTTGGCGATTCAGTATGCGGGCCGGGAAGGCCTATTGGAGATATGGATAACAGGGAGAAACAGACAGTCATCAACGAGGCGCTCGGGGAGTTCCTCCATGTCATGATGTGGCGCAGGAGCCTGCACCAGCACCCGGAGCTCTCGTTCGAGGAGCACCGAACATCGAAGGTCGTGGCCGAGGCGCTCCAGCACGAGGGTATCGAATACCGCAGTGTGGCGGGGACGGGTGTCCTCGCCCGTATCGAGGGGACGAAGGCGTGCGTCGGCCGCGAGCGGGATGCGCTCGTGCTGCGGGCCGATATGGATGCGCTTCCTATTGCGGAGGCGACCGGACTCGAATTCGCTTCTGTCCATAAGGGGGTGATGCACGCCTGCGGCCATGACATGCATACGGCCATCCTGCTCGGGGCGTTGAAAATCCTCAACCGTCACCGCGACCTCTTCTGCGGAACGGTGTTCGGACTTTTCCAGCCGGGCGAGGAGCTGAACCCCGGCGGGGCTTCGCTGGTGATGCGGGAACGTCCGTTCGACGGATACCGCGTCGCGGCGTTCGTCGGACAGCACGTGGAACCCATGCTCAAGACGGGAACGTTCGGTTTCCGGCGGGGAAAATACATGGCCTCGAGCGACGAACTCCGTTTTCGCGTGAATGGTGTCGGTGGACATGCCGCTCTCCGGGAGCGGATAAAGGACCCGGTGCGGGCGGCGGCCGAACTCATCCGGCTGCTCTACGATATACCTGCCGCGAATCCTTCGCCGGAGCTTCCCACCATCGTTTCCATCGGTCGGGTGACGGCCGACGGGGCGACGAACGTCGTGCCCGACCGCACCTTTATGGAGGGAACGATGCGGACATTCGACGAGACGTGGCGCCGCCGTGTCAAAGAGATGGTACACGAGGCCGCTGCAGAGGTGGATGCCCGGTTCGGCGTCTCCACCGAGGTGGATATCAACCACGGCTATCCGTGCGTTTACAACGATGAGGAGCTGACGCGGCGGGTGGAGAGCGCTACGGCGGGACTTTTCGGGGAGGATGCGGTGATATCCCTCGGTCTGCGCCCCACGGCGGAGGACTTCGGATACTACACGCTCGAATACCCTTCGGTCTACTACCGGCTCGGCGTGGGGGGCGACGGAGCGTATTTCGACAGCCGTTCGGCGGGCCGGATACACACGGGCACCTTCCGTCCCGACGAGAAGGCGCTCGGCTACGGCGTGGTGCAGTTCATCAATATCGTCTTTACCGTTCTTGGCTGACCATGCTCACCAAAGCACGCATAAGACAGGTCAGGTCGCTTTCGGACAAGACGGCCCGCAGCGAGAACGGCCTCTTCGTGGCGGAGGGGCGCAAGATGGTCGGCGAGGCCCTGGCGGCCGGAGCCGACATAGAGCGTATTTACCTGACCGGCGAAGAGGGTGCCGGGGGGGTGGACGAGGCCGTGCGCTGCGGCATCGTCGAACGGGTGTCCGACAGCGAGATGGAGCGCATGAGCCATCTGAAAACCCCTTCGGACATGCTCGCCGTGATACGCATGCCCGCCGACGGCGGGGAGGCAGCCTTCCCGGCCGGAGAACTCTCCCTCTGCCTGGACGGGGTACAGGACCCCGGTAATCTGGGGACAATCATCCGGATAGCGGACTGGTTCGGGATTGGCAGGGTGTTTTGTTCGCCCGATTCGGCGGACTGCTACAATCCCAAGGCGGTGCAGGCCACGATGGGAGCCCTTTTCCGGGTATCGGTAGGGTACGGTCCTCTCGATTCGGCGCTGGCGGAGGCGGCCGTGCGCGGGGAGGCTGTTTACGGTACTTTTCTCGGAGGAGACGACCTTTACCGGGCGGAGCTCTCTGCCGGGGGCATCATCGTCATGGGAAGCGAAGGACGGGGTATCTCCCCGCAGGCCGCCGCGCTGGTGAACCGGAAACTCTTCATTCCGCCATTTCCGTCCGGGCGGCATGGCTCCGAATCGCTGAACGTAGCCGCCGCGACGGCTATCGTATGCGCCGAGTTCCGTAGGCGTGTACGTGCGGCACGATGATACCTTCCGGTTCGATGTGCCGGGGAGGGAATGGAAACGGCTGCCGGGGATGTGCCTGAAAACGTACGCGGCTTGCTGTGTACGGTCGCTCCCGTATGTATTTCCCACCTGTTTGTCTTTCTTGTCGCATTTTCCCGTTTTTGCCGAACGTGCAAGACCATGCCGCTGTCGGACTTTTGTATGCGGGCGATGCGTCGGTTGCTTTCTTTCGTTCCGGAGTTCAGATTGCCCGTGTACCGTATTGCGTCATCGTATTTTATTCGTATCTTTGTTATTTCAAACGATGCTCCGCCGACAGACGGAGGATTTTCGACAGGAAGATTCTTATGGCAGAAAACAGGATGATAAGGGTCGGCATCACGCAGGGAGACGTCAACGGCATCGGACCGGAGGTCATTATCAAAACCCTTGCGGACCCGCGGATGAGCGAACTGTTCGTCCCGGTGGTGTACGGCTCTTCCAAGGTGTTCTCATATTACCGGAAGGGATTGCCCGAAGGAGAGACCTTTTCGTTTCAGATAACGGGAAGCGCGCGTGAGGCGCGTCCCAAGCGGGTGAACCTGGTGGAGACCGGTACCGGCGAGGTGCGCATCGAACCGGGTACGGCCACGCGGGAGGGCGGTGCCGAAGCGGTGAACGCCCTGCGCCGGGCGGCCGACGACCTCGCTGCGGGCGACATCGACGTGGTGGTGACGGCTCCTATCAACAAGGAGAACGTGCAGGAGGCCGGTTTCGGATTTACCGGACACACGGAGTTTTTCGCGGACCGGTTCGGCGGCGAGCCCCTCATGGTCATGTGCAGCGAACGCATGAAAGTAGGTCTCGTGACGATACACGTTCCGCTCGCACAGGTGAGCGGAATGCTCTCGACGGAATTGATTGTGCGCCGGCTGGAGCAGTTGCGGCGTATGCTCGTGACCGATTTCAGGGTCGTGGAGCCGCGTATCGCTGTACTCGGGCTGAACCCCCATGCGGGCGACGGCGGAGTGATAGGCAGCGAAGAGGAGGAGATGGTGCGGCCGGCCGTTGCTGAAGCCGTGCGGCGCGGGATATTGGCTTTCGGACCCTTCGCGGCGGACGGTTTCTTTGCCTCGGGTAGTTATACTAAATACGATGCCGTGTTGGCGATGTATCATGACCAGGGGTTGATACCTTTCAAGTCGCTCAGCCGGAGCGGTGTCAATTTCACCGCGTCGCTGCCGGTGGTGCGGACGAGTCCCGACCACGGCGTGGCCTACGACATAGCGGGGAAAGGGGTGGCCGACGAGGGGTCCATGCGGGATGCCGTCTATGCGGCGATGGATATTTTCCGCAGCCGCCGCTGGTACGGAGAGATAAGTGCCAATCCGCTGAGGCATTACGAACGCGAGCGCGGTGCCGACGTCTCGGTGAAAGACCTCAAGCTGCCCGAGCAGCAGGACGACTGATGCGGTCGATACGATTTTAACAAGATATTGGAAATGGCGGCCGGGTTTGTAGCCGGTCGCATTATTGAAGAGAGAAATGAGCCAGAACAATGTCAAAATCACGTTCCCGGACGGAAGCGTCAGGGAGTATCCGCAGGGGGTGACGCCGTTCCAGATTGCGGAATCAATCAGCCAGAGGCTGGCACAGGAGGTGCTGTCGGCGACGGTGAACGGCAAGGTGGTGGACCTCGCCATGCCCGTCAATCAGGATGCCTCCGTGAAGCTCAACAAATGGGAAGACCCCGAAGGTAAGGCCACTTTCTGGCACACTTCGTCGCACCTGTTGGCCGAAGCGCTCGAAAGCCTCTATCCGGGCATCAAGTTCGGCATCGGGCCGAGCATCGAGAACGGTTTCTACTACGACGTGGATTCGCCCGTACCCATTACGGAGGCCGACCTGCCGAAAATCGAAAAGAAGATGGAGGAGCTTGCCCGTACCAAGGAGCCGCTCGTGCGCCGGGAGGTGAGCAAGGCGGAGGCCATGCGGATATTCACCGAGAAGGGAGACCAATACAAGACGGAACTCATCGGCGACCTGCAGGACGGTACCATCACGTTCTATACGAACGGCTGTTTTACCGACCTCTGCCGCGGCCCGCACCTTCCCAATACGGGGCTGATAAAGGCGATAAAGCTCACTTCCGTGGCCGGAGCCTATTGGCGCGGCAACGAAAAGAACAAGATGCTGACCCGTATCTACGGTATTACTTTCCCGAAGAAGTCGATGCTCGACGAGTACCTTGCCATGCTGGAGGAGGCCAAGAAACGCGACCACCGCAAATTAGGCAAGGAGTTGGAGCTCTTCATGTTCTCGCCGAGGGTGGGGCAGGGGCTTCCGATGTGGCTGCCCAAGGGGGCGGCACTGCGGGAGAGACTTCAGAATTTCCTGCAGAGCGTACAGAAGAGATACGGTTACGAGCAGGTCATCACGCCGCATATCGGCATGAAGGACCTCTACGTGACATCGGGACACTACGCCAAATACGGCAAGGATTCGTTCCAGCCCATCCGGACACCGGACGAGAACGAAGAGTTCCTGCTCAAGCCGATGAACTGCCCGCACCACTGCGAGATATACCGCCACAAGCCGCGTTCGTACCGCGACCTGCCGCTGCGTTTTGCGGAGTTCGGTACGGTGTACCGTTACGAGCAGAGCGGCGAGCTGCACGGGCTGACGCGCGTGCGGGGCTTTACGCAGGACGACGCGCACCTCTTCGTGCGTCCCGACCAGTTGCTGGAGGAGTTCGAGAAGGTCATCGACATCGTGCTCTATATCTTCAAGACGCTCAAGTTCGAGGATTTCATCGCCCAGGTATCGCTGCGCGACCCGGAGAACAAGGAGAAATATATCGGTAGCGACGAGAATTGGGAGAAGGCCGAGCGGGCCATCATCGAGGCGGCCGAACACAAGGGGTTGAAGACCGTCGTGGAGCTCGGCGAAGCTGCATTCTACGGCCCGAAGCTCGACTTCATGGTGAAGGATGCCCTCGGCCGGAAGTGGCAGCTCGGTACGATACAGGTGGACTACAACCTGCCCGAACGTTTCGACCTGACCTACACCGGAGCCGACGACCTGCCCCACCGTCCCATCATGATACACCGGGCGCCGTTCGGTTCGATGGAGCGCTTCGTGGCCGTGCTGCTCGAACACACCGGCGGCAAGTTCCCGCTGTGGCTCACGCCCCAGCAGGTGGTGGTGCTGCCCATCAGCGAAAAATTCAACGATTACGCGCAGAGTGTTTTAAAATTCCTGAATAATTCCGATATTCGTGCCGAGGTAGACTGCCGCAACGAAAAGATTGGCAGAAAAATACGCGACAACGAGCTGAAGCGGATTCCTTTCCTGCTCATCGTGGGCGAAAAGGAGGAGGCCGACGGTACGGTTTCCGTCCGCATGCAGGGCGAAGGCGACAAGGGGACGATGAAGCTGGAAGAGTTCGCCGCCTATCTTGCCGACCTTGTCAAGAAAGAGGTGGAAGCGTAGATTGGAATGTGTTTTGCATGAATATTCCGATAGATAATTAGATGTTTTATTAATCGAGGAGGACAAAACTATAAACACCGTAAAGAAAACTTACCGTCCCAAACCGGCCCCGTCGGGAGCCGGCCAACAGCGCAGACCGTACCCCGGAAGGGTGGAGAAGGAGGCGCCCAATAGGATTAACGAGCGGATTACCGTCCCGCAGGTGCGGGTGGTGGGCGACGGCATCGAAGGCGGTTCGGCAGTGATGCCGACCAGCCAGGCGCTCCGGCTCGCCCGCGAACAGGAGCTCGACCTTATCGAAATCTCGCCCAAGGCGGAGCCGCCCGTGGTGCGTATCGCCGATTACCAGAAGTTCCTCTACCAGCAGAAGAGGAAGGCCAAGGAGCTGAAGGCGAAGACCGTGAAGGTGACGATAAAGGAGATACGTTTCGGTCCTCAGACCGACGACCACGACTATAACTTCAAGCTCCGCCACGCGCAGAACTTCATTGGCGAGGGGGCGAAAGTGAAGGCATACGTCTTTTTCAAGGGGCGTTCGATAGTCTTCAAGGAGCAGGGGGAGATACTGCTGCTCCGTTTCGCTACCGACCTCGAAGAGATAGCGAAAGTGGAAATGATGCCCAAACTGGAGGGAAAACGTATGACAATGATGCTCGCGCCGAAGCCCAAAAAATAGGCACGAAGCAGTACGGTTCCTCTTGCAGGAGGAAGATTAGATGAATTTGCCGGGCGGAACGCATTATGCGTTCCGCCCGGCATCGTTTTCGGGAGGAGAGGCAGCGGCCGGCCGTTTCGGTACGCTGCCTCTCCTGCGTGTTTTTTGTCGTTTTCGGGGAAGCGATAGAGACGGGTTGCGGCGGTATTCATTCGCAGTACACTGAATCGCGGTATCTGCAGGGCATGCGTCGGGGCGGATTTTCTGTTCTGTAGGAGACGAATCCCTATGTGGGTAGGAACGACGTATTGTTGGCATGTGTCCGGTTGCGGGGAAAGGGTCGGTATTCTGTTTTTTATTTTGCTTGAAAGGGCCCTGAAACGCTTTTGTAGGGCCGATTATTGATTCTTCCTAATAGACGGATGATTTTTATAGGAAAAAAAGATAAACTTCTCTTTTATTATTGTTGTATGAATATTATTATTGTATAACTAAAAATATAAATAGTTTTCTGTGACAAAATACTAAAAATGCGATAATGGATACGATGTATTGCTTTTTAATGCATGACGTCTAAACAAGGAATGGTATGTTCCTTTTATGAATCTAACTTTTTATTATTAACCCTTTAATGATTCCAAGCATGGAGTGGAAAAAACTATTGTATGGGTGCGTCGGTCTGTTTGCCGCATGTGCCCTGGCCGGATGCGGCAAAGAGGAAGAAGAGAATCTGCAGTACCTGAACCTGAGCGACATCGCATGTACCTTTACCGGAGAGGATAATCTTCCCTTCACGGTAACGGTCTATGCGTATGCCGACTGGACGGCGGAGTCGGACGCTTCGTGGGCGAAGGTCGGCGACAAAACGGCGGAATCTTTCACGATAACTGTCGATGACAACCCCGACAGTGCGGAACGGAGTGCCCGGATTTCGCTGACCGCGGGCGCTTTGTCCCGGGAGATAACGGTTTTCCAAATGGCTTCCGGCAAGGGATGCGTGCGTTTCCGTCGGCTGGACGATTTTCAGAACCTCGGTGCGATGTCGCCCAACGGACGTTACGTCGGAGGATACACTGCCGAAATACCTTCCGGCAACACCTGGTATTATACACCCGTGATAATCGACACGGAGACGGGAGAGCGGCAGGCGCTCGGCGGCCCGTATAAAGAGGCCGAGATTTGTTGGTTTAACGGTACTTTTGCAGTCTCCGACAACGGAGAGGTCTTTTATCAGGACTCGAATACTTCCGGGACGATGATATTCGATTTGACCGGCGGTCATTATGCTCCGGAGGCTCCGGGAGGGGTGTCGCGGGTTCCCTCCGTTCAGGCTACTTCGCTCGGCGGGAAATATTGGGTCGGCTATGTGCGTAATGACAGCGACAGGCTCTACCACCCCATTAAGTGGACCGACGGGGTTCCCGAGTGGCTGCCCATGCCGGAGAAGGATTTCCGGGGATACGATTTTACGACGGGGGTGATGGCCCGCGGAGTCTCGGCCGACGGCGGGGTGATTTACGGCACTACCTGGGAGCGGGACGACTCCGGGATGGTCTATTGGAAAGACGGCGAGGTCAAGTATGTCGGGCATGATGTCCATACGATAACGCCCTGCCAGTTGTACGATGCCAATTGGGAGCTGTTCGATTGGAATCTGGCCAACGGCGTGACCTGTACGGCGGAGCGGACGAACATCAGCCCCAGCGGAAAATGGATTGCGGGAGCGTATAAAACGGAGGAGGAGCGGAACCACCAGATTGTAGAGACGGGCGATTATCCGGCGTTCTACAATACCGAAACGGAGAAGACGACCATTTTCGAGGATTATAACGGATATTATGCGGCGACGGTGACGGACGACGGTCTGGGAGTCATCCAGTCGCGGTACGGCACGGACGGATATGTGGTCGATGTGGAGGCGAAATGCACCGTCGGGTCCGTGTCCCAGTGGGTTTATGACACCTACGGCATCGTGATTCCGAATGACTGCGGCATTATCGCTTTTTCGCCGGACCTTACGCATATTTGGGGAGTGGGCCAGCGTGGTTACGCGTTGGGCGGGGTCATTCCTTATGTATGGTATATCGCTCCTCCCCTCGGGGAGTAGTCCGGACGGAGGAACGGACGGAATTGCCGCCGGTCTCGTTCCCGGTGCCGGGAGGCAGCAGAAGTCCTGCGCGTTTCTCGGGCAGTTCGGCACGTATCCGATGGGGAATGCAGACCTGCGGTCTTTATGGACAGATAAAAAACAGACACAGATATGAAAAAGTATATTTATTCTTTATTGATTGCGGCTGCTGCATGGGCAGGGAGCGCCTGCGAGCGGTCGGGAAACGAAACAACCGGTCAGGCGAAATCCCTCGATGTGGAGACGACCGAATTGACCTTTGATGCGAAAGGGGCGGCCCCGCGCGAGATAGCGGTGACGGCGGAGAACCTGACCTGGGAATTCCGGGTTGCGGAGAGTGCGGCGGAGTGGCTGCATGCCGAAAGGGACGGAGAGAAGCTCATCGTCCGGGTAGATGACAACTCTTCACCGACGGAACGTCGCGGAAGCGTGACGATTGCGCCTTCGGAGGCAGGCCCTGTCAAGAGCAGGACCGTTACGGTCGTTCAATTGGCTTCCGACGAGAAGTACAGCCTTTCGGTGAATCCGGAGAGACTCGATTTTGCGGGTACGGATGCCGAACCGCAGGTCGTGAAGGTCGTGACGGAAGGAACCGGACTGACCTGGCATAGCGAGGTGGAGGGCGATGCGAAAGAGTGGATTTCGGTGGAGGAAGGCGACGGGACGGTGACCGTCTCGGTGAAGGATACTTCGCTGGAGGGGCCGCGCAGCGGCAATATCCTCATTGTGCCCAGTTTGGATAATGTAGCGGAAAAGGTGATACGGGTGGAACAGGCCGGCTTGCCTCCGATGTTTGCCGTCGATACGGAGAGCATCGAATTCGATTACCGGGCGAAATATTATACCAATATTAATGTGACGGCTGTCAATACGGAGTGGACTTTCCATGAGGCGAACGAGGCGGGCGATGCGACGGAAATCTCCTGGCTGAAGACCAATGCAGCGGGCGATGCGGTGCGTGTAGAGGCCGAAGTCAACGCTACGGAGGAGGAGCGCGTGGCCTATGTGGTGCTGACGCCTGCGGCCGAGGGGCTGGAACCGGTAAAGGTAGCCGTTCGGCAGACGGCGGCCGATGAGATTCTGAGTACCCTCACCGGCGACCTCGACCTGGGCGAGCTGGCGGGCGCGCGGGCCACGCTGATGCCCAAGCAGACATGGGACAAGGTATCTACCTTCAGCGAATGGAATCTCTATCTGTGGGAAGAGGGTGTGAGCTACAAGGCGAACCGCGGGGCTTTCGTGGGCACTGGAGCCCGGCTGGCCATCACGTTGGTTTCGGAGAGGATTAACTTCAACGACGATAACGCATATTACATACCCGACGGGACCTATACCGTGACCGCTCTCGCCGAAGGGGAGACGAGCGCGCCGGGACAGCTTCGCTATCCGGCGGTGAGCAATACGGGCCATCCGAAACTGCCTATCGGAGCATGGTACACGAAGCTGGAGAACGATGCCTATACGAAGGAGCAGGCTCCGCTCGTAACCGGTACCCTGACGGTGACGCGCAGCGGAGAGGAGTATACGTTCGTATTGGATTTCGAGGACGATTTGGGGTATGCCGTGACCGGCAGTTATACCGGTAGTCTGGACCTTCAGGTGGTCGGTACGGCCCGTCCGGAACCTACCGTCGAATGACGTTCCGTTCGTTATGTCCGGTACCGGCTCGAAAGGACAGCCGAAATGGAGAGGTGCCAGGCTGCAGGGAAAACGCATGACGATGATGCTCGCGCCGAAGCCCGAAAAGTAACGGAGTGACATGACGGAGTGCCCGTATGCCGTGCGGCCGGGCAGCAGCAAAGGGAAGGGGAGGCAAATTTTGCCTCCCCTTCCCTTTGCTGCTATCAGGCGATTGTTTTTTGGTGTTACTGTCTGATTGCTAAATAATTACTGTGTGAAATATTGCGCCCGTTCAATGTGTCTTATTAATAGTAATGATTGTATAAGAAAATAAAATGGCCAAAATATTTGTTAGTTTGGATTTGTATACCTAATATTGTAAACAACAAAATGTGTGTTTGCGGACATTAATCGTATGTATTATGGTGTTGAAGTTTTATTTCGGCTTGTCTGTTATATTTGATTTAACGGCAGGAGAAGCCTGTCCGGAACAGCACGGCGGCAGCGGGAGACCGGCCGCATCGGCAGGAACAGCGTAAGCGGCGGTGCATCGGTCGGGCGTGTCGGGTATCCGTCCGGGGATTCCGGAATACGGACGGGAAAACGGAAGAAATCCACCTGCGGCCGGTTGTATCGTCCATATGTATATTTCTTAACTTATTATCACTATTAATCGAAGGTCATTATGAATCTAAAGAGACGTTTCAGCATGTTGCCGGCCGCGTGCCTGGCCGGTCTGCTTTTCGTGGGATGTACGACAGAGACCACGGAGACGCATTATGTCAAACTCAGCGAGGTGGCATGCACCTTCCTCGGCGAAGGGGGGCCGAAGGTCATCACGGTCGAGGCCAATCCGGGGTACGAGGTCTCTTCGTCGGCTTCGTGGCTGAAGGTCGGCGACGAGGGCGAAAGTTCGTTCTCCCTGACGGCGGATGCCAACGACAGCGGTTCCGAGCGCGTGGCGGAGGTGACCGTTACGGCCGGGGAGGCTTCCGTCGTCATCAGCGTGAACCAGCTCCCGAGCGACAGCGAGATGGCGCACTACCGCCTGCTCAACAAGTTCAACTACGGAGCGGTCGTATCGCCCAACGGCCGGTATGCCGGCGGGTCGTACCAGACGCTGAACAACGATAATACGTATAATTACCACGTCGTCATCATCGACCTCGAAACGGAGGAGTGGCACGAGGTGGGCGAGTTCCAAAGCAGCCTGTACAAGCCGACCATTCCTTCCTGCATTACGGACGACGGTACGCTCTTCTTCTCCGAATACAATACGTACGGGAACCTGGTTTCCACCCTGTCGGGGGACAATTATCTGCTGGAGAAGGCTTATCCCGACTGGATAGGAGAGTCGAACGTGGAGGCGACCACTGCCGACGGAACGGTATGGGTAGGTTACCAGCAGTGGATGAATGGCGACGATGCGGTGGCGGCCGGATACGATGGCGGACACTACATGCCTATCAAGTGGACGAACGGCGAGCCGGAAATCCTGCCCCTTCCGGAGAAGAATTACCGCAACGAACCGTGGCCGTACGGGCGGAGCGTGATGGCCCGCGGCGTATCCTATGACGGAAGCGTCATCTACGGCAGTGCATGGGACAATACAAACCAGGGGATGGTTTACTGGAAAGACGGCGAGGTACACTGGGCCGGCGAGGATATACGGGAGTTCGAGGAGGTGACGCTCATCCGCCAGGAGGACGGCAAGGAGGTCCCCTTCACGCTGACCAAAGGCCTGATGGTATATGCCGAGCGTACCAACATCAGCCCCAACGGCAGGTGGCTGTGCGCGGCGTATGCGGTCGATACGGCTACCGAAGGGATGCACAACGTGATTACCTCCAAATGTCCCGCCTTCTTCAATACCGAGACGGGGAAGACCTACATTTTCGACGAATACAGCGGAAGTGCCCGTTCGGCGACCGATGACGGCATCGGCTTCATCGTGAACAGCGGCGGTGCTTCGGGCTATGTGGTGGATATCGAGAGCGGAACGCAGCTCGGAACCACGGAGCAGTGGATATACGACAACTACGGCATTACGGTTCCTGCCGGCTATATACAGCGTCTGTGCCCCAACGGGATGGTACTCGGGTACTCCGTGATGAATGTAGGGCCCGGAAATCTCTCCGTCGCATGGTACGTCCGGCCGACGGAGATGTGATGCCGGGTGTCGGCGAGTGACGGCAGGGGCGGCCGGACTGCCGAAGTCCGGAGCCTGCCCGGCCGTCGGGGAGGCGAAACGGCAGTGCCGTACGCCGGCCGGCGATATGTTGAGCGGAAGAGACCGGAGTGTCCGAAGTTGATGAGGCTGCAGTTTTTTCATAGGTTATACAGGTTAAGTGTAGTAGGGCATGTTGGGTCGGCGGACACTCCCTTTTCCGTTCGGCAGCGGTGAAAACGGGGCATCCGCGGCGGCCGAGGCCGCGGAGTGCCGGAAAGTCAATCGGCAAAATGGAAATTGATTAATCGATTGGAATATTATGAGAACACATGTATTGATAGGAGGAGTTTTGGCAGCCTTTCTGATGGTCTCCTGCGAGGGGAAGACCGGAACGGAGCAGCCGTCGTTGGAGGTCTCTCCCGAGACCATGACTTTTGAGGCGGGAAGCGGAACGCAGCAGGCGGCCGTAACCGCGCAGGGGGTGGAGTGGACGCATGAAGTGGCCGCGGAGGCTGCGGAATGGCTCTCCGCCGAACGGAGCGACGACAAGACGCTGACGGTGACGGTGGCGGAGAATCCCGCTCCGGAGCAGCGCAGCGGCCGGATAACGGTGTCGGCCGAGGGAAGCGGCGTTGCGCCGTGCGTGATAACCGTCACGCAGCAGGCGGCGGATGTCGCATACGGACTGACGCTCGAACCGGCGAGTCTCGAGTTCGCGGGTGAGGGTGCTCCGGCCCAGACGGTGACGGTCGTCGCGCAGGGCGGACTGACCTGGACGGCGGAACCCGAGGAGGCGATTGCCGGATGGGTGACGCTCGCCGTGGAGGGCGACAAGATTACGGTTACCGCTGCGGATAATCCCGAAACCGCTTCGCGGTCGGGGAATATCGTGGTGACGCCGAGCGTCGAATCGGTCGGCCAGAAGGCGATTCGGGTAGTGCAGACGGGCAAGGAGGTTATTCCGGAGCTGAGCGCAACCCCGACGGAGCTGACCTTCCCCTGCGGCGACGTGACCAGCGAATATACCGAACCGCAGACCATTCAAGTGACGGCCGTCGGTACCACGTGGCATCTCATGTGGAGTATTGACGTTGCCGGTGAGTGGGCGGAAGTGATGCCGAATGATAGCGATGATGAGATTATGTTGAGGTTGAAGCGTAACGGGACTGCCGAGCCGCGGACCGCTTCCCTGTTCATTGTGCCGGACAATGCCGACCTCGGACTGCAGACGGTCGAGGTCAAGGTGACGCAGGAGGCGGCTCCCGAATACCGGAGTAACCTGACGGAGGATGTCGTGCTGGATGCGACGCACGCCTACTGTTATGTAAGGCCCAGCAGACCGAGCCTGTCAGGAGGAACCTATTGGCAGATAGAACTGCTCGGTTCGGATGTTCAGAACGAGTTTGGAATCAATTCCGGTACGGGTGACCGGCTTTATGTCAAGCTGGTTTCGACCTTGATAGAGCCGAACGACGACAACGAGTATTACCTGCCGGAGGGTACCTATACCGTCGGAACAGCCGAAGAGGCGGATGCCATAGGACCGTGGGGAATTCTGTATCCGTATGACCCGGACGATTCGGCCAAATATCCTTCGGGGGCTACCTATACGCGGATAGAGAACGATGTTTGGACGGTGAAGGCGCCTCTGGTAGAGGGAACGATGGAGGTATCGCGGTCGGGCGACGTCTACACGCTGCAGCTCGACTTCAAGGACGACCAGGGATACTCCGTGACGGGTACCTGGGAGGGGCGGCTGGATGAGAACAGGTTAGTAGATTAACTGAATGCCCGGAACCGTGCAGATGGTTTCCGACAGATAATAGATAGTAGTTTGTAGTTTAAGTTGCATGCCCCGCCTGGGAAGGCGGGGCATGTTTTTTCATGTTGTTTCGTTTCATGCCGTGCTGTTTCGTTTTGTTTCGTGCCGGGCCATGCCGTATCTATCATGTCGTGGCGAGCGGTGTCGTGTCGCGTTGTGTCTTTTGTTTCGTGCTGCGCGGTCGGCAGCGTGCGGGGCTGTGCAGGCTCCGTGCGGGAGCGGACGGTTCTCGCGCAGACTGTGCGGGTGCCGGATGGAAAGCGGGCAGGCGGACTAGATTCCCTGCGGGGAGTACGGGTGCTGCGCGGCGGTTCGGATTGTGAGGGCCTGTCCGGATGGCGCGGATGCTGCACGGAAAGGGGCCGGGCGGTGCTGCCGATGGTGCGGTTTTGCACGGGATGGCGGGCCCGTCCGGAGGGGGAATGATTCCGTACAGGGCGTGCGGAGGGGCCGAGACTGCGAATATCGGTTATATTCATTATCTTTGCCGCGGTCTGCCGCAGGGAAGTGTATGGCGGCGGCGTTTCGTAAAGATTTCGGGCCATGAAGATAAGCGGATTCACATTCATAAAAAATGCGGTGGCGTACGACTTTCCGGTGGTGGAGAGCGTGCGGTCGGTATTGCCCGTGGTGGACGAATTCATCATCGTCGCGGGCGACAGCAGCGACGGGACGGACGAACTGTTGAAAGTCTTCGACGGGGAACCCAAAGTGCGAATCATCCGTACCGTGTGGGATACGCAGACCTACGACCGCGGCGGGATGATATATGCCCAGCAGACCGATGTGGGGCTGCGGGCCTGTACGGGCGATTGGTGCCTCTATATCCAGTCGGACGAAATCATGCACCACAATGCGCTGCCCGTCATACGGGAGGCGTGCGCGAAGTACCTCGACGACCGGCGCGTGGAGGGGTTTCTGCTCAAATACGTACATCTTTACGGCGATTATCGTCATTATATCGACTCGCTGCACTTCGCCTATCCGCGCGAGATACGCATCGTGCGCAACCGGCCCGATATCCATTCGTGGCGCGACGCGCAGTCGTTCCGCGTGATACCCGATTTCAACGGCGTGGATTACGATGTGGAGGAGGGAACGCGCAAGCTGCGGTGCATCCTGCTCGACGCACTCATCTTTCACTACGGGTGGTCGCGCGACCCGCGGTGCATGGTGCGCAAGGCCAATCACCACAATGCGCTCTACTCGAAAGATTACAAGCCGGTCGAAGGCGTTGATTATTACGACTACGGCAACCTCGGCATGATGCCGCTCTACGAGGGGACGTTCCCGGAGGCGGCCGCGGAGCGGATGGCGGCCTACGACTGGGCGGATTTCGTTCGGTACGACGGCCCGCGCCCCAATATCGGGAAGCGGTATGGGGTCAAGTACCGGGTGGTGGATTTCATCGAAAAACATATCCTGCGGGACGGCAGGCGCATCGGCGGGTTCAAGAACTACAAGCTGCTGAAGCCCTGAGCCGATATCGGCGGAAAGCGACGGTGGGCTGCGCAGGAGCGGCCGGAATGAAGAAGGGGGCGGTGCTGTTTTTCCACAGTGCCGCCCCCTTCTGTTTCAGTGCCGTCACTGTTCCTGTGCGGCCACTTCGCCCGAATATTGGAATGCCCGCAGGTTGAACAAGGGCATTACGGCATAGACATGGTCGAACAGGTCGGACTGCACGTTCTCGTAATCTATCCAGCGCTGTTTGGCGGAGAAGCAGTAGATTTCCAGCGGCAGGCCGG
>UMFO01047644.1_pt1 | contig 17328 bp, 18 predicted proteins | sample 1965051 | NCBI WGS metagenome assembly UMFO01 (sample SAMEA4836050, study PRJEB28245) | human gut metagenome | biome: gut microbiome; material: fecal sample | place: Denmark | collected 2008
AGCTCCGTACGCGATATAGTAAACATCACTGCAGTGGCAGTCATCGACGCCATCGTAGACAAAAAGAAAGCCGGTAAATGAAAAGACAATTATCCAAATTCCAAATAGTTTGCATTACGCTCCTTTGGGCGGCACTTTGTTACATAGTTCTGACATCTGCCGAACGAATTGACGGTCCGATCATTCTGACGCTTGTCATTTCGGCGGCATTAGTGTTCATTCCTGTAATAAAAGCGCTCAAAAGAGGATAAATAATATCTTTTTATTCCTTTTTACGGGATAAAACAACAAAAATGTTGTTTTATCCCGTATTTTATTTATAAAATGTTTGTTTGTTCCATTTTTATGTTTACTTTTGCAACCGCAATAAAGCAATGAGATAAGTAACCAATAAAAGCAATAGATTATGAATGCAGCAAAGGTATTAGAAGATCTGAAAAGACGGTTCCCCAACGAACCGGAGTATCATCAAGCAGTAGAAGAAGTTCTTGCTACCATTGAAGAAGAGTACAACAAACATCCGGAGTTTGACAAAGCTAATCTGATTGAGCGTCTTTGCATCCCCGATCGCGTTTACCAATTCCGAGTTACCTGGGTGGATGATAAGGGCAACGTACAAACCAACATGGGTTATCGCGTACAGCACAACAACGCCATTGGCCCGTACAAAGGCGGCGTTCGTTTCCATGCTTCTGTAAACCTGTCCATTCTGAAATTCCTTGCCTTTGAGCAGACTTTCAAAAACTCACTGACCACACTTCCTATGGGTGGCGGTAAAGGCGGTTCGGACTTCTCTCCGCGCGGCAAGTCCAATTCTGAAGTTATGCGTTTCGTACAGGCTTTCATGCTGGAATTGTGGCGCCACATCGGTCCGGAAACCGACGTTCCTGCCGGTGACATCGGTGTGGGTGGTCGTGAAGTAGGCTTCATGTTCGGCATGTACAAGAAACTGGCTCAGGAATTTACCGGAACATTTACAGGCAAAGGCCGCGAATTCGGTGGTTCGCTGATCCGTCCGGAAGCTACCGGCTACGGTAACATCTACTTCCTGCTGGAAATGCTGAAGACCAAAGGCACAGACTTGAAAGGCAAGACTTGCCTGATTTCAGGTTCCGGCAACGTAGCTCAATATACAGCGGAAAAAGTGTTGGAAATGGGTGGTAAAGTTCTAACCATGTCCGATTCCGACGGTTACGTATATGATCCCGCAGGTATAGACCGCGAAAAGCTGGACTACATCATGGAACTTAAAAACCTCTATCGTGGACGTATCCGCGAATATGCCGAGCAATATCCGGGCGTTAAGTATGTAGAAGGAGCTAAACCTTGGGGTGAGAAAGCCGACATTGCTTTGCCTTCTGCAACTCAAAACGAATTGAACGGCGACCATGCCCGTCAATTGGTGGCCAATGGCTGTATAGCTGTGAGCGAAGGTGCCAACATGCCTTCTACTCCGGAAGCCATCAAAGTATTCCAGGATGCCAAAATCCTGTACGCTCCGGGCAAGGCAGCCAATGCGGGCGGTGTATCTGTATCAGGCCTCGAAATGACTCAGAATTCTATCAAACTGAGCTGGAGCAGCGAAGAAGTAGACGAAAAGTTGAAGAGCATCATGAAGAATATCCACGCTGCTTGCGTACAATACGGTACGGAAGAAGACGGTTATGTAAACTACGTGAAGGGTGCTAACGTGGCCGGATTCATGAAGGTAGCCAAAGCCATGATGGCACAAGGCATCCTGTAACGACAGACAGCCATAGCATAATAAAAAATAGAGGTGGGAAGCACACAATGTTTCCCGCCTCTATTTTTTTATTTAATAATATTGCCTACATTTGAAACTGCAAAAAGAAATCATATGAAACAACTGTTTTTACTCCTATTCGGTTTAGCCTTGTTTGTCCTTCCTTATTGCCAGGCACAACCCCTCACATCCGAAGAGCATCCCGTAACATTAAACACCGCCAGCGGTAGTATCAATGGGAAACTTCTTCTACCGGCACATGCAAAATCCTGTCATGTAGTAGTGCTCATTGCCGGTTCCGGCCCCACCGACATGGACGGCAATAATCCCATGATGAAAAATAATTCACTGAAGTTCCTCGCAGAAGGACTGGCATTGAAAGGCATAGCCTCACTACGTTTTGACAAGCGTGGCATAGCCAGCAGCGCCTCTGCCGGTAAGGAAGAGTCCAAACTCCGCTTGGAAGATTACGTAAACGACGTTACGGGGTGGATAGACCTTCTTGCCAAAGACAAACGTTTCACCGGTATAACAGTGGCAGGGCATAGTGAAGGATCACTTATCGGAATGTTAACCTGCCGGAAACGGCCTAAAGTAAAAGGCTTTATTTCCATTGCCGGTGCAGGAAGCCCCGCATACGACCTGATAGAAAAGCAGGTGGCCGCCCAAATGACACCGGAATCTATACGGAAAGAAGTGGCAAGCATCAATGAGTCCCTGAAAAACGGGAAAGAAGTGGCACAGGTTCCCGCTTATCTGCAAACATTGTTTCGCCCTTCCGTACAGCCCTATCTCATTTCATGGTACAAATACAACCCACAGACCGTCATTGCTTCCCTAAAGATGCCCATACTGATTCTTCAAGGGAAAAAAGACATTCAAGTACAGGAAGAAGAAGCGGCGCGGCTGAAAAAAGCATCTCCCCAAGCCGAACTGATACTGATAGACAAAATGAACCATGTATTGAAAGATTGCGAAAGCATCAATCCGCAACAACAAATGGCTGTATATAATAATCCGTCATTACCCGTTAACGCCGCTTTGATAAACGCAATAGCTGAATTCATCAAGAAAAACAAATAACAACCAGATAGAGATTCAAAATCAATATGACAACAAAAGAAATTCCCGTACTGCTTCTCACCGGTTATCTGGGAAGTGGCAAAACAACTTTAGTAAACCATATCCTTAGCAATAAACAAGGGATCAAGTTTGCCGTCATTGTCAACGACATAGGCGAAGTGAACATTGATGCAGACCTTATTCAGAAAGGCGGTATCGTTGGCAAAAAAGATGAAAGCCTTGTCGCACTTCAAAACGGATGCATCTGCTGCACCCTGAAGATGGATTTGATAGAACAAATAGGCGAAATCCTGCGAATGGAGCGTTTCGACTATATCGTCATTGAAGCCAGCGGCATTTGCGAACCGGAACCTATCGCTCAGACCATCTGTTCCATACCCCGAATGGGCGGCATGTACACCAAATACGGTGTCTGCCGCTTGGACTGCATCACTACCGTAGTGGACGCCTTGCGCCTGCAAAGTGAATTTTCTTGCGGCAACGATCTTACCCGAAAAGGAATTGATGACGAGGACATCGAGAATCTTATCATCCAGCAGATTGAATTCTGTAACATCATCCTGCTGAACAAGGTAGCGGAAGTCAAGCCCGAAGAACTGAAACGCATCAGGCAAATCATACACACCTTGCAACCCGGAGCCGAAATAATCGAATGTAATTATGCGGACGTAGACTTGAAAAAAATCATCCATACAGGAATGTTCAACTTCGAACATGTAGCCACCTCAGCCGGCTGGATCCGCGGAATAGAAAGCCAAGTTACCGAAGAGGAGGAGAAAGAAGCTCATAGGCACCACAACCATAAGGAAGATGAGCATCAGCATGAAGAACATGAACATCAGCATGAAGGACATGAGCATCAGCATGAAGGACATAGCCATCATCATCATGAAGAGGGCGAAGCAGAAGAATATGGTATCAGCACTTTTGTCTATTACCGCCGCCCGGCTTTCGACATTCACAAGTTCGACCATTTTATCGCTACCAAATGGAGCCGTCATATTATTCGCACCAAAGGCGTATGTTATTTCAGCCATAACCGCGACATGTCCTACCTCTTCGAACAAGCAGGCACTCAGAAGCAACTGACTGAAGCCGGACTATGGTATGCCACCGCCTCCGAAGAAGATCTGATTGAGTTGATGCGTCAGGAACCGGGATTATTACGCGACTGGGATGAAAAGTACGGAGACCGTATGCAGAAGATTGTCTTCATCGGCCAGCATATGGACAAGGAGCAGATCATACGCGATCTTGACGAATGTCTGGAAGAGTGACAATAAAACTCATCTTAATGCCTCATAAACAGCCGGGTGCAGGAAATAACGCACATCCCTGCCCTCTTCCATTGCTTGGCGGATAAAGGTAGAGCTGATTTCGAAGGTAGGCGAAGAAGCCAATTTCACATTTTGAGGTAAAGTTTCTTCGTCTACCACACAACCCGGACGGGGATAAATGAGGATTGGATTTTCTGCAAGAATACGTTCCGACTGATACCAGCGGGGAAAAAGCGCCCAGTTATCAGCTCCTATAATAAGATGGAAAGTATCTTGCGGATAGGCCTCTTTCAGTTTATCAAGTGTGTGAACAGTATAAGACGGACGCGGCAAATGAAACTCAAAGTCGGAAGCCCGGAATTTAGGATACCCCGCAATGGCAAGCCGCACCAGCTTCAATCGCAAAGCATCATCCATCAACAAGGTTTCCTCTTTCAGCGGATTATGTGGCGTCACCATGAACCATATCTCATCCAGACCTTCGTATTCACAAAGATAATTGGCAAGAGCCAAATGCCCGATATGTACCGGGTTGAACGAACCGCTGAAGATACCTATATCCACTTGACAAACTTATAAATTAAAAGTTAAGAGATATCAGAGTTGCCCTTTCAGGCGTTTCCAACACCCATAAATATTGATGCCGCTTATGAGCATGACGATAAACATGGCTACCGCCGGATGATACTCTTTCAAATCAATATTCAATACCGCCAAAACAATAGCACCCAAAAACAAGACTATATTCAAAACCAGCAGGAACTTATTGGCTCCCGGTGATAGACTTCTGCGTCTTGTCTGCTTCATTGGTTCAAGAATTGAGTTATCACCTTCAAAGCAGCTGCTTTGGCAGTCTCCAAATCATCATTCACAATTACGGCATCGAATTTCGGAGCGAAACTTAGTTCGTATTCGGCTTTCGCTATACGGCTTTCAATTACTTCGGGAGTATCGGTGCCACGCCCCACAAGGCGCTTACGCAATTCTTCCACCGAAGGCGGCTGTATGAAAACGGACAAAGCACGCTCGCCATAGAACTTCTTGATGTTACAACCGCCAACTACATCTACATCGAACACAACATTCTGTCCGGCAGCCAACTGCTTTTCCACCTGCGCTTTCAACGTTCCGTAGAAACGGTCTTGATACACTTCTTCATATTCCAAAAACTCATCATTCGCTATGCGGCTCCGGAATTCATCGGGAGAAAGAAAAAAGTATTCCACACCATTCTGCTCTGTACCACGCGGCGGACGACTGGTGGCGGAGATAGAGAAAGCCAAATTCAACTCCTGCGTCAGCAGATAGTTAATGATAGTGGACTTTCCCGAACCGGAAGGGGCGGAGAATATAATCAGTTTACCCATTTATGGTATTTATTATTTGACAATTTACTATTTAATGCTCTTACCAATAACAACATACTTTCGTGTAACATGCAGAAGCTTCCCTTTACATTACATTCAAGACCTGTTCCTTAATTTGCTCCAGCTCATCCTTCATCTGCACTACAATCTTCTGCATCTCGGCATGATTGGACTTGCTACCCAAAGTATTGATTTCGCGTCCCATTTCCTGTGCGATAAAGCCCAGTTTCTTACCTTGTCCGCTACCGCTTTCGAGCGTGCTGATAAAGTATTTCAGATGATTGGAAAGACGTTGTTTCTCTTCATTGATGTCCAGTTTCTCAATATAGTAAATAAGCTCCTGCTCCAAGCGGTTCTTATCATAATCCACACTCAAAGTTTTTTCAAGGGCATCGGTAATGCGTTCTTTAACCTTGCCCACCCGTTCCTGCTCGTATGGAGCAACCGTTTCGAGCAAATGGGCGATATTGGCTATTTTCTCACGAAACTTCTTCTCCAGCGCAGCACCTTCCTGCTTACGGAAATCAACCAGATGATTGATAGCTTCCATCACCGCCACATGAACCACTTCCCACTCTTCAGCGCTCAGTTCCTGAGTTTCATTCTTCGTCATCACATCCGGCATACGGAGCAGAGTAGCAAACCAGTCGGCTGGTTCGGGAATACCGGCAGCAGCCGAAATCTCTTTAATCCGTTTATAGTAAGCCTCCACCAAATCCTGATTGATAGGGGTAGCCATTTGTTCTGCATCTTTCTTTTCAATCCATAGGCTGAAATCGACTTTGCCACGCTCCAACATCTTGGATATTTCATTACGGATTTGTATTTCCTTCTCCCTGTAAAGAGGAGCGATACGTGCAGACAAATCCATTGCCTTACTGTTGAGTGACTTAATCTCAACATTGATTTTCTTATCGGACAACTCGGCAGTTGCTTTGCCGTAGCCCGTCATAGATTGTATCATAATGTTATAGTTTTGCGCAAAATTACACGATTATTTTAATTACTGAAAATAATCACGTAAATTTGCCACAATAAAATTCAGAATAGAAGCTATGTCATGTATCTTGCATATTGAAACGTCCACTTCGGCTTGCTCCGTAGCTGTGAGTGAGGACGGGCAGAATGTTTTCAAAAAAGAAGACCTGAACGGTCCTTCACACGCAGTTTCATTGGGTGTATTCGTGGACGAAGCATTGTCATTTGCCGACAGCCACGCCATGCCGCTGGATGCTGTTGCTGTGAGTTGCGGTCCCGGCTCGTACACAGGATTACGCATCGGTGTATCCATGGCCAAAGGCATCTGCTACGGCCGCAACCTGCCCCTTATCGGGCTTCCCACCCTGAAAGTACAATGCGTACCTGTATTGCTTTACCACGAAGAGCTACCGGAGGATGCACTGCTGTGCCCGATGATTGATGCCCGGCGCATGGAAGTCTATGCCGCCGTTTACGACCGCGCCCTGAAGCCCGTACGCGATATTGCAGCAGACATTGTGGACGAAAACTCCTACCGGGAGTTTCTGGACAGCCATCCCGTCTACTTCTTTGGTGACGGCGCAGCCAAATGCAAGGAAAAGATTGTACATCCCAATGCACATTTCATCGACGGTATCCGTCCGCTGGCAAGCATGATGTTTCCGCTGGCAGAAAAGGCAATAGCCGAAGAGGACTTCAAGGACGTCGCTTATTTCGAACCATTCTATTTGAAAGAGTTCGTGGCAAGCCAACCGAAAAAACTTATTTAGTGATGGGTGTTTAGTGATTAGCAGACTGCGCAATTATGCCGCATGGCATTAATCACTAAACATTAATCACTAATCATTAATCACTAACTGTTAAAACTAAAAGATTATGCAATATAACACTCAACAAAAACGGATGCCTTTACCAGAATATGGCCGCAGCATCCAAAATATGGTAGACCATGCCCTGACAATCGAGGACCGTTCCGAACGCCAACGTTGCGCAAACACAATCATCAACATCATGGGAAATATGTTTCCTCATTTGCGTGATGTACCCGACTTCAAACATAAACTTTGGGATCATCTTGCCATCATGTCCGATTTTAAGTTGGACATCGACTATCCATACGAAATTATCCGCAAAGACAATCTGATAACCAAACCGGAAGTAGTACCTTACCCCAGCACCAAAATCCGTTACCGCCATTACGGTCGTACTTTGGAAGTGCTGATCAAGAAAGCAATCGACTTCCCCGAAGGAGAAGAAAAACAGAATCTCGTAGCACTGATATGCAACCACATGAAGAAAGATTACATGTCTTGGAACAAAGACACTGTCGATGACCGCAAAATAGCAGATGACCTCGCAGAACTGTCGGACGGCAAGCTGCAAATCACCGATAGTATTCTTCGCCTGATGGCCGAACGGATCGAACAGAATTACCGTCCGAAGATGAACAATCAGAACAACAGGAACAACAACAGAAACAATAAAAGAAAGTACTAAAATCTGAAATCATACCATGGCATCATTTGTTATAGAAGGCGGACACAGCCTCTCCGGTGACATTTATCCTCAAGGGGCAAAGAATGAGGTGTTGCAGATAATCTGCGCCACGCTGCTCACTGCCGAAGAAGTGACTGTACACAACATACCGGATATACTGGACGTGAACAACCTGATTCAATTGATGCGGGATATGGGAGTGAACGTTTCAAAGAAAGATATCGATACATATAGCTTTCAGGCTGCCAATGTAGATTTGGCCTATCTGGAAAGCGATGAATTCCTGAAACGGTGCTCCAGCCTGCGCGGTTCGGTTATGCTGGTAGGGCCAATGGTAGCACGTTTCGGCAAGGCTATGATTTCCAAGCCGGGCGGAGACAAGATAGGTCGCCGCCGCCTGGATACGCATTTCATCGGTATACAGAATTTGGGAGCAGACTTTGCGTATAACGAAAAACGGGAAGTCTACGAAATATCCGCCCGACAGTTACAGGGCACTTATATGCTGCTGGATGAAGCATCTGTAACGGGAACGGCCAATATCCTAATGGCAGCTGTACTGGCAAAAGGGAAAACCACCATTTACAATGCCGCATGCGAACCCTATATACAGCAATTATGCCGGATGCTGAACCGCATGGGAGCCCGGATAGAGGGCATCGCCTCCAATCTGCTCACCATTGAAGGTGTGGATGAGCTGCATGGAACAGAGCATACTATCCTTCCGGACATGATAGAAGTAGGAAGTTTCATCGGCATGGCAGCCATGACGAAAAGCGAACTCACCATCAAGAATGTCTCACACGAAAATCTGGGTATTATCCCCGACAGCTTCCGACGCCTGGGCATCAAAATGGAGCAGCGCGGTGACGACATTTACGTTCCTGCACAGGAAACCTACCAGATAGAGTCTTTCATTGACGGTTCCATTATGACAATTGCCGATGCCCCATGGCCCGGACTCACTCCGGACCTGCTGAGTGTGTTGCTTGTAGTTGCCACACAAGCAAAAGGCAGTGTGCTGATACATCAAAAAATGTTCGAAAGCCGCCTGTTTTTTGTGGACAAGCTGATAGATATGGGGGCACAAATCATCCTATGCGATCCTCACCGGGCCGTAGTGATCGGGCACAATCATGGTTTCAGATTGCGTGGCGGAAACATGACCTCTCCGGACATTCGTGCCGGCATCGCCTTACTGATAGCCGCCATGAGTGCCGACGGAATCAGCCGTATACACAATATCGAACAGATAGACCGCGGATACCAGGATATAGAAAGGCGGTTGAATTCGCTCGGAGCAAGAATAACAAGAATATGATGACAAGGTGATTAAGTGGTAAGCTGATAGAACGATATGATACGAAAAGAAGAAGTTTATAAGATAGGTATATTCAACAAGCCTCATGGTATTCATGGAGAATTGTCATTCACCTTTACGGATGACATTTTCGACCGCGTGGAAGCTGAATATCTCATTTGCTTGTTGGACGGGATATTTGTACCGTTCTTTATAGAAGAATATCGTTTTCGGTCGGACACTACGGCTCTCGTCAAACTTGAAGGAGTAGATACAGCCGAACGTGCACGCATGTTCACCAACATTGAGGTTTATTTTCCGATGAAGCATGCGGAAGAAGCCGGACCGGGAGAGCTTAGTTGGGATTTCTTCGTAGGGTTCCGCATGGAAGAAATTCATTACGGCAAGTTAGGCGAAGTGACGGACGTGGATACCGCTACCCTGAATACACTGTTCGTGGTAGATTATAAAGGAGAAGAGCTACTGATTCCGGCACAGGAAGATTTTATTATAGATATTGACCGGAAGCATAAAGTCATTACGATGGACCTGCCGGAAGGGTTATTGGCTTTGGACGATATGGAAGAGGTGTAGAACAGGTGTGCAATAAAGCAATAAAAAGTCGGTAAGGCAATAAGATTCAATTTACAAATAGCAAAACAAAAGTATATAAGTGACAGCAAATAAGAAGAAAAAAAGAAGAAAGGCTTTTTGGAGTAATATCAAGTTCAAGTACAGACTGACCATTACGAATGAGAATACCCTTGAGGATATTATCACGTTGCGTGTGTCCAAACTGAACGGGCTCTCCGTTTTGCTTTCCGTACTGACGATACTCTTTCTGGTTGCTTCCCTGATTGTTGCTTTTACCCCATTGCGCAACTATCTGCCCGGATACATGAACAGTGAAATTCGTGCGCAGGTTGTGGAGAATGCCTTGCGTGTAGATTCTCTCCAGCAGTTGGTAGACAGGCAAAACCTGTACATAATGAATATCCAAGATATTTTCCAAGGTAAAATAAAAGCCGATACCATCCACTCCATCGACTCGCTGACCACTGTGCGTGAAGACTCACTCATGGAGCGGACGCAACGCGAAGCGGAATTCCGTAAGCAATACGAAGAAACGGAAAAATACAACCTGACAAGTATCACCTCCCGCCCCGATGTGGACGGATTGATATTCTACCGCCCCACCCGCGGCATGATTTCATCTCCTTTCAATGCAGAAAAGAAGCATTTCGGAACAGATATAGCCGCCAATCCGGGTGAAAGTGTATTGGCAACTTTGGACGGGACAGTCATCCTAAGTACCTATACAGCCGAAACCGGCTATTTGATAGAAGTACAGCACAATCAGGATTTTGTGTCTGTCTACAAGCATTGCGGTTCCCTCCTGAAACGTGAAGGCGATATCGTAAAAGGCGGAGAAGCCATTGCATTAGTAGGGAACACCGGACAACAGACCACCGGACCTCATCTGCACTTCGAGCTATGGCATAAAGGAAGAGCTGTGAATCCGGAACTTTATATTGTATTTTGAGAGTGAAATATTTAGGTATAAAGTATGAAGTATAAGATATAAAATCTGAAATCATAAATTATAAAGCTGATGAAGAAACAAATTGCCATACTTGGCTCTACCGGTTCTATCGGTACGCAGGCATTGCAAGTCATAGAGGAACATCCTGACCGGTACGAAGCCTATGTGCTGACAGCCAACAACCGGGTGGATGATCTGATTGCCCAGGCCCGTAAGTTCAAGCCTGAAGCAGTGGTAATAGCAAACGAAACCAAATATCAACAACTGAAAGACGCTCTTGCCGACCTGCCTATCAAAGTATATGCCGGCGAGGAAGCCTTGTGCCAGATTGTAGCGGAAACTCCCATTGACATAGTGCTGACCGCCATGGTGGGTTATGCCGGACTGAAACCGACCATGAACGCCATCCGCGCACGTAAAGTAATAGCCCTTGCCAACAAAGAGACATTGGTCGTGGCAGGCGAACTCATCAATGCCCGGGCACGTTTCAGCGGTACTCCAACCCTGCCGGTAGACTCCGAGCACTCTGCTGTGTTCCAGTGTTTGACCGGAGAGGCAGACAACCCTATCGAAAAAGTTATACTGACAGCTTCCGGCGGCCCGTTCCGCACCTGCACAATGGAGCAGCTTGCCTCCGTAACCAAAGCACAGGCCCTGAAACATCCCAACTGGGATATGGGAGCCAAAATCACCATAGACTCCGCTTCCATGATGAACAAAGGTTTCGAGGTGATTGAAGCCAAATGGCTGTTCGGTGTACGTCCCGATCAAATAGAAGTAGTGGTACATCCGCAATCAGTCATTCACTCAATGGTACAGTTTGAGGACGGAGCAGTGAAGGCACAGTTGGGGATGCCGGATATGCGCCTGCCCATCCAATACGCTTTCTCATATCCCGAACGCCTGAAAGCATCTTTCCCGCGGCTGGACTTCAAGCTCTGCACAGACTTGACATTTGAGCAACCGGATACAAAACGTTTCCGTAACCTGGCACTGGCATACGAAGCGTTGCATCGCGCAGGCAACATGCCATGCATCGTCAATGCCGCCAATGAAATAGTGGTAGCCGCTTTCTTGCGTGACGAAATATCCTTCCTTGGCATGAGTGATGTCATTGAAAAGACAATGGCACACGTATCCTTCATACAAAAGCCTACCTACGAAGACTATGTAGCAACGGATGCGGAAGCCCGGCGGATAGCAAAAGAACTGATAAATGGAAATTGATAGTTAAACAATAAATTGTAAATCATAAAATAATAAATAATTAGATGGAAACATTCTTGATTCGTGCCCTGCAACTCATTATGAGCCTTTCGTTGCTCGTCATCATTCATGAAGGAGGGCACTTTCTCTTCGCTCGCTTATTCAAAACACGAGTTGAAAAGTTCTGCTTATTCTTTGACCCCTGGTTCACCCTATTCAAATTTAAACCGAAAAACAGCGAAACAGAATACGGCATCGGCTGGCTGCCTTTAGGCGGATATGTCAAAATTGCCGGTATGATAGACGAATCTATGGATACCGAGCAGATGAAACAGCCGGTGCAACCTTGGGAGTTTCGCGCCAAACCGGCATGGCAACGTCTGCTGATCATGGTGGGCGGCGTGCTGTTCAACTTTATCTTAGCACTGTTCATTTACTCCATGATACTCTTTACGTGGGGTTCAGAATATGTTCCCTTGCAAAAAGTGGCATTGGGTATGGACTTCAACGAAACAGCCAAAGCCGTTGGTTTCCGCGACGGTGACATACTGGTTTCCGCCGATGGCGTTCCTTTGGAGCGTTACAACAGTGACATGCTGACCAGCATTGTTGATGCCCGTCAAGTAACCGTATTGCGCAACGGAAGCGAAGCCTCCATCTATATCCCTGAAGACATGATGGAGCGCCTGCTTGCAGACAGCGTACGCTTTGCCTCTTTCCGCACTCCGTTTGTGATAGACAGTATCCCAGCCGGTACTCCTGCCTCCCTTGCCGGACTGTTGCCGGGTGACAACATTACCCACGTGGACGGAAAGGCAATCTCCTACTCCGACTTTGAAGAGGACAAGATGCGCCGCAAACAAACCAATGCATCGCACGACCTGCACTTAGCGTATATCCGCAACGGCGTTACAGATACACTGACACTGACCAGCGACTCCTTATACAATATAGGAGTATACCCAACCATGCAAACATCCAAATTGCTGCCTATCGTGAAAGAAGAATACAGCTTCTTCGCTTCTATCCCTGCCGGAATATCCCTGGGAGTAAGCACGCTGAAAGGTTACGTCAGCCAGATGAAGTATCTTTTCTCCAAAGAGGGCGTTAAGCAACTCGGCGGTTTCGGAACAATCGGCAGTATCTTCCCTGCAACGTGGGACTGGCATCAGTTCTGGTACATGACGGCATTCCTTTCCATTATCCTTGCTTTCATGAATATCCTGCCCATTCCGGCATTGGACGGCGGACATGTTTTATTCCTGATCTACGAGATTGTGGCACGCCGTAAACCCAGCGACAAGTTCATGGAACGTGCGCAAATGGTAGGTATGTTCCTGCTGTTTGGCCTACTTATTTGGGCAAACTTCAACGATATTCTCCGGTTCTTCTTCTGATGAGATAGGATATAAAAAAACACATCATCTGTTCCGGCAGAACAGATGATGTGTTTAAGGCAAACAGATGATGCATTTCCAGCAAACGCATCATCTGTTTTTTTATGCTCTTATACCAAATGTGCAATCCACTCCTCGCGGTCGCCCGGCAGAAGGTCAATGACGGGAATCTCCACCATTGTGTAGCAACCCGGTTGCTGACGCATGGCTGCACGCGCCACGCACACCAGCACTTGTGCTGTGAGGGCAGGGTTGTTGATACGCATATTGAATTCGAACAACTGGTTCTGAGTTTTCCCGGAAACGCCCTTGCGAGTCAGGTTCACCCCATGTCCCATATCGAGCAATGCATCCACGCTCGGAACAAGCTTCACATGCGTCTCATCGTTCACGAAATACGGGTCTGCCTTGATAGCGGCAGCTACCTTGTCGAACTCATAGCCGTCGTTCAGCTCAATGTAAACCATACGGCGGTGTATGCCCGTACCGGTAGGAATGGTCATTGAGAGTGCTGCTTTCACGCCTTCAATAGCTTTCACCGCTACCGTATGTCCCATGCTCATACCCGGACCAAAGTTAGTGTACGTAATACCTTTCGGGGCAATAGCTTCCAGCAAGGTACGCACAACGGAGTCACTTCCCGGATCCCAACCGGCAGAAATAACAGACACTGTGTTATGAGCTTTCGCCTCGGCATCCAACGTGCGGCGCAATGCCGGAATACCTGTATGGATGTCGAAACTATCTACTGTATGAATTCCCAATGCCAATATTTCTTTGGCATATTTCTCAACGCTGCGAGTAGGGGTACAAAGGATTGCAACATCCACATCCTTCAACTCTTTAATATCTTTCACTACGGAATACTCACTCAGTTCTGCAGGACGGTTCTCTGCTCCTGCACGACGCACCACTCCGGCGATTTCAAAATCGGGAGCTGCCTGCAACGCCTCAAGTACAAAATGTCCGATATTGCCATAACCAACGATGGCTGCTCTTACTTTTTTCATCTTTTTATCGGTTTTAGTTATCAACTTTCTATTTTATGAGGACAAAAGTAAGCATTTTCATTTATATCTTAGTAAAGAAAGGGACAAGTTTTACAGAGTTTTTCTTTTTTTAGAGTCTAAAAGTCAATAATAATTCCTACATTCGCCAATTAATAGGTCATAAAGTGGTAATATGATAGAATACATAAAAGGCGAAATCGCCGAACTAAGTCCGGCAAACGCAATTATAGACTGTAACGGCCTGGGATATGCCGTCAATATCTCCTTGAACACATATGCCGCCATACAAGGGAAAAAGGAGTGCAAGCTGTACATCTACGAAGCCATCCGCGAAGACGCGTACGTTCTTTACGGGTTTATCGACAAACAAGAACGCGAACTGTTCCTACTATTGATTTCCGTATCAGGCATCGGAGGCAATACGGCCCGCATGATCCTTTCGGCCCTGTCCCCTTCCGAATTGATAAACGCCATCAGTACAGGAAATGCCAATCTGCTGAAAACAGTAAAAGGCATCGGTCTAAAAACCGCCCAACGTGTGATAGTCGATTTGAAAGACAAGATAAAGCCCGGTGGAATAGCCGCCGGAACAACCGATATCTCCGCCTTCACTGCCGCCAATGCACAGGTGCAGGAAGAAGCCATAGCCGCCCTCACAATGCTGGGATTTGCACAGGCCCCTTCACAAAAGGTTGTAATGGCCATTTTAAAGGAAGATGCCGGCGCTCCGGTGGAGCAAGTCATCAAACTGGCTCTGAAAAGGCTATAATCCCAATACATAATTATTCACACATAAAAACAAACAATGAAACCAACTCTTATCTCCATGAAGCAATGGCTAAGCGCCAATGAACGTACACGTACGCTGCCCGGTGACCAATGGTACATCAATTTTGCAGCAAAAGTATTTCCGATAGTAAAACGATCTCTGTTATTTAAAGAAAATGACTACATGCAGAAGAATGTAACGATCTCGCTCTGCATGTACTTTCAGGACGCCATTGCCCAAACAGGAGGTTGGAAGATATTCTCCGAATCATACTATTCGTTATACAACACGTATCTTCCTTTTTATCAGCTATCGGACAGTTATATTCCTGATGAGATTAATAAAGAAGACATAGCATTCGTGTTGTGGACGTTAAAGTCCCATGCCGCACTCTACGAACCGGACGAATATACACTGCAAGACCCGTATGATAAAGACTTGTTGGCTTTAGCCCAAGAGGTCTACACACTAATGGATGAGGATTTTGAAAAGGCTCCCATTAATGAAGAGCCTTCCTCCATGCTATGGGTAATGGGCCCTGACTTGTTGGAGATGCCTTTAACTCCCCTCCCCGAAATCACACCGGAAACGAAGCTGAGCAAGAACGCCGAATATTGCCTGGAGTATAGCGGGGGCAAACCGTTACTGTATTTTGCCACCTACAAAGAACTATGCAAATTCTTTGTTGATGTCTTAAAGTGGGAGAACTCCCCTTCTTCCCTACTTCCTGACCTGCAGGATAAAAAAGAATTTGTAGTATACGCCAATGCCAAAGGCATGCTAATAGCGCATAATGTAGCCGCCTATTTTTGTGAAGAACATAATCCGATGTACAACGCCGAACGCGCTGCCGCCGAAGGCTACAAACTCTTTTGTCGTCCGGAATCCTGCCCGTTCGACCTGATAAAATATGGAATGGCCAAAGGGATATTGCCGGATGTACAGCTTCCTTTCCCCAACGGCAAAGAAATATTGCACCGGAATTGGGACTTTATCGCCCGTTATTACTTATGCGAGTATTATGAAGGGGACTAAAAGGACACAACCACATCCCCGCCGGAACAATAAAGCCCAACCGACGGGAAAAAGAATAGGCAAATCCAAACCCTCAAAAGCCAACAACCAATTGAACAGAAGAGTGAAGTGAGGAAATTTAATGATTAGTGATTTGTCTGTGCTTTTCATGCGGACAATGATATAACTTAAGCACAAACAAATCACTAATCACTAATCATTAATCAAAGTTCTACGATCTCTTCTCCACACAGGGTCAGTTTTTCCAAGCCCTCTGTTGTTACAACCCAGGAATTTTCAATCCCGACAGGGCCTATGTCCGGCAAAACAATCTTCGGTTCCAATGCAAATACCATTCCCGGCTCCAACTCCTGCTTCATGCGCGGAGCCAATACCGGCATCTCATTTATCTCCAGTCCGATGCCATGCCCTATAAACTTCGCTTTTTGACCTACTCCCATAAAGTAATCCGCAAAACCGGCTTTAGTTACTATATCAATGGCCTTGTTGTACATATCTTCGCAAGCAGTCCCCGGTTTTGCCATTGCAGTAACCTCTTCTTGCACCTCCATACAAGTCTGATGCGCAGCATACGCTTGTTCCGGCAATTTACCGATGGAGAACACGCGGCTCATATCCCCCATATAGCCATAGAAGTTTCCACCCATATCCACCATGAAACACTGTCCCGCTTTCAGAAGCGTTCCACTCACCCCACCGGGCAATGACGGGTCAAGTCCTTTACCTCCCAACGCAAAATCATACGGGGAAGGGACTGCTGCATTATCACCGGCCAAAAGACTTCCCATAAAGATTTCCATGCTCTGCCCGAATACGCGGAAAATGCCCAAGCAACCTTCCAGACGCATCAACCGTTCTATTTCGATGGACAACTGCCGGTCCGTCATCCCCGGCTGATAAACGGAAGGGATTTGTTCATACGCTTTTGCATGGGCAGCTCCGGAACGGCGGAACAGTTCAATTTCCATCGGAGTCTTTATGCTTCGCGCCTGGCGGATCAATGCCGTACCGCAAGGCACAACTTCTGCTTCAGGGAAACAGGCAGCCAGACGGTTATATTCCGTAAAAGGCAGCTCATCGCCCTCCAGCATCAGTTTGGTGGGCAAAGGCAAGCCATATTCT
>UMFO01055630.1_pt1 | contig 17230 bp, 16 predicted proteins | sample 1965051 | NCBI WGS metagenome assembly UMFO01 (sample SAMEA4836050, study PRJEB28245) | human gut metagenome | biome: gut microbiome; material: fecal sample | place: Denmark | collected 2008
TGATATACGAACCGTAGTCACGCAGCGGCCCGTCGGCTTTCTGCCCGGGCTTCAACCCTTTGTAATAGAACCCGTAGTTGGCCAGCCCGAGGCAGAGCTTCCGCTTGTCGAAGACTTTCCAGTGTTCCAGCTTCGACCGCATACGCTCCATCGAGGTGTTGTGCGAAGGGGTGCTGCCCCATACGCCGTCGCACATGTCATAGGACATGATATTTATCCAGTCGACCGCCCCGGCCAGCCTGTCGGCCAGCGCCCGATCGTACTCGTGGTCGATGCTGAGGGCCGTGGTCAGGTAGTAATAACGCCCGGTGCGTTCCGAGAGTTCGTCGAACCGTTCGCGCAGCAGGGCCATCATGCGGGCATGCAACTCCTTGTCCAGCGTGATCTCCCAGTCCATGTCGATGCCGTCGTAACCGTTCTTTTCGACCAGGCGCACCATATACCCGACAAACCTGGGGATCCGATCCGGATTCTCCAGCAGGGGAAGGAACTCCTGCTGCCCGCCGAAGCACAACAGTATCCTGGCCCCGGCGGCATGCGCCTTTTCGATCATGGAGGGCACGAGCGCCATCTTGCCTCCCTGCTTCAGGTAGTCGAACTGCGTGGCATAGGCGTCAACGGCATCCTGCGGCCGGTCGAAATCCAGCCCGGCCCACTCAGGCGTAGCCATCAGGTAGATGAACTGGAAGGCATCGTACCCCGGGTTCGTGAGTTCCGCCTCGCTCAGGAGGCTCTCCACCGAATAGGCGGCATGTATGAAGTCGGGGATTACGGGGGCCGGTTTGCGGGCATACGATGCAGAGCCGGCGACAAATAACGAAACGACTAATAAGGCGAACTTTTTCATGATAAACCATTTGTTTTATATTCAGCCTCAAATATAATATTATTTATTATAAACACAGCCAAATATAATATTATTTATCAATAAAAAGCACCCAGCATGACCTAATTTACAAACAAGATGTCGTAAGGAATTCGATGACATCCCTGTCGTCGGGGTAATCCGTCAGCCCAGGGGACTGTGCATGGCCGAAATCCACGCGGCGGCGGCAGGCAATGCACTCCGAAACGACACATTGCAGTCCGGCATCGTGCTCTGCGAGCCAGGCCCCGACCTCGGCGGGTGATTTGTAAAACGAATAATTGATCCGGCTCAACGCCGCGGGAAAGGCCCGCTCTTCGACGGCCACGGCAGCTCCCAGGTCGCGGAACGGCTGTCCGCCCATCGTCAGGAGGGCTTTCTGCTGGCGGTAAGAGTTCCTGTATTTCACGTTCACCTCCGGCATCCGCAGCTGCAGGTCATAGCCCTCGGGCAGGAAAAGCAGCGACACGCTGCGGCAGCCCAGTCCGGAATAAGCCCAGATGTCGTCGGCCAATGCAGTGAGCTGCGCGGGGGTTTCCCGGCCGCCGAGTACGGCGACCGACTGGCGGTTACCGCGCAGCAGGGCGGGAATGCCCGCATACTGCGCCCGGAAATAGCGGTTGGCATTGTCGCTGCCCGTAGCGATCACGGCATCGGGCGATGTGCTGCCGTCGTAAAATTCCACGGGGACATGCGGGTCGATTCCGCGCAACAGCCCGATGACATATTCCATCAGGACGGTATCTTTGGCCGATGGTTTTACGAGGCACCTGTGCCCTGCGGCGAGCACGCACAGCATATCGAAAAATCCGACCAGCGGGATATTCCCGGCCATGACGACCAGCACGCGCCGGGGCTCGGCGACAGGAACGGGGTAGGGCGCCAGCCACTCCGCCAGCGCATCGCGCCGGAGCATCACGCCGGCGACGGCCGCAACGGCGCGGCGAATGTCTGCGGGCGTAAACCAGCCGTTTTCCCGGCAAGCACGCCCGATCACCTCCCGCGTGAGGGCGTCGTCGCCGAAACCGCGCAGGCGGCACCCGAGCCGTGAAAAGAGTCCGATGGCATTTTTCATGGTGCAAAGATAGCGTTTCGCAGCGGAATATGCACATTTTATCCGAAGTTGTGCTATATTTGCATAGACGGATCATAAACCGGTAAAGACTATGGAAAGAACATTCAGAGAGGCACTCCGCCACCGCCGCAGCTACTACGCCTTAGCTCCGGAATCGCCCATCGACGACGCACGGATCGAGGAAATCGTGCGTTTTGCCATAAAACACGTACCCTCGGCCTTCAATTCGCAATCGACACGTGCCGTATTGCTGCTTCACGAGCATCACGACGAATTATGGAAAATCGTAAAGCGCACCCTGCGGGCAATCGTCCCCGAAGGGGCATTCGCACGCACCGAGGAGAAGATCGAGCACAGCTTCGCAGCCGGGTACGGCACCGTACTTTTCTTCGAAGACACGGATGTCGTCCGCGGCCTGCAACAGCAGTTTCCGGCCTATGCGGGGAATTTCCCGGTATGGTCGGAGCAGACATCGGCCATGCACCAGCTGGCAGTCTGGACGATGCTGGAAGACGCAGGGTTGGGGGCATCGCTCCAACATTACAACCCGCTCATCGACGATGAGGTGCGCAAACACTGGAGCCTGCCCGGGGAGTGGAAACTCATCGCGCAAATGCCGTTCGGGACACCCGCAGGCGAACCGGGCGAAAAGACGTTCAAACCGCTGGACGAACGCATCAGGGTGTTCAGATAAAGGGGGCGGAGCCCGGCTTCAGGACAAAAATTCCGCAGAATAGCCCTGAAAAATTTGGAGATTCGGATTTTTTATATACCTTTGCACTCGCAATTGAGAAACATGCCATGCGGAAATAGCTCAGTTGGTAGAGCACAACCTTGCCAAGGTTGGGGTCGCGAGTTCGAGTCTCGTTTTCCGCTCAAAGTCCAAAGTAGCAAACGGACAAAATCAAGACAAACCCTTTGAAACGATGTTTCAGAGGGTTTTTCATGCCTTCTCCCCAGACATCGCAGGACATCGAAAAGCCATTTCCGGACAGGTTAGTGTCCCAAAAGTGTCCCACTCGCATGGTGCAACCTAAAAGTGGGACACTTTGGAGAGAAGAGGTGGGACACTTTAGCCTGTTATCCGCTGATTGATAGCATATTGCCGAAAGTAAACTGTTTCGATTCGGTTTACCTAATCTTAATTTAAAGACAGGTAAACAGTTATGAAAAGCACATTCAGAATCTTATTCCTTGCGAGGTGGGAATTGAAGAAAGAAAATGGCAAGGTGCCCCTTTGTGCACGTATCACCATCGACGGAGAAAGAGTAAAATTCAGCCTCAAAAGCGAGGTAACTGCAAAAATCTGGGACCCGAAGTCCAGCAGGGCACAAGGACAAACAAAAGAGGCGCTTCAACTCAACCGCTACCTCGATAGCATCAAAGGGCAAATGATTACTCACTACCACAGCCTATCTGAAGCTAACGAAATCGTAACTGCCTCGATGGTGCGGGATGCTTTCCTCGGTACGAATATTAAAAACAATACGTTGCTGACTGTATTCGAAGAATTCAACGACCGACAGGAGAAACTTATTGGTATCGACCTCGCTCAGTCCACCTTCAATAAATACGATCTGACCTATCGTCGGCTGAAGGAATTCCTGAAAGTCAAGATGCGGAAAAATGATATCCTGCTTTGCCTGGTGGATCGCAATTTTGTGATGGACTTCGAGGCTTACCTGAAAATCGAGTATAAGCTCGACACGAACTCCTCCGAGAAACTGATGCGGATATTCAAACGCATTACGACCATGTGTTTCAAGAATGGCCAGATGCCTAAAGACCCGTTCTGCGAACACAAACTCAAAAAGGTCAAGAAAGACCGCGGCTACCTTACTAAATCCGAACTCGAAAAGATCATTGACTTCAATCCAGACAATAAACGGCTCGAAAAAGTCCGCGATATATTTCTGTTCTGTTGTTTTACGGGCTTCGATTATTCTACGACTGCTGCCCTGACAGAAAAGAATATCGTTACGGATGACGAAGGCGCTCTGTGGATCGAAACTCACCGCATCAAGACCGGGACTCCATCGAAAGTAAAATTGCTCGACATTCCATTATCCATACTGAAAAAGTACGAACTCCGGCGGGACGGCAACTTCCTACTGCCTGTAATGAGCAATGCGAAATACAATCTGTACCTCAAGGAGATCGCCTCAATCTGTGGAATCGAGAAACGCGTCACCTCGCACCTTGCCCGGCATACGTTCGCTACGACGGTTACTTATGCCAACGGAGTTTCCATTGAATCCATCAGCAAAATGCTCGGTCATACGAAACTCAGTACGACGCAAATCTATGCACGGATCGTCGATAAGACCATCAGCTACGAGATGGATAAGCTGGCAGAGAAACTTTCAGATACAAAATTTTCATCCAATTTATAGTCAGAGAACGGTTCAATAAGATTGAAAAAAAGGAAGGTAAGAGACTAATTTTTTTACCTTCCTTTTCTTTCTTATCGCATTGTCCACTCCGAAATTACAAGACCAATCGTGCTGGATAAGTTAACTCAATCACTCATAGAAGTGAGGGTAAATATATCTCTCAAAAGACTTTTTATATTCGATGCATATGTCAGAATAATAAAGGATATCTGACACATATTTAAGCAATGATACACTCTTCAGAAAATTTTCTTTACTTCCATAATTAGTATCTTTCCCATGCATAATAAGATGTCGATTTAGTTTACATGGGTATTCATCTATTTTTGACTGATATGTATAAATAGGGCAATCAGATAAAAGAGGCGCTATATACACCTTGTAGAAATCATTTCTCACTCTGATCAAATTGCCGACTATCGATGGAAGATGTTTGTAATTACCTTTTTTCTCTTTGATGAAAAAATACTGCTTTAGTTTATCACTACATATTCCATCCACTTGTGTTAATATTCCTGTTATTGCTATATCGTAATGGCCTTGTGTATAATTACTCATTATTTGTACTGAAATATAATTGCTCCGCTTTGGATATCTTCCACAAATTTCCTTAATGATTTTTTTTAGATGAGTTTGGTAATATTTCATTAAGGCCTTAACCACAACCTTTATATCCTTTTCTTCCTCAAGTTTTGTTTCAAACATTTTCGAGGAATATGCATCTGGATTCATTTCTATAAACCAGCCGTATTGTGCCAATACTTTTAAATTATGTGCATAATACTCATTCAGTTGATAAACGATCTTGTTTCTTTTGTTTTCCTCCAGCATCCTCAATTCATCGGTTGAAATTTTTTTGCGTCCGTCAGAGCAATCGTGTTTTGTTGTGAAATAATAGCGCGTTTCTCCATGTATTTCATCATACGGAGTTAAATCAAGAGTCTCGAAATAATCCGTGAGGGATAACCCTATGTTAGAGTCGAGATATCTCAAATAATGCCCTTTGCACAGAATGCTTACTCCTTTGCAGCAGTTTGATACGGCTCGTGGAGTAACCCCCAACATACGACCAGCTTCTTTTATGGAAGCAACAATTGAAATAAGATCTCTATGTTCATCAAACACAAGGACTGGTTTATTCTTTCCCATATTCTTTGTTTTTTCTTGTATACAGGCTCACGTTTATCTTTTTTATTTCAAAATAAAAAGACGATGTATCTTCTGATGTTAGGTATACAGATTTCTTATACTGATAGTAGTTACAATTGTATGTTGTTGCTATATTGAGCATTAAATACATTGTGTATATATAGAAGTTTCACATTCAGTATTTCACTCTGTAAGCGAGGTAAACTTTAAGTATTTGACTTCAACGCTTTTATAATTCTAATCTAACTCTTATAAATTGATGTTACTTAATACGACTTAATACTTAATTATCAGATCGTTAGTAATATTCAGGTTTACATATTGTTAATCAGCATGTTACTAAAATCCGCACTCCGTGTTTTTTGGCAGCTGACTTCCATGAAAAATGTACACAATCTTGGTCGTTTTTGGCCATTCTTTTTCAAAAATACAAACTTTTTTTGAGAAAATACGATCATTCAACTTTTGTAATTCCTAATTAATCACCAATCACTTACAAATTTATCCATTATCAGCATTAGTCCTTTTATCATTGTATTTTTCTCCGGATTTTTGGTTTCGGTATTAATCCTAAATCAAAAATTCGATCATTATGTTTTCAATTATCATCAAGGGAGAACGCAATCTCCAAGACATCGAACTGGTTAAACTAACGATTGTGTTTTACAAAACAGGTTATCCGCGAGTTCCGAAAGTTCTCTACATAACGGGGCCATATTCCGATTGGCAGAAAGACAAACAATGCTTTGTTCCAAACTCGGCGGAGAACATTTCCAAAAACAGGTTACTTCAAAAGGAGAAACTGAAATATCTAAAGATTGCCGAGAAATGGGAATACTCCGGAAAGAATTGGATTCCTATCGAACTTGCACATTGCTTCGATAAAAAGAACGGAGTATTGGATAAATACACTTCCGTAAGTGAGATTATAAAACAAATCGAAAAAGAGACTGCAGAACAAACAAGAATCCGCAACGGAAGGGAATTTGACAACCGACGCAACGCAAGAACATTTCAATATCTGCACAATTGCCTGGAACGCTTTACACTGTCAAAATATCGAAAGACATTTTTAAATTATTTATTCCGGGATATTACCGAAAAATTTATTGAAGATTTTATCATCTATTCAAAACGCGAAGGAGCAATGAATGGAAATCGGGGTGGAGTGTTTTATAAACTTCATATGCTCTATAAGATCGTTGAATACGCCCAGAAGAAAAAATTATACAACGTGAATTTGGGAGCATTCGATAAGTTTAAAACTTACATGAAAGAATCGCCGGTCGTGACCAAAGCCGTTTCGCACGAAATAATAATGAAGATAGAGCAAGTCGATAGAAGCATTTTGAAGAAATGCGAACACCTTTATCTCGATCTGTTCCTGTTCAGTTACTATGCCGGCGGAATGTCGGGAATAGACATCTGTTATCTCGAACGGCATATGATTAACGGCGACAGCCTTAAGTATGAACGTATTAAAACTGATAAGATATGCATGGTTATTTTGACAGAGAAAGCGTTGGCGTTAATCGAGAAATACAAACCGCTCGCGTATATGAACTATCTGTTTCCGGTATTCAAGCTAAGAAATATGCCTCAACATAAGATGTACGGCCGGGTAAACTATATGACTCAGGCAGTCGGGCAGACTATGCAGAAGGTTTGCAATGAATTGGGTATCACCCATCACATCACCTGGAGTACCGCCCGCAGTAGCTTTATCTGTAAGATGCTTGATGAAGGCTACCACATCTATCAGGTCGCCGAAATGACCGGCAACTCACCAATGGCCATATACAAACATTACTATGGGATAACGAATAGAGAAGACATTCGACAAAAAATGAACACTAAAATATAGCCAGATAAAATACTATTTCGCCCTTATTCATCATATCGGTATTTTGCTTAAAGAATTTATCGTAAAAATAATTGAAAAACAATTGAATGTCTTATAATATTGGTTATTTTTGTATGAACTGAGACAACTTACTCTTAATATGAGACACGGAGAAAGAATACTACATGGGTTGATCGGAGGTATAGCTGCCACAGCGTTAGTAATTATACTTTTAGTTGTTTTTAGATGCTTCGATTATTCGCCGATATACATTTTGAATAGTGATAAACTTGCGGCAATGTCGGCGTTTATGCAGAATGATAGCGTAGCAATGACAAAACTTGAAACAATTAAAGAATTAGAAATTAAAGGTATATTATTGACACCTCAAGAATATACATCAAATATATCGAGCTATTATAATGCTTTAATTAGTTTTTTGATCGCCTTATTCATAATATTTTCATTTATTGGATATTTCAGCATAAGGCTGGCCTCTAAGAAAGACATTCAAGATAAACTGGACGACATGCTCGATGATTCCATTAAATTCAGAACTGCAACTGTGAATTCTGTATTAGAAGTCATTGGTGATACTTTTGCGACTAAAGAGGAACAACGTAATGCTATTGAAGAGTTGCATGAAGAAATGCGCGAAGAAACAGAAGCATCATTAGATGAGTTAAGGGAACAGATTAGTGACAGTGGATCTTCTGATCAAACAATCGTTACATCTTAATTATAATATATTATGGGAATAAGAGGTAGCAGACCAAATCCTTCGAGACAGATAGTTTCTGAACCGGAATTAATAGTTGATGTTGCTGGTGTTATTGCAGCCGCGAAAGAAAAAGGCTACATTGCTAACTGCACGACTGATATTGAGTCTATCGTCAAAGATCATAATATAGACATTGTGTTAGCTGACGATATGAGTTCTGCCCAGTCAGGTTCTCTCTCATATAATAATGGCAAGTGGATAATGCGTATTAATCAGAAGCACCACCCCAAACGAAGGCGCTTTACAATGGCTCACGAGTTTGCTCATTATTATTTGCATAAGGAAGCAACAACTTCATTTGAAGACACGACATTTTTCCGCAATGAAAAAATGAACTCTATCGAATTTGCGGCAAATGATTTTGCCAGCAAACTCTTAATGCCGGAGGAAGATGTGAAAAATTGTATCGCTAGCGGTATATCAAATCTCTCCGTGTTGGCAAGCAGATTTGATGTGTCAATTGACGCGATGAGAAATAGAATAACAAACCTTGGTTACAAGTTGCAGAACAATGAATAAGAAGTATGCTGTTGTCGTCAAGACTGGGGATGCCGAATTTCGGGCATTGGCTAATTTAACTCCTGAATTGAAGAATAAGATTTTGCCCATTGTGGAAATTACTCGTGGGCGAAAACTTCAGGAGAGGGGTGAGGCCGAAAAAAAGGCTAACAAAGAATCAGGGAAGGAACTTTACCCCTTCGAGAAAAGGATTTCTTTATTGAAAACAGTATTAAATAATTGCGAAATAGCATTAGATTTAACGTCAGATATAGGATTGTCTAATTCTGAAATTGAACATCTGTTTCTTCCTGATAAAGGCTATGAAAACTGGGTGAATTTTTTAGTTGCCTTAAAAAATGAAAATATTTTTAGCAAAATCATACCTTGTATATTGTTAAATGTGGAAGATCCTGACTTTAATGCGAATTTGGTATCGCAAGTAAGAGGTTTGAAAACACATTTTAAGACTCTTATCTATAGGAATAGTCTGGTCGATGAAAATTGCTACGAAGATTTAGATGTACTCAAAGATGAGTTAAAAGGCTTAGAACTACATATAATGATAGATAGCGGCTATGTTTTACCTGCTGCTCATCGTAATTTTTCAGAAAAGATAAAGGCTAGAATTGCAAATTTAAGAAAACAGTTACCCGCGGAGACAATGTATATTGTTAGTTCAACATCTTTTCCTAATAGTATCAGCGAAATAGGGGACGATTATTCCGATACATTTAGGTTGGTTGAACAGGAAATATTTAACGAAGTTTATAAAGACAATCCACTCAACTTAATATATTCTGATTATGCCACGGTCAATCCCATCAGAAATGATGCGGTTCCTATGGCAAGAGGTTGGATACCAAGGATTGATGTTGCTCTACAAAACGAGATATATTATTATCGGAAACGCCGTCCTAAAGGAGTTACTCAATATGCCAACACATATGTGGCTGTTGCATCATTGGTTATGAGCGACAAGAGATTTCCGATAGATTTGAGTGACAATTGGGGCGTTAAGGAGATTCAGAATTGCGCTAAAAATAAACCATCCAATACCAGTCCGAATTTTTGGATATCTGTTAGGATGAATATGCACATTAACCAGCAAATCCGACGAATCTACGGTTAGATTATTGTTTTTGAGGGAAAAGAAAGAAGGAATATATCATCCACATGGGTGCATAATCCTCTCTCCAATAAAAATGCATTGAAGCGAGGTGTAATCCTATCTTCTAAAAAGTCATACAATAAACTTCTGATAACGGATGCTTTTTGTCGTGACAATACTAACCTTAACTTATCAGCGTCATATTTCTTATAGGCTGGATATCGTTTTTTTAGAAATGAAGCACTTATTGTTGCCAGGAGATCCTGCTTGCTGGCTTTTCTCTGCAATTTGGCCTTGCGTACAAGCTTAATCTCTTCGTTTTCGTCGACAAGATATAGTCCTATATCTTGGGAAACCATACTTAATGCCTTTGCGAGATGGTTAGCTGTTACTACTAGATAGATATACGAGAAAATTTTTTGATACTCGCCCAATTGTTCGGGCAAGCGTCTAAAACTATCATTTTGGGCCTTGATTTCTATAGCAGTTATATGTGTTTCGAGCATAATCAGATCAACCATTCGCTGCTCTATGCCATACATAATTTCATTACCGATCAGAATATTTTGATTATCTTTGAGTAAATAATCAATCATAAGTGCCTTTATATATTCTGCAGATGATAAGCCAACCATGCATCAAATATAGATAATTTCATCCGATTTTTTAACGCATAGCACCGTAAAAATATTACTCCATATGAAAATGTTCATACTAAAAAAAGAAAACGGCCAAGAAACGCGCATGACTCCTGCTTCATTGAAGGAGGTTCGTGATATTATATCTGTATATGGTTCAGATATAAGGTATTTAATTCAAAAGGGGAAACAGCTTATTTACGTGTTTACTTGTCCGAATAACAACTACCAAGTAGTTCATTATGATATGGATGAGGATATTTGTACTGAACTGACCGTGCCTGGTGAAAGTGCAGGAATGGTATGTTGCGAAGTGAGTTACGAAACAATGATTCACGAGGTATTGCATTTTTTAAAACACGATAACTATCGTTGGGGTTCGGAGTGGGAACCTGTCGATACAGACGAATTGCTTGATATATCGTCCGCGGATTTAGAAAACCTTTTGGAAACGGAAGATGCCAATTATAATAGACAAAAAGTATTTTCTAACCTGCACAATTAATTATACCTCTAGGCAAAATGGTAGCCGACGGGATTAAATTGGCTACATTATTTCTTTGATTTCCATAATATTCAACATGGAAAATTTGATGTCGTTTATAAATTCCGTGTTGGAGTTATGGAAATGTGCATAACCCCAATTCTGCAAAGGATGCCCATCATCAATTAATCGAGTGTAGATTTTGTCCATGGTTGCTCGTTCGAGGATAAGATCTGAATCTAGTTCCGGATCCTCCGACAACCAACATTCAATGCTGCTCTTTGAAACAGGGGAACAAAAAGATGGACAGGTGTGGGAAATAACACAGTCTATCTTTATTCCATTTTTTGAGATTTCATCCAAGGTCGTTTCGCTGAAAATTACAGATTCATTTTCCCAATAAAGAGGTCGAATAGTTCTGCCTTTCATTTTATCCAGCCACATTTTTCCTTGTCGGTATTTACGATCAATCGAAATTGCTCCGCCAATACATAGCACATGTTTCTCCGAGAATCTCAGAATAGAATAATCCGGCAACGTTTTCATTAAAGGAAAGTCGATCTTCCCGTCGCTGAAATATTCGGGGTTATCGTGGTTTCCCCGTATCAGGAGCAAAAAATTATTCCTTTCTTTCAGTGTCCGACTAACTTTGTCGTATATACGCAAGTAATAATTCTCTTTTTCGAAACCGATTCCGCAATCTCCAGCTACGACAATGACTGCATTCTCGATTTTTTGTTGACTGAGATGATAGGCTAGAGTTTTAAACTCACCATGTATGTCCCCGCAGACACAAAAAGATGTGTATTGCTTAGGAATGTCGAATATATTCATAACGTTGTAAAGATACTATTTTTCTTCTCCACTTCATCTAACCTTACTTCATCAATCGACACTATCCTTAAGGGCGTTTAATTATAGGATAGAAAATGGAGGTCATAACAATTGAATCAGGAGCTTTTAAGCAACTAATGGATAAACTGGAGGCGTTGTCGGAATACGTTTATTCGATGGAGCGCTCTGTCGAGAACGAAGATGAAAATTGGGTGGGGAGTCAGGATATCTGCCGGTTTCTGAAGATCAGCGAACGAACACTGCAACGACTGCGAGCAAACGGTAAGATTACTTACTCCTGCATGGGTGGGAAGTATTATTACCAGATTGGTCAGATTAGAAAATTGCTTCTTGCACACATCATAAAGAGTAACGACGAATGTTTACAGGATTTGATAGCACATCACAAAAAATAAAACTATATTTGCATTAGTAAACCGAAGAAAAGCAGTTTCCAGAAGGGTAAAATCCTATCAGGAACTGGTTTGCAAAAATGTCCCCGCCGGCGTCCCAGTTTGGGAAAACAACCCGGCAAATCAAAGGGAAGTCATTGATGAGCAATACATAAGGAAAGCGTAGGTCAGACTCCCGTTTTCCGCTCAGGGAATCAGCAACTTACAGAAATGAAGTTGCTGATTTTTTGTTTACCTGCGGCGGGAAAGAGGCAAAAGCGCCTTTCCAGGGGCCTGGCTCCCATTGTCTCTCCATAAAACTCCCCATAGGAAACGTATTTTCCCTCCTGCGTCAAACGATGCGGAACAATGACTTCCGAACAAATACCCCGGCAAGGACACGGTCAATAAGCCCCCGTTATGTCCCTTGCGTCCCCGGGACAAACGCAGGAAACCAGTAACAGTGAAATAACCTGTCCGTCTTACGGGCTCATGCGACTCCCCGTCCGGCACGGGTCGAACGTATCGGGATAAAAACTTCCGGTCCGAGGGAGTTTTTTTGGCCGTTTGCGGGAAAAAGGGTATATTTGCAGTGTTTCGCAAACGAAATAATCAAACCATGTTGCTGAGTGTGATTGAAACGGCGGAGACCTTGGGATGCTCCGCCCAATATGTGAGGAAACTTTTAAGGGAAGGCCGCCTCGCCGGCCAGAAAATAGGGGACTCCTGGATTTTAAACGACGATACATTGGAATCTTTCGACAGGAAGGATCTGCGGATGAAAAAAAATGACGTTCCGGATCGGAAATCCAAGAAAGCGCCAAAACAGGACGCGCTGAATTGCCTCTCCTTTTTCTCCGGGGCGATGGGGCTGGACATCGGACTGGAGCAGGAGGGCATCAACATATTACTGGCCTGCGAAACGGATAACGCATGCCGCCGGACGATCGTCGCCAACGAACCCGGCATCGGCCTGATCGGAGATATAAGGGACTACACGGTCGGGGAGATCCTGGAATACGCCAACCTCCGGGAAAACGGGCAGGTCGACATCATCGTCGGCGGGCCGCCCTGCCAGGCATTCAGCACGGCCGGGAAAAGGCTCGGCTTCCAGGACGAGCGGGGCAATGTCTTTCTGAAATACATAGAAGTCATCCGGGAGATACAACCGCAGTACGCCGTAATAGAAAACGTAAGAGGGTTGTTTTCGTCCGCACTTTCGATAGACATCGACGATGAAATTACCCGCAGCTACGACCTCGATTGGGCAAAGACACCGGGTTCGACACTCTTTTATATCAAAAAGAAGCTGGAAGCCGCAGGCTACAACGTAACTTTCAACCTTTACAATTCGGCCAATTTCGGCTCCCCGCAAATCAGGGAGAGGGTCGTCATAACATGCACCAAATCCCCGAACCCGGTTCCGTACCTCCGTCCCACCCATTCGAACGAAGAGGTATTCGGGCTTGAAAGGTGGAGGACTTTCAGGGATGCAGTAGCCGGATTGGATCCGGCCCGGTGCGACCACATAGACTTTTCCGAGAAGCGGCTGAAGTACATTAAGATGCTGAAACCGGGGGAAAACTGGCGGAATCTGCCCAAAGAACTCCAGCCGGAAGCCATGGGAAACTCCTACCATCTGGGCGGTGGGAAAACGGGCTTTTACCGAAGGCTGGACTGGGATTCGCCGTCCCCCACGGTAGTCACCCATCCCGCCATGCCCGCAACGGAACTGGCGCACCCGACGGAAAACAGGCCCCTGTCCATACAAGAATACAAAAGGATTCAGGAATTTCCCGACGATTGGGTGATCGAAGGCAGTTTGCTGGACAAATACAAACAAATCGGCAATGCGGTTCCCGTCGGGCTGGGCAGGGCAATCGGCAGGACAATCGCCGCCCACCGCCAGGGAGTCGAAACGGCGGCACCGGAAGGCTTTCCCTATTCCCGCTACAAGGGCACATCGGATCATGAATTCGAAACCGGAATTTTATCGGGGAAACGAAAAAAAACATCGTCCCAGTTGACGATAGAATTCGATTAATCCGTAATTTTAAAACAAAAAACCATGACGGATGCATACAGATTCGACGAATCGAGTACGGAACAGGCAATCGCCTATGCCAAAATATACGCCGGAGAAAATTATTCCCCCGCCATGGAGACCGTCCTGAAAGTCGCCTTCAGCGAAAAACGCAACTTGCCGACGTTCCGCCTGAAGAGTTCGGACACCATACTTCTATCCGGCTACATGCAGAAATGGGTGGGGGCATACCTGGCCGGATATAACAACAGGCCCTCGGTCAGAACCGGGAATTGCTCCGGGACACATCCGGATCCGATGGCAAAAACGATCCTCAGAGCCAGGATACCCGGGCTCGAGGATAATTTGGCCGATAAAATAGTGGCCGGGCATTCCCTGCTGATGACGATCGAAAACAATATCGGCGAGTTGCTCGAAGAGTACCTGGCGGTAAAATTATCCCCCTTGGGATGGTATTGCTGCTGGGGAAGTACGATCGATGCGGTGGACTTTTGCAAGGCGGACGGCTCGCTGCTGCAGATAAAGACAAGCGACAATTCCGAAAACAGTTCCAGCAGCAGAGTCAGGCAGGGCACTCCCATCGAAAAATGGTTCCGCAGGTTCTCGAGGCGTCCGGGAGTATATAACTGGGAGTCACTCAACAGGATGCTGGGACGGCCGGGATATGTGTCCGAGTCAGACTTCCGGGCCTTCGCGGAAAAGACCATAGCGGCAAACCCGGCCTGCATATATATAGCCGCCAACCACCTGTTGAACAGACCCTGACACGTGCCGTCCCCCAGGTGGATGCACCCAAAAATTACCCGGAGCGCTCGCCCGGGTAATTTTCATTCCGGATCGCGGGCGGGCTATTTTCCCAGCCGGTAGGCAGTGGGGGTCATGCCCGTATGGTTCTTGAAGTATTTCCCGAAAAACGACTGGTTGGGGAAATTCAGGTAGTAGGAGATCTCCTGGATGCTCATCGTGGAGTATTTCAGCAGGTTTTTGGCTTCGAGCACCACATAGTCGTCGATCCACTGCACGGCCGTGCGACCGCTGGTCTTGCGGATGATCGTCGTGAGGTATTTGGGCGTCAGGTTCAGTTGCCCGGCATAGAAACCGACCGAACGCTGCTGCATGTAATGCCTGGCCAGCACCCCCATGAACTGGTTGAAATACTCCTCGTTGCGGCTGCGGGAGGTGGCTTCCGACGCCCCCGTCTCGACATGCCGGGCGATGATCCGGCAGACCTTGTAGGCCAGTGTCCGGATCATCGAACGGATGATCTCGGCGGAATAGGGGTCGTTGTGCTGCCGTGCCCCCTCGATGCGAATCCCGTCCAGCGAACGCATGACCCCGTCCCACTCCTCGCCGTCGAGCGGCAGGCTGGGGTGCTTCTCGACCTGCAGGAAAAGCTGTGTCAGCAGTTTGAGGTCGATATTGATCCGTTGGATGAACTCCTCCTCGCAGAGAATGGCATGCACGCTGGCGTCCTCCACCGACTCGACCTGCAGGATGCTGCCGGGCAGGTGGACGAAAAGCGTCCTCTCGCCAATCGTGTGGCGCGTCACGCCCGAAGTGGAAACAATCGAACCTTTAGAACAAAAAATGATCGCAAAGGCATCGAGACGTGTCGGATACCGGAACAGGTCGATGTTGAATTCATCCTTCACATTGACACGCGAAGCGATCAGGCATCCATCGTAATAGAGGTCTTCCGGCCTGCGGCCGCAGATGTCGAGCAATGTGGCGAGCGAGAAGCTCTGAATCTCCTTTTTGTTCATTTTACCGATAATTATGCGGACAAATATACGCAAATCCCGGGAGCTTTTCATTGAATAGTACAAAATCGAACCAATCGACGAATTCATCCGACACGATGGTCTTTTCTTACGGCCGCTAAAACGGCAACTTTGCATCGAAAAATACGGAACAGATGAAACAAACGACTTTTTGCGCAATACTGCTGTTAGCGACAGGTTGCACATCACCGAAAAAGACCCATACGGCCGATCCGCTGCGGGTGGGCACCATCGTCGTCACCCCGTCGTCGGACATCGACGCCGCGCTCTACGTCGGCACGATCGAGGAGGAGACCTCGGCCGCCCTGAGTTTCCCCGTCGCCGGTACCCTCGCGCGCACCTACGCGGACGAAGGGCAGCGCGTGCAGCAGGGGCAGTTGCTGGCCGAACTCGATCCGACGTCGGCCCGGCAGACCTTCGATGCCGCGCAGGCGGCACTCGACCAGGCGAAAGATGCCTGTGCGCGCCTCAAACAGCTTTACGACGCCGAAAGCCTGCCCGAGATCAAGTGGGTCGAGGCGCAGACCCGGCTGCGCCAGGCCGAGTCGGCATACGGCATCGCCCGCAAAAACCTCGACGACTGCAAGTTGTACGCACCGTTCACGGGCGTCATCGGCAAACGGCAGGCCGCAGCGGGGGAGACGGTTCTGCCGGGCGTCCCGGCCATGACCCTGCTGCGGATCGGGACGGTGAAAGTACGCTTCCCGGTACCCGAGCAGGAGATCGCACGCCTGGGCACGGACAGCCGGCTGCGGATAACCGTCGCGGCACTCGGCGACCGTGCTTTCCCGGCCGGGAAGATCGAAAAGGGTGCCGTGGCAAATCCCGCTACACACACCTATGACGTACGCGCCACGCTGTCCAACGCCGACGGCGAGCTGCTCCCGGGCATGGTATGCCGCGTGGAGGCATCGCCGGCAGGGGCGGCCGAAGAGATCGCGCTGCCGGTACGCGCCGTGCAGCAGGCCGGCGACGGAAGCCGCTTCGTATGGAAAGTGAGCGGGGATTCGGTCGTCCGCACGGCTGTCGCCACGGGACGCCTGGTGAACAACGCCGTCACGATTACCGCAGGAATACAAGCGGGCGACCGCATCGTGACCGACGGGATGCAGAAAATCGGCCAGGGAAGTAAAGTCATAGCGGAATGAAAAGCAATATAATATCGTGGTCGATGCGCAATTTCCGCATCGCCTTCCTCATCGTGGGCTGCCTGTTCGCCTTCGGTATTTACGGGCTGGTGCATATTCCCAAGCAGGAGTTCCCGGAATACACGATCCGCCAGGGCGTGGTGGTGGGCGTCTATCCCGGCGCCACGAGCGAAGAGGTCGAGCAGCAGCTCGCC
>UMFO01035734.1_pt1 | contig 16998 bp, 10 predicted proteins | sample 1965051 | NCBI WGS metagenome assembly UMFO01 (sample SAMEA4836050, study PRJEB28245) | human gut metagenome | biome: gut microbiome; material: fecal sample | place: Denmark | collected 2008
TTACCAGTAATATTAGGCAGCCCAGCTTCGTAGTAAGTTCCGGCACCTATGCCGCCCTCTAGGAATCTAGCTACAGTATTTGGCAAATTAAATGTAGTACTACCATCGCCGGCACCGTAAGTTGTACCGATTTTATTAAATAGATTAACATAAGTAGTTCTGTTAACTGCTGCACCATTGCAGTGCATATATCCTTCCGGCACCCCTGTATATGCCACGGCGATTATTGTTCCCACTGGGTTGGAGTCTACAATTATATCTTTCGTTCCGTCGAAAGCCACGCCGTTTATTGTGCGGGAGGTTTCTAGTTTCGTAGCTGTATTTGCATTGCCCAGCCATCTCGCAACGCCGACATTTGTTATTCGCGCAAATTCAAAGGCATTATGCGAAAGGATTGCTGTTTCACTTTCGTTAGTAGTTATGGATGTAGACGCAGTATTATTGCCAATTTTGAAGTAATGTCCAGTGCTTTCTGTAGCAATATAGTTTAATGCCCCTGTGGTAGAAGCTATGATATTCGCTTGTACTGTTGCTGTACTGGGTTTTACGCCAAAAATAACCTGTCCTTGACTGCCTGCCGCTGTGCCGTTTGATACAGCAATGTTTGCTCTGAAAGTATTTAAAGCTGTAAAAACATTAGTACCTTGCTCTATAGCCTTTTTCGTCTTTAACGGCGTCATTGCTTTGTTATCAACTACACCAGCGATAGCTTCATCTGTTGTCGCTATACCAGTAATGCCAGCTAAACCTTCTAAGCTGTCAGCAATACCCTGCGCTCTATCTGCCTGCTCTGTAGCTGTAGTTGCTGAAGATGCTGCTGATTTAGCACTGCTTTCTGCACTTGTCTTACTCGCAGAAGCTGAATTTGCTGATGCTGCAGCTAACGTTTTAGATTCTAATGCAGATTCAGCACTACTAGAAGCCGCACTAGCGTAATCTGAAGCACTTTTTTTACTATTTTCTGCAGCAGTTTCAGCAGCCTTAGCATTTTCTTCACTTTTTGCAGATTTGGTTTCACTAGCTTTCGCATTATTCTCACTTGTTAATGCTGCATTTTTACTTGCTAATGCTGCATTAGCACTGCTAGAAGCTGATTCTGCCGAAGCCTGGGCTGTTTCTGCACTGGCAGCAGCAGACGACTGTGATGCAGCCGCAGCATTTTTACTTGCTAATGCAGATTCAGCAGAAGAAACAGCTGCACTTTTTGCGTTTTCTGCGGCAGGCACTTTTTCATCAAGTAACGTTTGAACGTTATTGACAGCATCTTCTGCCGCAGTAGCCGCAGCTTCAACAGCGGTATTTTTAGCAGCGACAGCTTCATCCTTTATTTCCGTAGTCTCATTTACCGCAGCATCTTTTATAGCGGTCAGCTCTTCGATTGCAGTATTTTTAATATTTGTTGTTTCGTTAACGGCGCTCTCTTTGACCTGTTTCGTTTGCTCTAATACATCTTTAGCTAAAGGTAACACCCTCGCCGGGTCCTCCGTCAGCACAAGCCCATCACCAGCATCATTGATTCTAAAACTCATTCCAGCCTTTACCGGAAAAGTATTATTAAAATTACTTACATCAATACCAGCAGATAATGTCCTATTCAATTTTTCATTTAATTGCTGACATATAAAAGTTAGATCGTCAAAAGACAATTCAATATTCTCTGCAAAAAAAGGTCCCTGATTAACTAACTTCATTAACTGATATAATGGCAGCTCTCGATAAATAGTTATCTTATGACCATCCGGCAATGGATCGCCAGCAGCAGGATAAGTAACAGTTTTTGCTTCTAAGTCAACAGTAAAATTCTCTGTCTCCTTCGCAACACTGTCATCACCAGTAATATATACCTTGATATATTCCGGATGATCTGTCATCTGAAACGTTATAGGAAATTTAGTCGTCGCACCATTGCCAACATAAATATCCTTAACCGTGGTATTTTGTACTGTCATTTATTTTCATCTCCCTATATCTTAGTCGAAGCGGGCGCATCCTTTACGGTATCGGCATTTAACATATTAGCTATAGTAGTTGCTATCTTTAGCTTTTCATCTAAAGACGTCGCCTTTTTCTGCTCTTCCAACAGCAAATCTATTTGTTCTTGTATAATCGCCTCTTTATTCATAATCTCTCTCCTGTTCTATAATAGGAAGCACGCCTTTTCCCTTTAACAGGTGATAAATAAACAGGCGTCCCTTCTGCGTCCAGTAAGTATGGAATCTATTTTCGCCATCAGTAGTAGAAAAAGTCTTGCTTTGGGTATAACCGTAGCACTGATATTTTTCATACAAGAACCATATCCCGCCTTTTTTATACTGAACTCCCAAATCGTGTAGCAGGCTATTCATTTTCTTTGCGCTCATACCATAGTCTTTGGCAATCTGCGTTACCGACATCAAAGTATTATTTTGTAAGATGAGATCGTAATAGCTTGCTTTAGGCTGCATTTCATTGATAATCTGTTTTTGCTGGGTATTTTCAATTTGCAGAGCTTGTGCTTTTTCTGCTATTTCAGCAGCCATCCTAAGAGCCGCTGGCAAATCTTTTGGAATAACTTCCTGCTCTTTTAACAATTCTTCCATTTTATTGAAAGCAGCAATATATTTTAGCTTCCATTGCAAAACATCTCTAGTATTATTAAAGCTCATAACTAATAAAGAAAATCCATCACGTGTCATCAGATATTCTTTTCTATGCTCACCTTTTGCGTCAATATACTGGTGTTCGTCAAACCAACGAACTTTTACGCCGGTTTCCTGCAGATCCAAGATATGTTTTTCAACAGCTTTAATTACATCAGAATGACGTTTCCCAAAATGCTCCGCTACCTGCCTACTGGAAACAACTACCTGCCTGTCAATGATTTGCACTAAATTTTCCATAAATCGTCTCTCCTTCCAAATAAAAAAGCGCCTACCGAAGTAAGCGCTTTCTATTAAGTTCTAACTAACTTTATGATACTATTTTAACTCATTTTTATAGTGGTTTTGTCGGATACATTTTTAATTTTTTTACATCGCCTCTGCTCTCATATCCAATAACCTTACATTACTATTTTAACTCTTGTTAAAGGGCATTTTGTCGGAAACTTTTTAAAATTTTAAATACCCAACAGGAAGGGAGTAGCTTTAACCGACACCCTCGGCAGGAATTAAACTAAGCTTTGTATTGATTACATCAAGTGCATCACACGATATTTTTATACCTATGTCTTTTATTGTTGTGGCGAAGCATTGCGATTTTTCAGGCGTGTTACAGTAGTTATAAAGTTTTAATACTTCATGCAAAGCAATCAGCTTGCCTTCTAAATCCTTTATCTTCTTCTGCAGCTCTATATTCATAGGCGCATTAACAAGCATGGGTCTTTGTGATTCACACGACGATTTTACTGGGAACAATTCAGCAGGTGTAAATTTTCGATTTCTAGCTTCGTATATCTTTCTAACTCCACTTTCGGTAAGTACTATTAAGGCAGCGATTGTAGACTTGATTTTATTCTCTCTGCGGTACTCGAATAAGTCATGTCTACGCAAGAAGTAAAAATCTACATTCTCTGTCATAAACCACGGTCTACGAATATAATTTTGAATCGACGACGCATCAACATTTAAAATCATAGCTACGTCTAACTTAGTTAACACCGGTACGCCTTTCCAGTATTTTATCGTAGGCTTATAAGGTTCTTCAATAAGTGTTTGCTGCAAAGGCTTCTTGCTTAGCTGCGCTTCCATTTCGTGAAAACGGTTGATATAAGATGCGGTAAACGACGATCCTTTGCGACCGGTTTGCTTATGAGCTAAAAACTCACAGCCTTTCTTGGTTATTTGATATTTCTTTAATGTGCGACCAGTAATGTCTTTATATGTGGATTCTTGGAAAAAATCACTGAGTCCAATTTTGGTCTCAGTAAGATATTTGGCGTAAACACTTATATCCCTTAATAAATGATTATGTTCTTTTTCTAACATTACTGCTACTTCACGACTGTCCAAGGTTAAACGGTTGATGTTATTCATGTTGACTACTCCTTTCACTTGAAAGAAGTCGCCCTCTATGATAGACTATTTCACAGAGGGAAACCTCTGGTGTAAGACGTTGCTCCTGTTTTGACCGACTGGGCAGCGTCTTATTTTTTGTCTCCCAAAAGTAAATGTATCCCTTGACGAATAGCTTCACCCTTAGTTATATTGTGTTTAAGACAATATTCAACTAAACGTTGTTCTGTTTTTTCATCAATTCTTATACTATACTTTATCGCCTTTGGGTTATCTGCTTTTGGTCTACCTGTTTTGGGGCTCATAATTTCACCTCGCTTTATGCCACACATTTATTATATATTTATGTGTGGCATAAAGTCAAGTGTTATTTTCAATAATTTATAAATGTGTTATAATTGTGAAAAAGGAGTTACCTAAAATGATTATAATACTTTTAATAATTATTGCCTTCTTACTATGGAAAATATCTAATAAAGGAAATTCCACAAAAGATAATAAAGTGTTTTCTTATCCATATGCTAGACACACCCCCGTACGAGATTATATTACGGCTAGATTAAAACTTGCCTTTGAAAATTTAAATATATTAGATGGATATTATTCATTTTATGTACAAGCACTTTTAGGATTTGCACACACTCCATATGAAACCACTTTTTCCAATTCAGTTAATATTCGTTACAAAGAAGCAATGGAAAATGATATGCTTTTTTTATATGTATTACCATATTATCATTCTTTGATGTATGCATATGGATTTATTCATAATTTTATGAAACTTGAACATACCATGTTAACCGTATCTAGCAAAGAATTTTTAAACGATTACTGTAATGCAACTGGTTCTGACAAAAAAGCAGTAGAAGAATATTTAGATGCAAAGTACAGAGAATATTCTGATGTGCTAAATAATAACTGTGATTCTGATTTAGTAACAATAGAAGAATTAGAATCTTTATTCGCAAATAAATTAACATCTGATATAATGAATTTATATTTAAATGTTAATGATAAAAATTTTGAATTGCATTTAAGAGCATACATTTCGATCTTTAACGCTCAACATATGCCGAAAGCTTATAAACTAACTCACGAATTTTATCAAACAGTTGTACTAAAAAAATATAAAAACGAACATAACTTCCAATAAATATAACCCCCCTCAAATTTGAGGGGGTATTTTTATTTTACCGTTCTTTTTTCGGCCGACGTCTAAAGATGTCGCCAACTTCCGGCTCCATATCATTGAACAAGATATCATATCCGTTAAAGAATAATTTGTTTAACTGTGCAGGCACGCCTAATGCTGTTCCAACAAATGTAGCAGTAGGCTCAACCAATTCGTCATAATCTGCTTTGTCCTGGTAAACCTTTTGCACCTTACCGGCGGCACGTTCCATTTGCTCTATCGTGCCTTGTACCGCAGTCATTCTATACCCGTAAGTCTGCATGCCTAAAGCCCTGCTCCAGATAGCATTACCAACCTGCCCAGCCGGTCCGGCTAAACTCATAGGGTAAGTAAGCAGTTCTTTTGATATCTTTTTATATTCATCCTTATCTTCTTCAAATGGATCTTCGGCCGACAACATCAAGTTTATAAAAGCAAACATTACAAACTTAGCTCCCACAAACGAAGTAAGACGCATTATGTCTTTTTCTTTTAAGAAGATATTATACTCTCTGGCCCACTGATTATATTGTGTATTGAAGAAGCCTTGGAAGGTAGTAAACAGTTTAAGCATAGGTCCGCCACGCAAAAGCGGTGCAACCTCCGTGACTCTGCTGCTGCCAAGTGTACGTCTAATAACCGTATTGGCAAAGTCCACCGCTTCTGCTTCGCCTGCACCAGCCCTTATTTTTTTGCCATACGCCTGCATCCATACCGGAATAGCAGAAAGATTATCAGTAGCGACCAGCAATCTTGTGCCAAATTCAACAGCTTTCTTTTCTATAGGATTCAGGCTTTCCATTTCTTTCATATCCCGCAGGGAAATATCAGGAAGCACAGACCTTTCTTTCATCCAAGGAGATTTGCTGTAAACAAATTCCTTCGCCGATTTATATCCCTCTGCAAGTTGCATATTCATACTGTAATTGCTCACAGCGACAACGACATCACTATATCCAAAACCATCTACCGCATTACCATAAAGCAAGGGATTACCCAAGTTCTGAACGGCAGTTTTAAGGTTAAGCATAATGGCAGCATTTACAGTACGAGCCCTAAGCCAGTTAGCAACACTGCCCATCCAGCTTTCACCAACAGAGCCGCTGTTAGTACCTTGAGGATTTGCCGCACGTTCAAGATATTCTTTAAAGGCGGAGAAATCGGCCAGGCCTAATTTTTCTTTAATCAGAGTATACATTTCCTGATCGTTCATAATTTTGCGGAAATCGCCCATGACCTCACGGAAACACAGATCATGTATCGCATCCATAGCAACATTAAACTCTGCTCCACGTTTTAGATTAACAGGATATTTAGCCTTAACACGTTCTTTTAAATGGCCTCGTCTGGTGCTCATTGTTCTAATATTGCGGCCTTGTCTGGGGTCAGTATCAGAAATAACTTCTTGCCCAGCGTGTTTAGAACCAGTATCACCGTCACGCATCAGCGGGAAATAACCGCCACGCATAACAACAGTCTTGCCGTCTGATAACGTCAGCTCTACAGGCGACGCTTCTACTTTCTTAGGACTAAAACCTGTCCAACGAGTTTCAAGAGCTTCCATTTCAGACCAGTACATCTCTGCAATATCTATCTTAGCCTGTGCATATTTTATATCCGCTTCAGTAAGATTACGCCCTAAGAAGTCAAGTAAATTGATTTTAGTCTGTACGATATCGCCATCTACCCACAAGGCAGAACTTTCAAAGCCTACCGGTCTAGTGCTGCACAATACTCTGGCACTGCTCTCGTTTCCTAAATTCATAAGCATTTTTACTAAAACGTGCTTATCTACAGAAGTACCTAGCTCGTCATATTTTTCCTGATAATCGGCCGCCTTTTCTGCAGCTTTATCCGGCAGCCATTCCCTGTAAGCCTGCGCTGTTTTTTCCTCATATTCTAAAACTTTTCTTGTTTCATTATCGGCTGCTTCTCGAATAGCTGCGCCAAAATGTTTGCTAAAAAATCCATACTGCCAGTCGTCCATCATTTCAAAAAGATTGTCCGTACTGCGCAAAGATGCTTTTAGCTTCTCCATTACTGTAGGCTGCTGTGCAACGCCAACCTGCGGTTTCCAGATAGTTTTCAGCTTATTAAGTGTGTCCTGTGCTTCAGCTTTAAATTCAGCATATGTAGCACCTTTCTGTAAAGCATTGATACTCATTTCCTGTTTAGCGATCGCTTTGATATTTTTTAGCGCATTTACTATATCTTCAAGCTGGCTTGCCGTCATACGTTCACGAGGATTTGTAATGCTAACATTCTCATCCATTATCCAATCAGCAACTGCAACATTGTCATAAAGATCATCCATATCATTCAGATAGTCTGATAAAGTTTCTGTCTTTTCAAAATCAGAATAATCTTTACGCTTATAACCGAACCTTTCCATAATTGCTGCTGCTTGAATAAAGTTTCTTTCATTACCCCACGTTTCCCTTTTAGCTTTAGCCTGCTTCCTGAAATAATTCTGCCACTTAGCATACTGATTACGCAGTCTTACGCTTTCAACTACACAAGCATGATTAAACGCCTGGACGTTTTTATATCGGACCGCAGCAGAATAATCATCATTTTCCAATGCCACAGCAGCTTTAGCCGCAGCGTTTCTTTCGGCAGTAATATACTTTTGGGTATTCAAAGCCTCCTTTAATTTTACTCTATTCTGCAGGTCCATTTGCGCCTGGATTTTAGCTGTTTGCCTGCGTGCAACAGCAAGTTTTCTAAGAGTTTCAGCATCACGCTGACCCTTTAACAAGCCTTGTGCTTTATCCTCAATAAGCTGTGCTTCTGTATTTATCAAAAGACCGCTCTCGTCATTATACATAGCATCACGTGCAGCTTCTTCAGCAAGCCCTCTCTCTTTGTAAATATCAGGGAAGGCGTCTTGCACCATTTCATCAATATGTCTGTTAACCGCACCATTAAAAGATGGTTCTGACATAATCGTTTTAGCCAGCTCGTCACCGGAAGTAAAACCATTAGCTTCAGCTATCATATCAAAAGTTGCCATTTTACTTTCATCAAAATTACCTTCTAAATATCTGTTAGCTACGCCCTTCGCTGTTTTTAAATCAGATGCAATATCAAGTATCTGCTCCGAAGCCATATATAACGGCTGTTTTGCAATCGCTTCTTTGACCTGCGGCTCTACATCTTCACGATATTTTTGAATCCGGTCTTTACGCTCCTGATTGAAATTAACAAGGCTTTCTTTTGTTAATAACTGTACTGCCTTATCGTGAGCTTTAGCAGCAAAATTACGCAGCATTTGCTTGCGTGGTTCTGAAAGTGTATCTAACACAACATCTGGCAAAGCAGAAAAATAACCGTCAATACGCTCCATTTCTGATATTTGCTCTTCACTTGCCAGCATCCTGTCAAAAACCTGCCTTACTTCATCGTTGATTGGAACAGCATTTTTACTGCGCTTATCCGAAAAAACGGCGTTATAAATAGCAAGCAGCCATTTTTTGAACCTGTTAAATACCGGCTGCAGCTCTTTTGAGGGCGCCTTGCCTTCAAGCATATAAGTTTCTGCGGCCTCTGCCCAGCGTTCATGTGCTGCTGTTTTTTCTTCCTGCGACAAGCTATCCCAGTCTTTAGTTACACCTGCATAATCAAGCATAGTCTGACGGTCTTTTTTTCATCTGCTCTGTAGCATTAGGGAGAGCCCCTTCACGCATGAGATTCTCAATAAAGTAATGTCCGACAGCTTCATGAATAACAGTGCTCATATCAGCACCTTCAAACAGGCTGATAATTGCTTTGCCTTCTTCGTCCCAGGTGATAGCGCCTTTTTTATCGTTATTAACTTTTTGATTATAACTGTTGATTATTTTTATTGCCTGATCGTCAAAAATTACATATGATTCTCCATCTACCATTCCAACATATTTAATGCCTTTTATCCCTAATTTATTTAAATGTTCAGATGCTGCTCTGGCTGGATTTTCCGCCCCCCTCCTTTTCATCTCAAACATTAATTCTTTATAAAAGCTTCTGCCGCTATTCGCACTCCCACCAATTCTTTCTAATTCAGCTTTAATAATCTCGCGTACTTTAGGCGGTTGCTTTTCAATAGATTTATTTTCATCAAGTAATACATCATTTTCAGGGATTTCAACCTCAACTAGAGAGCCTTCGCCAGTATATGTATCACGGCGTCCTTTCAATCTATCCCTATACCGTTTAGCAGTATTTTTGCTGAAAGCAAAATACAAACCCCATCCATGGGCCTGTATACCTGTTCCTGTGCCAACAGATCCCAAATCAAATTTTTCAAATTTATGTGGGCTTCCGTGAAAAGCGGTCTGGTAGTATCCCTGCATTTCTTCTCGTCTCTTGCGGAGTGCATTTTCATCTGGTATACTATTATTAAGAAAACCGTCAAGGTCGGTGCCTTTGATAGCGGAATCGCTGCTATCAGACTGTAACCACTTGGCGGTTTTTTCTTTATTTACATATACAACTCTGCCTTTTTTGATATTATGCTCAATAAACCAATTATAATTTGTGCCATTAGCACCGCCTTTACCATAAGCGCTGTTAATGGCATTTACTTTATAACGGTCACGGCTTACATCAAGATCAAGTGGAACAATGATAGTAGAGCCTTGCGCATCTTTCAAATCCAGCACTACCACCTTCCGCCCTGAATAAGAATCTAATACCATTATAGGATCAGCAAATGCCCGTGGTAATTGTTTCAAAAGGTCCGGTGTCATACCATCAAAGTGTTTTTCAAAAATATGGTTGATCCTGCCACCGTCAATAGTTACAGGCAAAATTTTACCGCCTGCAAGGTTTATCGCAAGCGGCGTAGTCATTACCTTATATGGTTTCGTTTCGTTCAACGTACCGGCTTTATATTCATCTACGATACCAGAAAAGTTATTTTCATCCTCAAGCAATTTTTCGTTAGCACTTTTAGTTTGCATATACCGGCCATTAGGAGTGCTGACAACTCGTTTGAAGCTTAAAGGGTTATCTCTGAAATACTGCATAGGGTCATCAGGATTAGCAATCATAGCACGGCTGGTTAAAATAGCCAGGACGTCACCTGTTTCCTTTTGATTTAGTCCCGCTTCAGTCAATTCATTTCTAAAAGTATCAACTGCAGTTCTAAATTCCTCGTCGTTCTCCAACGCTTTTTTATAAGCGCTTTGGAGAGCTTTTTTATTTCTGGCGCGTTCTTCTGTATAACCACCCTGTTCAAAAGCTACGTTATTGCTTACAGCCTGGAAAAAGCCAGGATTTTGAGCCTCTGCCGCACAATACGTACCCATTGGCATTTCAATATCCTCACCACGAACAGCAGCCGCCTGCAGTTCAGAAACCTCTATACCAAAGGTATCTTTTACATCCAGGTTAGGATTTGCCTGCGCATATGTAAAAAGGGTTTCAGCATCTACATAAGCCTTTTCTTCTGTCGTTTGGTTCAGTACTAGTTTGCTGGCGGTAATATCTACGTCCTTACTGTTTTTCATCGTTTCCGCAGTACGTACAGCCTGCTCCTGCATAACTCTATTTGCATTACGGTCTACGGCAATGCTTACCGAACCTCCAAGACCACCAAACACCGCACCAATAGCACCGGAATAAGCGCCTCTTTTAGTGATTTCTCCAAATTCATGATAAAATTTAAGTATTTGCTCTTGAGTGGAAAGATTCGCATTTTTAGCCCATATTTCAGCAGCAGCATCCGGGTATTCCTGAATCCATTCAGTAATGCCTTCTGTCAATGCAGTTTTAAAAACTTCTTTGGCCTTACCGCCCATAGTTGCGATTTTAGCGGCTCTTGCTCCTGCTCCCATGACTTTGCCCAAGCCCACTTTTTCAAGAGCAGACTGTGCAACAGCGTTTAAAGACGCCGCAGCTCTGGCTCTGTCATTAGATACCCCAGCTTCAGTAAGATCTAAATATTGGCCGCCTGCAATCTGACTGCCCATAAAAGCAGCAGCACTCCAGCCGCCTGTACTGATTGCGACGCCGACCTGTGCCGCTAATTGTGGTGCATTCTGCAGTAAGTCATAATAAAACTGGCCTGCCGCAGTTTCAGCCTTTACTTCTTCCGGCTTAAATATTTCACTGCCACCAATGCGTTTAGCTTCAGTACCAATAGTTTTTAGCTTATCTCCACCGACAGCATACAAAAGCCGTCCTATTGTATCTGCGCTAAAAACCTTGGATTCCGTTGTCAAGTCAACATCTTTTTTATCTGCACCCAAATCAGCAAGCAGTGCAACTGCACCATAACCGCTGCGAGCAACATTCTTAAAACCATTTTTCAGCGCTGTAATACTTTTCCAGTTATTTTCTTGCTCGCCCCAAAATTCTGCAGCTTTAGTACCGGCAATGCTCATAAGCACAGGGTCTTTTAACGCCTCTGCTGTTCTTGGTGCGATCTTCTCATATTTATTCCAGTCATAATCAAAGTTTTTAGGTAAATAATAATCAGGATTACGAGCTGCCATTTGAAGCGATATATTATTTGCATTAGCTCCTTGTAATGCTTTAGTCTTTAAATCGTCTGGTATAAACTTTCCTGCCGCTGCTACATCGTACAATACAGACCTTGCCATATTACCACTCCTCGTTAATTTCTCCTCTTAATGCCGCTAAGTGACGTTGTTTGATAGATTCAATAGCATCACTGAAATTCATTGCTGCCAAACCAGTACGCTCACTGGCTCCCCAATCACTGAACCATGGAGTGCTTTCATTTTGCTGTACTGCGGTTTCATTCTGCTGTGGCATCTCCAGTAAATGCGGAGCTGCATCTACACCATTGCTCAAAGCTATAGCAGCAATCTGCTTATTGAGCTCCTGGATATCCATAGGCCTATTTTCTTCTGTAACTTTTTTCAATGCCGATACTTGATATAAATCATTAGGGTTTATAGCTCCAAAAAATGTTTTTGCACTTCCCAAATCAATATTATTGCCGTTACGTTTTTGATAAATATCTATATAAGGGGAAAGATTAGGTGAAAGGCTACTCTTTAAAGAGCCCCATTCAAGTTGCTTACTATTGAAGCTTTTATAAATAGCACGATTTTTAAACGCCTCTTTTAGAACTTCGTTCCCTGTCGCAAATCTTGCATCAGGGTCAGTAATATCTTGCAATGCATTATCCAGAAAAGCCTGCAAATCTCCGCGTTCCACTTTATCATCAATAGTTTCATCAATTATAATAGCTAAACGTTTATCAACATCCTTATTTCTTGGATCTTGATTTCTAGCAAAAGCCAATAACCTGCTTCTATCTGCTTCACCCAAGACTGTTGCGTTTTGGTTGATTAATGATACTGCTTCGGCTGGTGTTACAGTGCTATTCGTAATTGCATCCTTGATTGATTTATAAATGCCACTATTAGATACCGCAGCGGCAGCTTTTGTCTGAATGCCTATTAAATCATCACCGAATTTTAATAGCGTCCGTTCTACATCCGCATCTCCACCAGAAGCACTAAAAACCATATTTCTCATATCCTGCGAATCAATAATACCTGTTTTAAAATTGTCCCATAATCTTTGTTCTATATTTTTTATGATCATATTTTGCTGATTAGTTTTAATGGCATCATTAATATTTTTCTGTTGCACATAATTGTTCCAGGCCTTCTGCCTATCTTCCAACGTAGGCGCATCGCTTATCGGATGAGCAAAACCTAAAACTTTATAATGATCTAAATCCAAAGCAGCAACTCCATGCGTACCGCTTTGAATTACTTTTCCTGTAGAAGCATCATAAACCCCTACATGATCGCTGTCGTCATTATCTTCCCAATCCCAATAAACAATATCACCATTTCGAAGCTGATTCCGTTGGGTAAAAAATACTCCATTGTCCTTTGCATCTTCCATATTGGTTGGCGCCCACGTATTTCCTTCTTTAGCTCCAGCAGATCTCAACCATTTATTGATACTAATAGTGCAAGTATTCTCACCATAATTATTACCTATATCTGCACTAGCTGCTTTTACAATCGCCTTACCATCAACCTCTGTTTTAAAATTATCGCCAAAGATATAATCACGTGCAGCGCCTTCATCCTCGCCAAAAGTAGCATAAAGGTTCTGTCCCATGTTAAACAGCCGTTCTTCTTGTTTGCGAGCATAAACATTTTTAGCATAGGCACTTGTTACGCCCGGATCCATATAAGGACCATATTTTTCAACATAAGCTTCGGCCGTATTTATATCGCCATTAGCATAACTTCTGTCTATCAACGCCTGACCTAATACTCCAGTCCATTTTCTATACTCTAAATCAAGCCTTTCTCTTCCATATGTTCCATATCTGGAATTTATGGCGTAATCAATTTCTTTTTGTACATCGGCTATAACTGCAGGGTCATTAGGAGATAAAACAGCCTTTTGAACAGAACTATTTATAGAATTAGCAAAAGTAGTATTCTGCCAAGCTTCAAACTGCTGCGCTCTGTATTGCCCCAAAACTCTGCGATTAGCATTATCAGTTTGCTGGGTGCTGTAATCAAATAACATAGCACCTTTGCCGTACTTTACGCTTTGAGGACTTTGAGCCATAAGTTCGCTGCGGATCTTTCTTTCACCAGCTTCATACTCACCGACAATGTCAAGAGCACCTTTTTCTTTTTTCTGCATCAACTGCATTCTTAGATCGTTAGTACGTTTTACATACTCATTATTAGCCTGCAGAACGTCGGTTCTTATGATCTGCTCTCTCACATGCTCAACACCGGCCTGAATAATTCTACCGGTCTGAGATGATTCTCTTACAACAGCCTGCTGCCCACTGTTATCATAGCGGACATTAGATACTTTACTTGCCGGTGCTCCTAACTGCGCACCTACTTGAAAAATGTCGATTGCCATATTCCAGCCTCCTTTTGGGTATAGAAAAAGCGCTTTAACAAATTGTTAAGCGCTTAAAGGTGTGTTATAATGTTGTCCGAGATAGTTTGATAGTCGGATTCTCTCCCTGTCAAGGGAGGTGATAGCATGACTGTATACGAAGCATTATCTTTGATGGTAACCTTTGGTACACTCGTTGCTATCATTTTGTCTAAAAGTAAATAATTTTACTTATATAAGACAAAAGACCCACTAACGGTGTAGTCGGCCTTTTCTTCAAGTTTTAACTTATTCAGGAGAGAGCTGACACGCCAATATCAAGCTATCTCTTTTTGTTTATTATATAATACATTTCGTACTAATGCAAGTACAGTCCGTATTACTTAACTATGCTCTCTTCATCAACTCACTTTAGAAGTAAGTTTTCGGCTTCATCGGGAAATAACTGTAATTGCCTTGTCTATAGCCAGTTCCACTACTGTTGAATTGATATGTAGCACCTGTTGTTACACTAGGAGTTGAAGAACCGGAGGAAGCACCTTGCTTTCCTGCGCTCTTAGGACTGTATAAACTACCTGCAAGGGATAACCCACTCATAAGCATATTATTCATAAGTGCACGCTTACCGGCTTTACGGTAATTGCGTGCATTTTGATTATAGATATCACGTTGATTAACAAGGTCAGTAGACTGCTGAAAAATATTCTCAACGCCTTGCCTTGAATTATAGCGTTCGATAGCAAGCTCTGTTTCCATATTATACGCACTGTCAGCTAAAGCGTTTGCCGCACTGCCTGAAGCTGTTATACCGGAAGCACCTATATTAGCCCTCTGCTGGCTTAACATAGCGTTCATACGACGGCGTTTGTTTTCTTCGTTGATAGTATTTGACTTAGACTGTTCTTCAGCCTGCGCCTGCAGTTTATCTGCGTTCTGATTCGCTATCTGAGCATTTACCTCTGCCTGTTGAGCGGCAGCGTTATATTGCTGCTGCTGCGCTCTTCCCGAAATAAAGCCACCCAAAAGAGTAGCGCCTATTGTTGCCGCTACGCCCATTATTCATCATCCTTTCTAAACTCAAAAAAGTGATGCGGCAGATTATAAACTCCATGTGGCGCTGGTTCATGTATTTCTGCGCCAAGCCATTTAAGCCAACGCATTATATTATAATTTCCAACGTTGACCCAGTTATATAACCTGTCGTATCTCTTTAAAAGCCCTCTTACAGCCTTTTTAGTCTGCCTTCCGACAAATACCTTATGGTTCTCCGTTTCCTTCGTCATAAGCAGCCATACGCGCCCCTCGTCGCTCATTATCGAAGCTTTTCTCACTCCATATACAGCAGCGGGTACGCCGTTGATATGCAGGCAGCCGATTTCATCACTGTGCTTCAATCCATCTAAAATATCATCAAGAGCATTAGGGCCAATAGCACAAAATAGTTCACTGTAATTATCTGGTTTAAGATTAGTCGCTATATACTCCGCATCTGCCCTTGTTGGCTTTACAAATTCATACTTTGCCATAATACACCTTACCCTTCTATTTCCGGAATCAAAGATAATACAGTCATTGGCAGCGGATCAGGCTGTTTAATTATTATCTGCTGAGTTTCATCATAAGTAGCAGACTTGATCGTTACTTTAAACTTACCTGTTTGTAAACTAATCGGTTCCCCATAGTCTTCATTACTGCGCCATTTAAATTCATCTAACTCATTCTCCTTCATTCCAAACAATCCACCACGGCTATCTTTAAGTAATAATGTAACTGTAGCAATTCGTTTCTTCCGACTTAAATATGTGCCATCTTGAGCTGTAAAATCTATAGGCAGTGTTTTTATTTCCGCATCTATAGGCAGTCCTACATGTACCTTCTTATACTTATTTCCAAGAAGAACCTTACCGTTTTCTACAGTTTGCTGAGGAAGTACATTTCCATCAGCCAATATAGCCACAGTATACCCTTCTAAATGTTCAAGCCCTGATATTTCATCGGTCGGCTCTCCTTCATAGGTTATACCACTGTCTACGAAAAACTGATCCTCTACATTAGTACTTTTATCACGGCTTTCCATTATTTCCACATAATACTGCCCGCCGCGCTCAATTACTGCATATAACTTATCTTCTGTTGCTCCTCCAATATTACATACACTAACAAACTTCCCGCCTGCCGTGGTATGCTGGTGCCATGCGTAGATATCCTGTTCCTTTATGTAGGTAAGCCCTAACAGCAAACCATCATCACGCACACACCAAACAATACTGTTAGGTATCTGTTGATAGGTCATAGATATTATTTTATGCCCTTCAAACAAGTGTGAAGCCAATAAATTTAAATCATCACCGGTATATTTATCAACATCATAGCTGTAAGCAAGGTCACGTATGATATTGCCCTGGTGCTGCACATAAATAATCCTGCTGCCGATAGTGACAGGATTAACATCTGACACACCCCTATATTCCTGCGGTTGACTTAAAACATTGCTTCCTGTAATGGCTTTGCCTCCGCCGCTTACTTTAAATTCTCCGCCGGCTGTTAACAGCAACATTTCACCAAAAGCTATAATTGCCTTAATGCCATTCATTTGTCCACCGTTTAAAGTAGCCGTAATTCCATCATCATCGGCAGATGGTATGCTTGTTCCAAAGTTATAATAGTCTCCTGTTTTGCTTGTCCAGAATGTCTGCGGAAATCCTTTACTTCCCGCAAAGACTAACCTGTCTTCATAAAACCCTGTTGCAGAAGGATACCCTTTTTCACCATTCCAAGCAGCAAAAGCAAAATCACGGGTTTCATCTGTAGAAGCCAACTGTTTTTTTACAGTCCCTTTCACTACTGTAGGGCTAACATATTCAGTAATCAATACATGCCCCGTATAATCTCCCCCGATGCTTTGAATGGTTATATAGCCTCTCTGCTTCTCATTTTCACCGCTCCAAACGTCTGTATTAAATTCAGTAGAAGTAACTCTGTAGTTAGCAATAC
>UMFO01010033.1_pt1 | contig 16952 bp, 10 predicted proteins | sample 1965051 | NCBI WGS metagenome assembly UMFO01 (sample SAMEA4836050, study PRJEB28245) | human gut metagenome | biome: gut microbiome; material: fecal sample | place: Denmark | collected 2008
TGATTGAGCGGTTGTAAAGAAAGCTTTCCTGTTGGCAATTCAATGTTTACATTATTCTCTTTAAAGGAATTGCTTTGAGCAAAGACAGCAAGACAACCTATTAACAACACAAATAAAAATAAGGTTTTTCTTATCATATTCTACACTTTAGTAAGCGCGTATAGTGGATTATATCCACAAATACGCGCTATATTTACATTATATCAATAATTATCTCCAAGTTTCTGTCTGTAATAAAGTACCCTTATTTTTCTTTATTTCATCCGTTGAAATAGGAAGTAAATACATTTGAGGAGTAAATACCCTTTCCAATAATTTTTCTTCTTTATAAACTTTTTTTTCTGTATTAATATCTTTGGTTATAGTCATACCATAAATAGGACGATTTTCAATATCCATCGCTACTTTCCACCTGCGGAGATCGAAATAGCGATGCTCTTCAAAAGCAAGCTCCACTCTGCGTTCATTGTATAAACGCTGTCTCAAATTTTCTCCTGTCACAGTCTCTGGAATTTTAGGCATACCAACCCTATTACGTATTTTGCTGATGTACTCTCGACAAACATCCTCATGACCTAATTCAAATTGTGCTTCTGCATAATTCAAATAAATCTCTCCTAAACGGAAAAAGATCCATGGTATTGTATAAGTCGTTTGCCAGCTTAATGGTGTATCCTCCCCTGGCATAAATTTTCGTAACACATAATTGGTAAGCGGGTTATCTCCGCTCTGTCTATAATTATCAACCCCCCAACTCTTACCATCTGACGCTACCCACATTTCAAAAAAGTCACCATGATAGGTTGACTCATCATGTATCACAGTTGCATCCAAACGAGGATCACGGTCTTTATAAGGATTTTGTGGATCATATCCAGATACAGGATTAACACTTTTTACGCCATTGCTCCAGACAAATGCAGGCTCGCCATTAAGCATATCATAGTCATCAACCAAATTCTGAGAAGGACCATTACTAGCCCACCAGCCACCATATGCTCCATAGCGACGATTCAAATTATGCATTGGAGCTTGATGACCGTTCGTTGTAGTGAAATTGCGCGCCAAAATAATTTCTTGATTTTCCATTCCACTCGGCTGATTGAAGCATTTGGTATAATCTGGATAAAGTTCATATTGCTTATATGTTGTAAGAAAAGTCTCAGCAGCATCAGAAGCTTTCTCCCATTTAGTTTTATCATTATTTTTATTAAACAATGGTGAAGCAGCATACAAATACAATCTAGATAATAATGCCTGGCATGCAGCTTGTGTGGCTCTACCAAAATTTGCATCTGTTGTTGCATAGAAAGCAGGAAGTGACGGCATTGCTTCTGTTATATTTTCTTCTATAAACTTTACACATTCATCAAATGAAGCACTTGTAAATGTCATATCCGTACCCAATTCATAGGATTGTTTTACGATAGGTGCTTCTCCAAACCGTTCGATTAGCATAAAATAAATATAAGCACGTAAAAACTTACTTTCTGCAATAAGTCTATCTTTATCATCCATTACGAATGGACTTTCTTCCATTTTCTCAAGAAACTTATTTATTTTACGAATATTCTGAAATGCAGAATTCCAAATATAGAGATTACCTCCACCAGTCCAATCAGTATTGCTAACACTACCAACATTGTCTGGACTAATAGTGCCATAAGCTATAATCCCAGCCCCCCAATTAATAGAGCAATAGGCTTCATCTGTCATTTTAGACTGCATATTAATACAAAACCCATGCAGCAAACTATTATATAAATCTGTATGATAAGCTTTTATAAGATTTTCATCTGTCCAAATAGCATCATCAGAAATACGATCCTTAGGAGAAATATCCAAAATATCATCGCAAGATATAGCTAATAAAGTTAACGAAAATACAATTAATATTTTTTTCATTTGTTCTGATTTTAAAATTTAACATTTAATCCGACATTGAATACACGCTGCTGTGGATAATATAAGCCGCCACCATTGATTTCTGGATCTATATATTTTATTTCTTTTGCCCATGTCAACAGATTAAAGCCACTCACATAAATGCGTAAGCTTCCCAACTGTAATCGTGAAGTAAGGCTCGTAGGCAAGGTATAACCCAACTCCAATGTCTTCAAGCGTATAAAAGTTGCATCATATAAGAAAAATGTTGTATTTCCCGGTTGAAAAGCATCAGCCCTCGGCATTGTTCCATTAGGATTGTTAACTGTCCAGCGATTGGCAGCTCGATCTACAAAAGCATTTTTAGGATCTGCCCCACCCATATTATTTACAAATTCAGCATCATAGTTATAGGCACCAGTTTGTCCTTGGAAAAAAAGACTCAAATCTATATTTTTATATTTCACATATCCTGACAGCCCAAATACAAAACGGGGAGTTGATGTGTAATCGAATCGGAATTGGTCATCAGAGTTAATCACTCCATCATCATTCAAATCAATCACTTTAATATCACCAACCTGCGTACCATTTGCATGAGGATATGCATCCAGCTCTTCTTGTGTATTAAAAAGGCCATCAGCTTTATAATATAGATCAGCTCCCACAGGGCGTCCAGTCTTATCCTGATAGGCTTCGGCATGAGGAGTTTCATCCATATAAACGATTTCATTTTTAGCATATGACATATTCCCTTCTATGCTATAAAACCAATCATTTAAAGTTTGGTGATGAGACAATTTTAGCTCAAATCCTTTATTATTCACTTCACCAATATTTTCATCCGGTAAAGCAGAAAAGCCCAAAGTTTCAGGAACCGAAAGATTACGAGCGGCAAGAATATCTGTTCGTTTCTCTTTGAATAACGTCAGTTCCATACCCAATAGTCCATTCCACAAAGAAGCGTCTAAACCAAAATCAAATTTAGTACTTTTTTCCCAAGTAATATTAGGATTAGGCATAGTATTCGCATAGATACCAGATGCATCAGATGTACCAAATACATAATTTCCTCCAAATGAATATGACTGTAAATATTGATAAGAAGCAATCCTATCATTACCGGTTTGTCCTATTGACAAACGTAACTTTAACTGATCAAGGAAATTACAATTCTCTTTTAAAAACGGTTCTTCTGAAATACGCCAACCAATAGACCCAGCAGGAAAGAAGCCATATCTTTTTCCGCTCGGAAAATTCTGTGAACCATCATAACGGAACAATAATTCTACTAAATATTTAGAACTATAGTCATAATTAAAACGCCCAAAGAAATTATTACGCGCTGTTATAGAAGCAGAACCACCATTATTTTTATCTTCAGCGGCAGAACTACCCACATTTATTTGATCAATAGTTGAACTAATAAAATTCTTCCGATAAGCCATAGCATACGAATAGGTGTTCCTCTGCTGTTCTTGCCCTATCATAGCTCCAACATGATGTTTCCCAAACTGTTGTTCATATAGTAACCTAAAATTATACAACATTGTAGTCCAACGACTATAAGTATCTGTTAATTCTACTGTCGATGCACCTGTACCTGATCTTTTATCATATTCTTTACTTACCGTATTATATTCATAATAATAATAGGGCAAATTAAATAACTTCTCAAACTGATTATTGATATCATAGTTGAAAGAACCTTCTAATTTTAAACCTTTCACCCAAGGAATCTTATAAGTAGCTATAAATGTTGAATACATTGGAGTACTCTTAATCTTATTAGTACCTCTTTGATCCAATAATAGAGGATTTTCTCCTAATCTACCACCAGCGATCAGACCATTGGGATATTTTGCAACCAAAGTGGGACTTGATAGTAATATATTTGAAAAATTTATCCATGTAGCTACCGTTGTATGTTGTTGATTATTAATAATTGTACTAATATTTGCACCGAAAGTCAAATTTTTACTAAGATCTACATTTATATTTGCACGCACGGTATATTGATGATTTTTTACAGGTTGATGATAGAAACCTGATCCCTGTGTTAATGCGCCAAATGAAACTAAATAACGAACGGTCTCTGTACCACCACTCACTTGAAAATTAGTACGTGTCTGCAAAGCAAACGGTTTCAAGGTTTCATCTAGCCAATTAGTATTTGGATATAAAATAGGATCTGATCCATCTCGAAATTTTTGAATAACTTCATCTGAATAAACAGGTGTGTAATTAGTTTCTGGACGCCCTTTCCCGTACCAATCTCCTTCATTATAAACCTGAGCATATGTAGCGGCATCCAACATTTTAGGTTTAATTGTAGGTGATGAGAAAGCAGTATTAAAACCTAATGAAAATTCAGGTTTTCCCACTTTTCCTTTTTTTGTAGTAATAAGTATAACACCATTTGCTGCACGCGCACCATAAATAGCCGCTGATGCATCTTTCAGGACTGATATACTTTCAATATCTTCAGGATTCATCCGGCTCATATTACCGCGTTCCACTCCATCAATAATAATCAATGGAGAACTATCACCAAATGTACCAAAACCACGTATCACAATACTTGGATCGTCCCGTCCCGGTTCTCCAGAACGTTGATTAACTATCAGGCCTGGTAGTTTTCCCTGCAGTGAGGTACTTACATTAGGAGCTGGGCTCCTTTTAATCTCATCTCCCTTGACGCTCGTTACAGAGCCTGTCAATGTTTCTTTTTTTTGAGTTCCATAACCTACCACTACAATTTCCTCTAACAAGCCTGTGTCATCCTTTAAGATAATATTGATAGATTTTCTACCAGCTATTTGTACTTCTTGAGTGACATAACCTACATAAGAAATGATTAAAGTTGCGGTTGGTGATGTCTCTATCCTAAAATTTCCATCAAGATCTGTTATCGTACCGTTAGTGGTGCCTTTTACCATGATACTTGCTCCAATCATAGGCTCTCCAATTGAGCTAGAAACTCTTCCAGATATGTTGATTGTGTTTTGTGCATAAATCATATTAGTTGTAATTACTAGTATAAGAAAAAGAGGTATACTAATACGTTTAGCAAATAATTTTATTTCCATAAATTTAAGTATTATTTTTTGATTTTGTTTTGTGTTTATACACCATGGTATAATAAAAATAGATCAGTAAATTATTTACTTTTGTGTAATTTCAGTGATGTTTCATAGGCATTGAATTTAGAGGTTTATCCAGATTAATATAAATTATAATAAAAATGCATTTTATAATTATAATAATTCACATCAAATATATAATACCTTTAACACAATTAAATCATTACTTTATTTAATTATCAACGTAAAGCATTACGTTACTTTTAATAATATTTAATTATTATAATTTCGCACCTTTGTATTTTCCCCCTTTTCAGATTACTTCAATCATTCAATACAAAGAAAATCAGGTTATTCAAAGAAGTTTAAAAATACGGTATTACGGAGCGGGAGTTATTGGCAGAAGCCTCCCGCTTAGGTGCTAAAGACAGCTTTGTTCCCATAGTAATCAATGGCGACGCGCCCTCCCCCGGTATATCTCACGAAACTTCCATGCCCTCCCCCAAAAAACATATACTATAGGAACTGTCCCAAAAGTAAAGTGCCCCCAAAAGGTTAGCCACAAAACTTTTGGAATACACTTCAATGAATTATTGGCTAATTTTATAATATTTTTGGGGTATTCTTATATAAAACTTAATGCAGAAAGTATTCATTTAGTTACAATATATTGTAATATAATATTTCCCAATGGTATTCATTTTGCATCATATTTTTATTTTCGGTAGTTTCTCAGATGCCAGACAAGCTGGAAAGCCACATAACGTTCAATACCCTGATTCACAATATTGTTGGTCCCGGAAGAATTGATGGTATGCGCATAACGCCGGGAATTATCATCGAAGAGGTCGTTGATGCCGATACTGATCTCTCCCAGACGATTACGGAAAATCCGTTTACCCAGATAAAGGTTACACAACAACGTCCTATCATTAAATGGAGCGGAGATACCCTTGTCCTGTCTGTATGAAAGTGAGCCTGTAAAAGTAACCCCTTTCCAGAAAGCCCATTTAAGCTGGCCGGAAACCGTATGTGAAAAATAGTCATTATTGTTTTTCCCAGCCTTCGTTGTAAACTCTCCCTGCACATACTCCCCCGTATAACTGACACGAAAATCCACATCCTCACTGATATTACTCGCTAAAGAAGCTCCTACTAAGTAATTATTGCGGTGTACGGGACTGTATTCTCCGTTAATAATCCCAGGCAGGACATTTATTACCGCCTGTGCCTGAATATTTAAGTTACTGCGCAGGGGATTGACCGGAAAACCGTAGGTTATCTTGCCATGCAAACGGTGATAACCGCCGATATTGACCGGACGGACGAACAGATTTCCCTCACCGAGCTTCACACCTTCCGTCACGATAAAATCAGGCTGGTCAGCCACCAATGAATCGCCGATATAGTTGCCGCTGCCATTATAGTTAAGTGAAACTGCCACCGTACTGCCTCTTCGGGCATCGGTATGTATGTAACGTATCCCAAAGCCATGAAGATATGAGGGAGACAAATTAGGGTTTCCCGCACTAACACGACTCAGATTAGCCAGACTGACCACATCCTGTAACAGATTTGCGGAAGGGTTCACAGTCCGACCCTTCGCATCGATACAGATCGTATTCTGACGGTTTATAACAAGGTTGGCTACTACCTCATAGGTCAGGTTACTGTAAGGCTTGTACACTTCCCCTGTTGCAGGAAGGATATTTGTCCCTTTAAAATTCATATGTTGAAAAGCTCCCCCTACCGTAATGGAAGTCTTACGAAAAGCATACTGGAAACGAGGTCCGATTTTATGGGTCAGGTATATTCCTCTATTCTCACTGGATTGACGAGCATCCGCAGTTGTACTCAATTCTCCGGTTTCATTATCACGAAGAAAGACCGTTTTAGCGGCTTCGTCACGACTGTAAATAAAAGCGTATTCCCAGCTCATACGAAACCGACGAGACAAAGGCTCCGTATAAACCACCCCCGTACGAGCCATGACCTTGCGTGTTTTACGGAAGTTCTGCTGTGAGGACACCGAACTTGCCAAAAGAGGGTCAAGCGGCATATCCGGTTTGCGGAAAGTATACTGTTCATTTAGCGCATCAGTCTCATTATCGTAATAATTACCCAACAACGACATGGAAAGGGAACGCCCCCTTTTATGGAAACGATAACGATAATTGAAAGTATTGGAAACATTAATACCCAAACGTTCATTCCGGTTATCCGAGAGCCGGTTATGAACAAAACGGATATCATCACAACCAAAACGATTTCGTACTAAACTTCTCTGTTCGGAGAAATCCGAAAAATCCTGGATATTCAGCGAAGGACGGATGATAAAACTATGGCGCTCACCGACGTTAAATTTCATTTTTGCAGAGAATCGGTGATTGTAATTCAAGGCTGTCAAATCTTTCTCCGCATCGGTAAGCTGGACCTTATTACCGCTATTCAGGTTTTCCCGTTGGGAAACCGGAACGTTACTGTTATCCGTACGGTTGAAAAAATAACTTCCTGAGAGCCAACTGGTATTAAAGTTCGTCCCCAAAGACTGTACGGAAGAAATACCAGGCATAGGTTTGACTACGAAGTTGGAATGTCCGTTCTTACCCTCTTCATCCGTCGCTCCCACAATATCCTCAGTGACAAAATTATGAAGACTGATATTATTGGCCAACCCAACAACTGAAAGACGGCATTTGGAATTAAAATTATTGATATTACCACCGGCTATGTATTTATCCGAAAAGCCATAACCCGCATACAGGCGTCCGAAAGTTCCCTTACGACGATCTGGTTTGCTGCGGATATTGATAGCTGTATACCCCCGGCCGTCATCCACACCTGTAAGCTCGGCCTCGTCGCTCAGCTTATTAAACACTTCCACATCCTCAATCATATCAGCTGGAAGATTTTTCAAGGCCGAAAGGACATCATTACCGAAAAACTCCTCTCCGTCAATCATTATTTTCTGCACAGTACGCCCATGGGCTTCAACGCCACGCTCTGAAACAGATATGCCGGGCATCTTGGTGAGCAACGATTCGGAATTGGCCCCCAGTACTACCTTGTAGGCGTCAGCATGATAACTGAGCGTATCCCCGTTTTGAGTGGAACGTAGAGCAGGAGTGCTGATTACTACCTCATCTAACAACTGCACATCTGGTTGCATCCGTATTGTGTCGGGAGAGAGAAAATGCGCATTCAAACGTATGCGGCGGCATGAAGGAATGTATCCCAGGAATGTTGCAGTCACACTGTAATCACCATAAGCGATCCTCTGAAATTTAGCCTTACCACTCCCATCGCTTACAGCGTGATATTTTGTAGAATCGGACAGATATACCAATTCCACCACAGCACCCTCGACTGTGTCACCATTGACAGAATCACACAGGCAAAACTCCACACTCCCTTCCTGTCCATAAGCGGAAAAAGACATGAAAAGGCACAGAACCACAATCACTCTTTGAAAAAGACTCATAATAATATATATGATACAAGATATAGGCAAAAGTTAAAATTAGAGAAGAAAAAAATAACAAAATTTATCAAAAGTTACTTTTACATATCAACCAAATGGAAACTCGGAGTTAAATCTTTAAAGCAACCGAACCGATCAGGACATACGTAACACCTGTAACCAGATACCTGTAACTCTGCTCCATTCCTGTCTAATAGAACTATAAAATCGATAAGAAAGAGAAGGGGGGACATTTTTATAATCTCAATCCAAGACAACCCGTTGTCAGACCGGATACAGTGACTGTTCATCCCTATGATAGGTTCTCCGCTAACATCCGGCAGGAAAAATTAATAAAGGTATGTTGTGTTAATCTACCATACGACCATGTTTCTCATCCGGAAGCTATAAAAATAAAAAAAGGGCTTTCTGAATGAAACAGAAAGTCCTTCAAGTATACCTGTTATATTATAGTTATATGCGACACCGATTCAGTTATCCGTATATTAGTTGACAGTTGGGGTTTCCTTATCCTCTATGAGAAATATAATAAGTATAAATAATTGCCACCGGTAACAGGCTTAATCAGGAGTAGTGAATTATATCACGATATAAAATGGCCCCGTCAGACATATGTAAGGTAATTCGCACTGTATATGTCGATGCACTTCCTGCAAGATTGACTATGCTGGAAGTTAGCCTCTTGTTGGAAATATGTACATTAAACAATTCATTGGCAGCGGTTTTCTCATCGGTTATTGATAAAATGTTATGAGATTCGGAGAAATCAAAGATGACATCTCCCCTGGAAATTACAATAGCTCCTTCTCCGAGGGGAGCATTACGGAAGTTTTCCGTAGAGAATGGCTGGATGTAAGTGTCGTAGTTCTTCCCGATACCCAATGGACAACCTGATGATATGTATAACCCGACGACACAGTTTCTCCGGCAATTGGGATTAGGGGTATCATGGTTATTTTATCTGATAATTATGTTAGCCGGCTGTTATATATTGTACGCTGCTTTCATGATACATCCATGGTAATTTCTGTATATCCGATACCAGCATCCATTTATTGTTTATCATCCTTAGGCATTTCCCAATTAATAAAGGAGTAATAAAAAAGCCGGAACTTAGTCCGGCTGATTTAAACAGGTTTAATAAGGTGCTGAGAAGTTATTGAACAGGGCATATTCCGTACAATTCACCTCTACCCATAGTCTTGGAAGTCCAGTTGATCCCATCAGTAGAATAATAAATAGCCCGTATGTAGTATCCTGAGGCATTCCATATTCTTCCTACCGCAACGAACTTCCCATTTCCGCAGCAAACAGCCATTATAGTGGGGGCGTCTGATATAGTTGTTGTAGTCCAACTGATTCCATCAGTAGAATAAGCAACATCCCCATCAGTTCCCACTACAACAAACTTTTCATTTCCGTAGCAAACACCATACCACCAATTACTTCCCACATTCTTGGCAGTCCAGTTGATCCCGTCAGTGGAATAAGCAACGCCTCCATCGTTCTCAACTGCAACGAACTTTCCATTTCCGTAGCAAACGCTATTCCAATCATTGCTTCCCACATTCTTGGCAGTCCAGTTGCTTCCGTCAGTGGAATAAGCAATCACTCCATTTTCTCCCACTGCAACGAACTTTCCATTTTCATAGCAGACGGCCCTCAAATTTCTCTTTCCCGGTATAGTAACTGTTGACCAGCCGGCCCCGTCATCTGAATAACGAACATTTCCTCCCGTTCCCACTGCAATAAACTTTCCATTTCCATAACAAATTCCCGATAAGTCATTAAATCCTGAGGTTGCTGTCCAATTGATTCCATCAATAGAGCAGGCTGCACTGTTACTGTCTCCCACTGTTACATATCTCCCGTTTCCATAAGTGACTGCATTCCAATCATTACTTCCTATATTTGCCATATTATTGTCTCCTACAATTATAAATTCATTGTTCCAATTAATTATCCCATCTGTCGATATTGACTCTTGTGGTTCTTTGGGTTGATTTGTTGGTGGAATAACAGGTTCATCCGAGATAACCGGTTCATTTTTCTCACAGGTCATAAACACGCAAAGGCACAATACAAAACAGTTTGATTTTCATGATTTTACTTTTAACTTCTACAGCTTTGATGTAAAATACCAATCATATTATGTGTAATAAGCTACAAGTTTAAATAGGTGAAATCAGATTTCTATCCTTTCAATATAACCGTTGCTTCCACAGACGATAAATCCTGCCGGTCCTCTTTCCTGGCTGCATGTGAAAAGGATAGTGTTTCCGGATTCCTCCTGGGTAAACATATCGTATTCCGTTCTCTCATTTCCGGTATTCCTGCCGACATCAAACACCACATATTCGGGTATTCCGCTTCTGTCTATGGAGTTGAAGTTATCTCCCGAATGCCATCCTACGGAAAATCCTACTGTTTCCGTTTCTCCCGAATCTTTTCCGTTGACAAGTTTTCTTTTCAGGGAAGATACGTTGACCCTTTGCGTTCCACCTGTGGCCGGAACAGACATGGAGTCAGTATCTATGGAGAAGGCATATTCCCATGTGATTACACCTGCTTCCTGAGACACCGCTACTTCATTCCTGCCTTCTCCATGGGATGCGGTAACGACAACGCTTCTTTCCTCTCCTGTATTCTCTACCGCTGTCAGTATGTTTTCCGATAACGACCAGCCGTTACTATGTGCGGGTATACTGAAAAACGGTGTTCCGGAATCGTCCATGTCTTCCTTACTGCCTGAGTCCCATTCCCTGATACCTTTCCTTTCCGCTGTTCCCGATAATAAGGATGTACCGCCTCTTGCACCTATTCTTACAGGGTCGGCCGATATGTTGACGGTCCAATTCTCCCAAGAATCCGAATAAGAGTTAGCAGCCTGTTCAATAATAGTGTTCCCGGAGGTTACTGATTTACCATTCATAGAGACAGTCAAAGTTACAGTAGCTACAGTAGTCCGATCGGATTGTGCAGTACCTTTTGATCCGGCTTTTGCACTACCGGAAGACGAATCAATTTCCGCAGTTCCAAAAACTTTATTAAATATTAATGAACCTCCCGTATTGCTGATTGTCGTGGTTCTTCCCGATACCCAATGTACTACCTGATGATATGTATAACTTGGCGACACAGTTCCTCCGGCGGCAGGAATGACAGGATAGGAGAAAGCATCTACAACCGGATTATCATAACTACTGATAGAGTCCGCATTTTGATAATGAGTTACTGTAAGCGTCTTTTTAGGAACTGTACCAAACGGTTCTGATTGAATCCATGTAATAGTACCACTTGGCTGTGTTGATCCTGTATTTGCTCCATAACTGATAGTATCACTTGCGGCGGTCCATGTTCCGGAACCTACCGTTTGATTGTTACTAGAGATATATCCTACATTGGTTTGTGACCCCTCTACATAAACACGATTACCTGCATTACTGTAACTGTATTGTCTCTTATACGAGGTCACTGTGAATTTCTGTGATCCTCCCGCCGCGGATATGGTAGCTGTCGCAGGAGTTACAGAGAAAGCATATTCCCAGTCAAGACGCTCTATATGGTCTTCGGGAACCAGCTGGTCGGCCGCATAGGTATAACCCTTCGTTATATGCAGACCGGCCGCTTCGATCTGGCTTCTTGTGGGGCACATCATAGTGTCTCCGGTAAAGGCTCCGGGAAGCAATATGTTACAGAAGTCCTTTGTCGCTATTCTGAAATATTGTGCCATTATATAAAGTATATTATAATTATAATTCTAATTTAACCTGATAATAGGACTATAATGTATCATCCAAGGCATTGGCAGATATGCTTATGATTACTGCCGGTAATGTGCCGTTAACAGGATTAAGAAACCGCCATGTCACCCACACAACGGTTTTCGATACACACTATAGTCCGGAATTTACTTCTTCCGTATTCTCACCTTATTCCACCTGTACCCTTAAGATGACGGATACCGGGCTTATATCCAGGGAGGCGTTCTTTATCCTGCTTGCCCCAAGAATTTTAGCACTCTTGCAGTATGCATCCAGAAAGTCGGTCCGGTTTATATGATAGGGATAGCCGAATCCCGGAACGGGAAGTGTGGGGAAAGGGACAGGCATCATAAAACCCTCGTATTCATGGGCGGTCATCATAAAGGCATCCGCATCCATTATGTCTTTCGTCGGATCTGCATTATAGGAACTGTAATCAAATCCCCTGTGGAAGGACATGGCAACTGCATTGCCGATTGTGCATAGCTCGAATCTGACCCGGTCCTTGCCGATTGCGTTGTCCAGATACGTTTGCACCGAAGCTTCAACCGTATTCTTGTCCATTACTTGCAGGTCATACACTTTGCCCGCTATAAATATTTTCTTACCCAATTGTTGGGTACTGTTTACACTTTTATTTTTCATAAATATCCGTTGTTTAACAAATTAATAGAATTCATATTATCCGGCGAGAGCATAACCGCCCCATTGTATAGCCATCGCATCCGCTATCCCGGGGAAGGTCTTGCTTCTCAGTTTTCTTCTTTCTTCCGCTGATACCCCCGAGAAGAATATATCAGTGAACCACTTAGGGGATTTGTTTCCACTCTTTGCTGTATAGGCCTCACCTTTCCCGACTATATTTGCAGGTATCAGGAGAAGTAAGTTTTTCAACCATAGACAGGTCTTTTTACTGGCTTCATGACCAAACATCCAAGGCTCTATAATTTGGTCGGGCCTTCTCCACCGGCTGCTCATTATGCCTACCGGATTTTCTATAGCCAGTCTATCCACCCCAATCCTTGAAACATCCATGAAGAACTGAACAGCATCTTCACGGTCTTTTGCTCTATCTGGAAACTTCAGATGGGGTCTTCTCTGTTCTATTGGAAGGTTCTTATCGTCGGGGTGATAATACCATCTTGCACCCGAGACAGCCAGATAAGTGCAGGGTGGATGGGCTATAACCAACTCCCAGTTACTATCAAGAAAATGTTTGATACCGTTCTCCAAAGTTCCCCCACGATTGGCGATTACATCAAACATGTCCCCCTTGAAATGATATTCGGGATGACCACCGCTGCAATCCTGAAGGTCGCAACTGAAAGCGTTATGGCCCAGTTTTCTGAAAGCCAGACATACGGTCTGACTCTCTTCACATGCTACCAAGACATTCATAAGGATTAAAAGATTATCTGCATCAAAATCCTGTCCGAATAGCATCTCAGGCCTATATGCTCCACTGTCTGCCCCGCCTCTTCAAACAGCTGGAATTTATAGAACCTGATGAAGCTTGTGATATCGGAATAGAAGTTCTTCCCGGCAAATTTTAGCGGATGTATCATCGGGTATCCACCGACAGCCTGTAACTGGAATGCGCCTATTCCCACCCCGGTTATCAAGGCCATATCCGAATCGTAGATAATTGGTTTATCGGGATCATAGTTGAAGTCCCTGACAAAGAACATTCTGACCTCCTTCTCGCTGATCTCCTTGATCCTGAACTGTGCCATTCCAGAGGTGTATTCGTCCAATGATTCCTGTACCCGTAATTCAATCTCCTCAGCGCTCATATTTGTATTGAGTACTTCTCCGTTTGCTATAAAATAATTCTTCATAATGATTTAGGTTTGGATTTCTGTGATGTGATTGTTAATGTTATGCCCAATTCCCTTTTCAGATAAGAGACAAGGCCGGAATAGGCGTCAATCCGTTTTCTTTCTCTATGTATGATTGATAAAGCCTCTTGTTGGGTCAGATTGATGCAGAGACCGGTTTTAAAAGCGTCTCCATATTTCTGTCGGAGCGCTTCTATGTCTCTTTGGTATTTTTCAGGGATCGGTTCGTGTGATACCGCTTTTTCGGTGACATCAGGTGCGGTACAAGTATCCTGACGATTGGGAATAGGCTCCCGCTCAAGTCCCAATATTTTATTGATTAGATTTTCAAACATATTGCTGTGTGCCATTTATGTTTCAGTTATTAGGCGTTGAGCTGGTTAGGATGGCAAAAACGCGATTTGGAGGGAGAAGAAAAAACAGAAGAGCGCCGTTGATCCTTTCTTATGTATCCGGATCTCAGACACCCTTCATGTGAGTATTTGTTTCTTCAGTGATAAGGCTTTGGGGAGATGTAGGACGGAAAAAAACATACCTCATATATATGACAGCGCTCCGGACATGAAAAACGCGCTTCATTTCCAGTCATGCCCTAATCTGTGTACAGGTAATTTTCAGTTTTCAGTCATGGGAAGGATGGCGGGACAGTAGCCGGTTTTGTCATCCTTCTTTCATTAATATCAAAAAATGGCGGGCTGAAAGCGGAAGATTCTTATACGTGTGAATGTTAAATCAATGTATAACTAAAAACTGTAATAAAATAATGACTGAAAAATTAGAACCTGATGAAAAAACTATCGCTTCCCTTAACGCCAGTCTTGAGAAATGCTGGAATGATGCGGAAAATCCATTGCCGTACATACCTCTTGTTGTGCCACCCATAGAAGTGCCGGAATTCAACTTCTTCGGCAACGGGAAAGAATGGCATACGGAAAAGAAGGATGAATACACGACACCTGCAACACCTGCATCCACACCCAGAGATACACTACAGGCAGACGGAGCGGACGAACTTGACTTTATAATGGGACAATCCTTAAACAATATGATGATGGAAGAACAACGGAAACCCGTACCGGAGATATTATGGGGAGGTGACGGAAACGGAAACGCGCTATGGTTCGAGAATGAGTTCGCCATCCTTTTCGGGCGGACAAATACGGGCAAGAGTCTCTATGCGGTCCAGATAGCGGAGCATATAAGCGGGCGACTGGGGAAAACCGTATTGTACCTCGACCTTGAACTCTCCATGAAGCAGTTCCAGGAGAGATATACCTCAAAGGACGGTGAACTGCATGTATGGCCCGAAGATCTCCACCGCCCGGATTTAAGCATGATCGGAGACGGTCTCTATGATTCGGACAAGTTCCTGCCGTTGATAAGGAGGATGATGACTAGGGTGAACGCAAAGGTACTGATCCTTGACAACCTCACCTTTCTTGTCAATAACGGGGGAATGAAGGCGGAGGATGTGAAGCCTATCTGCCAGGAGTTCTGTAGCTGGGCGAAGGAGGGCTATTCAATTCTCGTGGTCAACCATACCCCGAAGATTCAGCCGTTCGCCACTCTCGACATCAACCACTGTCTGGGCTCAAGTATGCTCACCAATTTCGTACAGTCGGTCTTTGCCATAGGTACGGACAGCAACAATTCCTCGACAGGCAGGTACGTGAAACAGCTCAAGAGTAGGAACGGCAGGATAGTATGGGACGGGAACCATGTGATACCTTATGTGATTGACAAGACGCTCGATCCTACAATGCTCCGTTTCATACAGCCTCTTTATTTACTTGTGTAAAATTGTTATGGGTATAGCCAGTTATTATGCTTGTTGCGATTGTTATGTTATCAGCTTTAGTACAGTACATCTGATAATGTATAGGGGAAAGGCTCTTTTATGTAATAAAAAGTATGTAAGTCTGATAGTTACTTAGGCCATATATACTTTAGTAGAAACTATGGCATAACATTTTCCGCAATACTCATTGGCTTCGGGAATGACCATTCAAAGATTTCACATTGAATTAATAAAAATAACCGGAGTAGGATTATGATTTCCTTCTCCGGTTATAATGAGAGTAAAAGTAAAGAAAACACTTTATTGTAATAGGGCGAGATTATACTAAATTATATATCAAAGACTTTACCTATTTTTACCTTTCAACCTATTAATTGTCTTGACGATTTCGTTCATTACCTTTTTCTTAGAAGTTTGGAATGTTTCAAGTTCCTTAATAATGCTTGTCTTATCATGATATAAATTATACCAACCTAATGTTTCGGCAGCCGCTATACGAAGCTCTTCTTCTTGGCTTTCATTTTTGATAATATTCAGTAATGGATCAATGGCTTTAGTGATAGGTTTATTTCGGAACCTACTTATTTCGCTTTGTATCTGTTTGGTAGTGCTTTCCGGATTGCCAATAAGTGCAAAATCCCTTTCAAGTCCTTTCTTTTGGCGAGGAAAGTATTCCAACAATTCATTCACATAGGAAGAATCGTAGAAAGACCAATCGGCAGCCTGTTTTTTCAATTCATTCAAAGCCATATCATGGTCGAACGTGTTGATAGCACTAAAAATTCTGAAACGATGGCGGTTTTCATGTCCGCGCAACAGATAGCTTTCTATCCATGCCGGCAACAATTCCGGATTGCAGTTCTTTTCAACATATTCCACCGCATAGCGACGGATCAGCTCATAACTGTCATTCATGGCTGTCTGCAATACATCGGCAACTTCTGTCGGATAGTTCAAAGCTAATAGGCGTAATGCTTCTAACCGCACTACGAAATAGTTCGATTCGTAGTAACTTTTCTTCAGTAGCTCGACGAGCCCACTATAATTTGCCATTGACAATTGGCGGAGCGCCATTGCCTGCATGTCAGCCATAGGGGAATTCAG
>UMFO01055324.1_pt1 | contig 16618 bp, 11 predicted proteins | sample 1965051 | NCBI WGS metagenome assembly UMFO01 (sample SAMEA4836050, study PRJEB28245) | human gut metagenome | biome: gut microbiome; material: fecal sample | place: Denmark | collected 2008
CTCGCGGCTGGTCAGGTGACCGTTGTAGCCGTTCTTCAGGTTCACGCCGACCTCAGAGGCGGCCTCCATCTTGAACTGATCCATAGCGGCCTTGGCCTCGGGGACATTCAGCTTGTTGCTGTTCTTGGTAGACATCGTTGTGTTCTCCTTTCATGTTGTGGGGCAAATGCCCTTGTTGGGTATCGCAACGGTAGTTTTGCCGCCCGACAGCGCGATATGCATGAAAAACAGTGGCAAATGCTGGATACGGCGCCTAAAAAGGATAGACAAACGGGCGTATTCATGGTATACTAAATTCACTTAACAGCGAGGGGGACCTTCTTTCAGGAAGGACCGAGCAGGGAGGAAGAGGAAAAAGCGCGGCAGCTGCCGCGCTTTTTCGCGTCCTGCGCCGGACAAAAAAGAGGGAGATGACAACACCATCTCCCTCTCCGCTATGTAAAAAATAAGTCGGAGCAAGCATACAAACCTGCTCCGACGTGGTCCGAGTGTCGAGATTCGAACTCGAGGCCTCTTGAACCCCATTCAAGCGCGATACCAAACTTCGCCACACCCGGATATTCTGTTGTGCCTCAAACAGCCCACTTAGAATACCACAGTTTTCGGCGGTTTGCAAGTCCTATTTTGAATTTTTTTCAAATTTCTTCCGAGGCTTTTTGTTGACAAAGGCGTCGGCGCATGGTAATATAATACTCGCGTTTGGCACGAGAGACGCTTTTGCACACGGAGAGATGGCTGAGTGGTCGAAAGCACCGGTCTTGAAAACCGGCGATGTGAAAGCATCCGTGGGTTCGAATCCCACTCTCTCCGCCAGAAAATGAATATGTATGCGGAAGTACCCAAGTGGCCGAAGGGGCTCCCCTGCTAAGGGAGTAGGCCGTCAAAAGCGGCGCGAGGGTTCAAATCCCTCCTTCCGCGCCAGCAAAAAGAGACATCCTTTCGGATGTCTCTTTTTGCTTCACACGGCTGATTTTGCCCTTCCCCCGTGAAAACCACCCGTTGACAAACCGCGCCGAACGGTTTATACTTATTGCCATCAAAAAGGCAGTGACGAAGAAGAAGCTGTTTTTCCGCGGCCAAAGAGAGGGGCGCCCCGGCTGAAAGCACCCCGCCAAGGACACGGCCCGTACCACTTCCGAGCCGCCTGCGACGAGCAGGACGGGTATCTCCCGTTACAGAGATCGAAAGCGACGGCGTATGCCGGATCTCTTCCGCCGATACTGCGTTGCAGAAGCTTGAAATACAGACCGTATTCCTGCGCTCCTGCGCCTTGTCTCGACGAAAGATATCCCGCCATCCGCAGCGGACAGTAAAAATGCTGCGCAGGCCGTAAGCAGGGTGGAACCGTGGAGTAATGCCTATTACCTCACCCCTGATACCATTCAGGGGTGGGGATTTTTATTTATCCAGCCCCGATCACAAGGAGGAACAGACTATGAGCGAAGTCAACAAGGAAAACAAGGAATTTACGTTTGAAAACGAACAGTACCGCAAGACCTACTGGCACACCTGCTCCCACATCCTGGCCCAGGCTGTCAAGCGCCTGCACCCGGAGGTGAAGCTGGCCATCGGCCCCAGCATCGACAACGGCTTTTATTACGATCTGGACGCGCCCTTCGCCTTCACCCAGGATGACCTGGGCGAGATCGAGGCTGAAATGCGTAAGATCTGTAAAGAGAAGCTGAAGCTGGAGCGCTTCGAGCTGCCCCGCGCCGAGGCTGTCAAGTACATGGAGGAAAAGGAAGAGCCCTACAAGGTGGAACTCATCAACGATCTGCCCGAGGACGCCCACATCTCCTTCTACAAGCAGGGCGAGTTCGTGGACCTGTGCGCCGGTCCCCACGTGGACTCCACCGGCCGCATCAAGGGCAACGGCATCAAGCTTACCGCCTGCAACGCCGCTTACTGGCGCGGCGACTCCAACCGCCAGACCCTGCAGCGTATCTACGGCGTGGCCTTCCCCAGCAAGGACGAGCTGGATGCCTATCTGAAGGAGCGGGAGGAGGCCGTGAAGCGCGACCACAATAAGCTGGGACGCGAGCTGGAATATTTCACCACTGTGGACTGCATTGGCCAGGGCTTGCCTATCCTGCTGCCCAAGGGTGCCCGCGTTATCCAGCTGCTGCAGCGCTGGGTGGAGGACACCGAGCAGCAGCGTGGCTATCTGCTGACCAAGACGCCCCTGATGGCCAAGCGTGAGCTGTACAAGATCTCCGGTCACTGGGATCATTATCTGGCCGGCATGTTCGTCATGGGCGATCCCGCGGATGAGACGAAGGAGTGCTTTGCCCTGCGTCCCATGACCTGCCCGTTCCAGTATCAGGTGTTCCTGAACCGCGGCCGCAGCTACCGCGACCTGCCCATGCGTCTGGGCGAGACATCCACCCTGTTCCGCAACGAGGACTCCGGTGAGATGCACGGCCTGATCCGCGTCCGCCAGTTCACCATCTCCGAGGGACATCTGGTGCTGCGCCCCGACCAGCTGGAGGAGGAGTTCAAGCAGTGCCTGGATCTGGCCAAGTACTGCCTGGGCACCGTGGGCCTGTTGGAAAAGTGCACGTTCCGCTTCTCCCAGTGGGACCCCGCCAACCCCAACAACAAGTACGAGGGCACGGCGGAGCAGTGGGACCACGCCCAGGCCGCCATGGAGCGCATCCTGAAGGATCTGAACGTGGACTACACCGTGGGCATCGACGAGGCCGCGTTCTACGGCCCCAAGCTGGACATCCAGTACAAGAATGTGTACGGCAAGGAGGATACCCTTGTCACCATCCAGATCGATATGCTGCTGGCGGAGCGCTTCGGCATGTACTATATCGATGAGAACGGCAACAAGGCCCTGCCCTATATCATCCACCGCACGTCTCTGGGCTGCTATGAGCGGACACTGGCCTACCTGATCGAGGAGTACGCCGGTGCGCTGCCCACCTGGATGATGCCCGAGCAGGTACGCTTCCTGCCTATTACTGACCGCGCTGCCGACTACTGCGTGCAGCAGGCCGCGGAGCTGCGCAAGCAGGGCTTCCGCGTGGAGGTGGACAGCCGCAACGAGAAGATCGGCAAGAAGATCCGCGAGGCTACCCTGGAGAAGATCCCCTTCATGCTGGTGGTTGGCGACCGCGACATGGAGAACGGCACCGTCTCCGTCCGTACCCGCAAGGGCGAGGATCTGGGCGCCATGACGCTGGAGGACTTCTCCGCCAAGCTGCGCCAGATCGTGGATGAGAAGCAGAAGATCTGACGAGTGCCATAAGTTATAAGGTAAGCGAGAGAGACAGGCGGAAGCCTGTCTCTTTTGCTGCAGTCAGACAAAAAACAGATTTCGCCAAAAGAAAAGTTTATTATAGCAAAACAGCAGGATTCTGACAGAAAACCGCATGAAAAATACATGAAAATGATGCAAATGCGCCAAAAAATGTGGGAAGTGTGTGGATGAAAAACAAGGAGATGCGCGATTGACCACTATTCAGAGACACAAATATGTTGACAGAGTGTGAACTTATCTGGTAAAATCAAATGGGTGCGCAGCACCCGAATGCATAGAAGAGGACAGGGCGCGCCCTGTTCGCTGTTTCCTTCTGGCGGAGGAAACAACAAACTATGGTAAAGGAATTAGGAGGTAAACATGAAAAAAGTAGTTTCTCTGCTGCTGGCTCTCATCATGGCGCTCTCCCTGGTCGCCTGCGGCGAAAAGAAGGGCGAGACCGATGATAACACCGTGCCCTACAAGATCGGCATCGTGACCGGCTCCGTCTCTCAGTCCGAGGACGATCGCCGCGGCGCCGAGGCCTTCCAGAAGGAGTATGGCGTGGATATGGTCCAGCTGGCCATCTATCCCGACAACTTCACCGAGGAGACCGAGACCACCATCCAGTCCATCGTGAACCTGTCCGCCGACCCCCTGATGAAGGCCATCATTGTCAACCAGGCTGTCCCCGGCACCACCGAGGCTTTCCGCAAGATCAAAGAGACTCGCCCTGACATCATCTGCATCGCAGGCGAGGCTCACGAGGATCTGCCCGAGATCAGCTCCGCTGCCGACCTGGTCACCAACAACGACTTCGTGTCCCGCGGCTATCTGATCATCCGCACCGCGCACGAGCTGGGCTGCGACACCTTCGTACATATCTCCTTCCCCCGCCACATGTCCTATGAGACCATGAGCCGCCGCGTGGCCATCATGAAGGCCGCTTGCGAGGAGTTCGGCATGAAGTTCGTCCTGGAGACGGCTCCCGATCCCACCTCTGACGTGGGCGTTTCCGGCGCTCAGGCCTACATTCTGGAGCAGGTGCCCGCATGGGTCGAGAAGTACGGCCAGAAGGCTGCTTACTTCTGCACCAACGATGCGCACACCGAGCCTCTGCTGAAGCGCCTGCTGGAGTGCGGCGGCTACTTCATCGAGGCCGACCTGCCCTCCCCCCTGATGGGCTATCCCGGCGCGCTGGGTATTGATCTGACCGAGGAAGCCGGTGATTTCGAGAAGATCCTGACCAAGGTCGAGTCCGCCATCGTTGAGAAGGGCGGCGCCGATCACTTCGGCACCTGGGCTTACTCCTACGGCTACACCCTGTCTGCCGGTCTGGCCCTGCACGCCAAGAACGTGCTGGACGGCAAGAGCGAGCTGAAGGACATGGACGATGTGGCTGCCGCGCTGCAGGTCTACTCTCCCAAGGCGGCCTGGAACGGCGCCAGCTACACCAACGCCACCACCGGCGCGAAGTCTGAAAACGTGTTCCTGATCTATCAGGATACCTATATCATGGGTGATCCCGGCCACTTCATGGGCAACGCCGACGTGGAGATCCCGGAGAAGTACTTCACCGTCAGCTGACGACAGGCTTTTGAAGCAACCATTAAAGCGGGGAGGGAGGGCATCCTCCCTCCCCGCTGCTATAGGTAGGGATGAATATGGAAAAGAACAATGCTCCGCTGCTTGAGATGCGGAATATCAAAAAGGGCTTTTTCGGCAATCAGGTGCTCACAGACATCAACTTCACCTTGAAAGAGGGCGAGGTGCTGGGTCTGGTGGGCGAAAACGGCGCCGGAAAGAGCACCTTGATGAAAATACTGTTTGGCATGGACGTGATCCGTGAGACGGGCGGCTATGAGGGGGATGTCCTGATCGACGGAGAAAAAGTGCAGTTCAACACCCCCTTTGATGCGCTGAAGGCCGGCATCGGCATGGTGCATCAGGAGTTCTCGCTGATCCCCGGCTTTACTGCCACGGAGAACATCCTCCTCAACCGCGAGCCCAAGAAAAAAAGCGTCATTTCAGAAGTGTTCGGCCCGCGCCTGGACACTCTCGACTATAAGGAAATGGATAACCGCGCCGCAAAAGCCATTGAGAAGATGGGCGTGGCTATCGACCAGAAGATGGTCATCAGCAGCATGCCCGTGGGTCACAAGCAGTTTACGGAGATCGCCCGCGAGCTGAGCAAGGAGAACCTGAAGCTGCTGATCCTGGACGAACCCACCGCCGTGCTCACCGAGCAGGAGGCACAGGCCCTGCTGGACTCCATCCGCGGCATGGCCTCCCGGGGCATCGCCGTGATCTTCATCACCCACCGCCTACAGGAGATCCTGTCGGTGTGCGATAAGGTGGTCATCATGCGGGACGGTTATGTGGTCAAGGACGTGGCCGCCCGCGAGACGGACGTCCGCGACATCACCCACTACATGGTGGGGCGCGAGGTGGCTGCCGGCGGCGCTGCCCACGACATCCGCGACCACTCCGATGCCCGCACCATTCTGTCCATCCGCAAGCTGTGGGTGGATATGCCCGGCGAGATCGTCCGCAACGTGGATCTGGACGTGAAGGAGGGCGAGATCCTGGGCATCGGCGGTCTGGCCGGCCAGGGCAAGCTGGGTATTCCCAACGGCGTTATGGGCCTGTACGAGGCGGGCGGCACCGTGGAGTTCGACGGCAAGCCTATCGCGCTGAACAGCCCCCGGAAGTGTCTGGACTCCCAGCTGGCCTTCGTGTCCGAGGATCGGCGCGGCGTGGGTCTGCTGCTGGATGAGTCACTGGAGTGGAACGTGGCGTTCCCCGCCATGCAGGTGCAGAACAAGTTCCTGAAGAGAATGGGTTTCTTCACATGGCGCGACGAAAAGGCCATCCACACGGTGACGAACCGGTATATCGATGAATTGCAGATCAAGTGTACCGGCTCCGGCCAGAAGGCCAGAGAGCTGTCCGGCGGCAACCAGCAGAAGGTGTGTCTGGCCAAGGCGTTCGCGCTGGAGCCCCGCTTCCTCTTCGTGTCCGAGCCTACCCGCGGCATCGACGTGGGCGCCAAGGCGCTGGTGCTGGAGGCGCTGAAGAAATTTAACCGCGAATCCGGCGTCACGGTGGTGATGATCTCCTCCGAGCTGGAGGAGCTGCGCCAGATCTGCGACCGCATCGCCATCGTCTCCGGCGGCAGGGTCGCCGGTATCCTGCCTGCTGACCATTCCTCCGAGGAGTTCGGTATGCTCATGGTCAGTCAGGTGAAGTAAGGAGGAAGAAATGGGCAATACGACCACACTTGGAAACAAGTCAAAATTCCGAGAGCTGCTGGACAGCTTCGGCCTGCCGCGTCTGATCATCGCGTGCTTCCTGCTGCTGCTGCTCATCGCCGCGCCCTGCGTGGGGCTGGATTTCCCCACACAGATCACCAATATCATCACCCGTTTCAGCTGGAACGCCGTGATGGTGTTGGCCATGGTGCCCATGGTACACTCCGGCTGCGGCCTGAACTTCGGCCTGCCGCTGGGTATCGTGTCCGGACTGCTGGGTGCCACGCTGTCCATCGAGCTGGGCTACACCGGCTTTGCCAGCTTCCTTATGGCCATCCTCATCGCCACGCCCTTTGCCCTGCTGTTCGGCGGCGGCTATGGTTGGCTGCTGAACAAGATCAAGGGCGGCGAGATGATGATCGCCACCTATGTGGGCTTCTCGTCCGTGTCCTTCATGTGCATGATGTGGCTGCTGCTGCCGTACAAGCACCCTACCATGGTGTGGGGCTTCTCCGCCAGCGGTCTGCGTACCGTCATCTCGCTGGAGGGCTATTACGACAAGGCGCTGGCCAACATTCTGACCATCGACCTGAACAGCATCGGCATCAATCTGGTGATCCCCACCGGCACGCTGCTGTTCTTCGTGCTGCTGGCCGTGCTGATGTGGGCGTTCCTGCACACCAAGACCGGCACCGCCATGACCGCTGTGGGCTCCAACCCCGCCTTTGCCCGCGCAGCGGGCATCAACGTGGACAAGATGCGGCTTATCTCCGTGATCATGTCCACCTGGCTGGGTGCTGTGGGTATTCTGGTGTATGAGCAGGGCTTCGGCTTCATACAGCTGTACAACGGCCCCTTCTGGATGGCCATGCCCGCCGTGGCCGCCATCCTTATCGGCGGCGCGTCGGTGAATAAGGCATCCATCGGCAATGTGATTATCGGTACGATCCTGTATCAGGGCGTGGTGACCATGACCCCCACCGTGATGAGCGCCGCCTTCCAGATGGATATGAGCGAGGTCATCCGTATCGTGGTATCCAACGGCATGATCCTCTATGCCCTGACCAGAAAGACGGAAAGGGGGCGCTGACATGAAGGGTAAGAGATTCGACGTAAAGCAATTCCTGGGCAAAAACTCAGTGCCCGTCCTGTTTATCATCATCTGCGCCGTGCTCATTCCCGTGTCCGGCCTGCCGGTGAGCTACATACTTAACGAGGCTATGACCCGTCTGGGGCGCAACGCCTTTTTGATCCTGAGCCTGCTGATCCCCATTATGGCCGGTATGGGTCTGAACTTTGCCATGACGCTGGGCGCTATGGCCGGCGAGATCGCGCTGATTCTGGTGGCGGACTGGCAGATCTGGGGTATCCCCGGTCTGGTGCTGGCGGCCATCCTGTCCATCCCCCTGTCCATTCTGCTGGGTCTTATGTGCGGCAGCATCCTGAACCGCGCCAAGGGCCGCGAGATGGTCACCAGCTACTTTATCGCCTACTGTATGACCGGTGTGTACCAGCTGGTGGTGCTGTATATGATGGGGCCCATCATCCCCATCCTCCACAACACACTGAAGCTGCCCCGCGGCTTTGGTATCCGCAACACAGTCAGCCTTCTGCAGATGCGGCAGAGCATCGATAATGCGCTGGCCATCTACGTGGGCGGCGTGAAGATCCCCGTGCTGACGCTGATCATCATCGCATTGGCCTGCCTGTTCATCGTGTGGTTCCGCCGCACGAAGCTGGGACAGGACATGCGCGCGGTGGGACAGGACATGAATGTGGCGCGGGACGCCGGCATCAATGTGGACCGCACCCGCCTGATCTCCATCGTCATGTCCACCGTGTTCGCGGGCTTCGGCATGATCATCTATCTGCAAAACATGGGCAACTTCCCCACCTATACGGCGCATACCAACGTCGGCATGTTCTGCATCGCCGCGCTGCTGGTGGGCGGCGCCTCCGTGGAAAAGGCGTCCATCGGCAACGTGTTCCTGGGTGTGCTCCTGTTCCATACCATGTTCATCGTGGCGCCGGCCGCCGGAACCAAGATCACCGGCGACTCCATGATCGGCGAGTACTTCCGCGTGTTCGTGTCCTACGCCGTTATCACCGTGGCACTGGTCATGTACGAGGCCAAGAAGCGCAAGGAGAACCGCACGCTGGGTCAGCAGCTGGCCATTGAGCAGAAGGCCGAGGAGGAGGGGAGAACCGCATGAAAACGACGAAACGCTCGTGGCTCATCCGTATCGCCTTTATCCTGGTGCTGGTGCTCGTCGCCGTGCTGATGCTGCGCATCGGCCGCGGCCACACCGTCTATTTCGACAACCGCGCAGTGGACAAGGGCGGCCAGTCTGTGGAGGCACCCTATAAGATCACTGTGTATGTGAACGGCGAGCAGATCTCCAAGCTGTACGAAAAGGAGCGCTGCTTGACCACTGTCATCGGCGACAAGCTGGAGCTGACCGTGGAGGTCATGCAGCAGAAGGGCGGCAGCGAGACAACGGAAACGTACCAAATGACACTGCCCCATAACATCGACGGCATCATCATCAACCTGCCGGCGTATATGGCTGGTCTGCCGGAGGAGGCCTATCTGGAGGAATTCATCCCCGCGCCTCCCACCGAGGAGGACGACGAGGAAGCGCCCAACACCGAGGACGATATGGGCCTGGGCGACTTCTGATAATGTGTGCTGCATACACAGCCCATGCGAAAGCATGGGCTGTGGGCACATAGGGACTTGCTTGCGGGCGGCAGGCGGATATGCTATACTGAATGGGCGGCGCGGAGACCGCGGCCGCATGGGAAAGGAGTATCAAAATGGCTGTTTTGAAAGGCTTGAAGCCAGAAAAGGTGTTCGCATATTTTGAAAAGCTGTGCTCGGTGCCCCACGGCAGCGGCAACACGAAGATCATCAGCGATCTGTGCGTGGGTTTTGCCAAGGAACTGGGACTGAAGTACCGGCAGGAGCCGTGCAACAACGTGGTGATCTGGAAGCCGGCATCTCCCGGCCATGAGAGCGCCGAGCCGATCATCCTGCAGGGACACATCGACATGGTGTGCGCCAAGACCGACGACTGCACCAAGGACATGACCCGCGAGGGACTTGACCTGATGACCGACGGGGAGTGGATCTGGGCGGACAAGACGTCGCTGGGCGGCGACAACTGCATTGCCGTGGCCATGATCCTGGCGATCCTGGCGGACGACACACTGGTGCATCCGCCCATCGAGGCGGTGTTCACCGTGGACGAGGAGGTGGGCATGGACGGCGCCTTTGCGCTGAACTGCTCTGACCTGAAGGGCAAAAAGCTGCTGAATTTGGACTCCGAGCTGGAGGGCGTGTTCACCGTGTCCTGCGCAGGCGGCATGCGCTCCGACTGCCTGCTGCCCGCAGAGCTGACCGACGCGGCGGGCATGGAGGGCTTCGGCATCACCGTGGCCGGCTTGCGGGGCGGTCACTCCGGTGCGGACATCCATCTGGGACGCGGCAGCGGCAACCGCCTCATGGGACGGGTACTGGCCACAGCGCTGGAGAAGTTCCCCGGCCTGCGGCTGGCAGCCTTCTCCGGCGGGCAGTTCGACAACGTGATCTGCTCCCGCTGCGATGCGGCGGTGGCGCTGCCCAAGGGCAGCGGCGCGGCGTTCGAAGCGTTTATCCGGGAGTTTGACGCGGCGTTGAAAAACGAGTACGCCGTCACCGACCCCGATGTGACGCTGACCTGCGCGGCAGCGGAGACGGCAAAAGCCGTGTCCGCAGAGCGCACCGTGACGCTGGTGCAGGCGCTGACGGCCATGCCGCAGGGCGTGGAGGCTATGGACACGGATTTCCCCGGTCTGGTGCAGACATCCCTGAATATGGGCGTGGTGAAGCTGGACGGCGACGGACTGCACATCGCGTTCTCCATCCGGTCATCCATCGCGTCCCGGAAGCTGATGCTGGCGCAGCGCGTGCGGGCTGTGGCGGCGCTGGCGGGCGGCACTGTGGCAGAGCGGGGCGTGTACCCCGGCTGGCAGTACAAGAGGGAGTCGCAGTTCCGGGATACGCTGCTGGCGGCGTATAAGGATCTTACCGGCAAGGACGGCGTGGTGGAGGCCACCCACGGCGGTCTGGAGTGCGGATTGCTGATGGAGAAGATCCCCGGTCTGGACGCGGTGTCCATGGGGCCGGAGCTGCACGATGTACACTCCGTGCGGGAGCGGCTAAGCGTGCCCTCCACGGAGCGCACCTATGAACTGGTATGCGAGCTGCTGCGGCGCAGCTGTTGAATGTGACAGAAAGCTGAGAGGCGGGGCTTTGCCCCACCTCTGTTATTTTGCAGGATTGCACGGCAAAAAATGCACTTCTTGCGGGGCGTTCCTGCATAAAACAATTTAGCATTATGAATAGACCACCACTAAAAAGTACCATGATACAGACAAAACTACGGATTTGCCGAAAGAAATGCTGACTAAGAAAAGAGGAATGTCCGCACGGACGGGAAAATCGTTCCGCAGAAAAATGAAATTTTCCACATTTAGATATTGCAAAAAGTTTACGCCTGCGATATAATGGCACCGTTGAATATCGCGGCCCCGGCGCGGGGCGGCGGAAATAGCAATTTTCAGGAAAGAAAACCATATCGACAAGGAGAAAGAACATGAAAAAGCTTTTTGCACTGGTTCTGGCGCTGGTCATGGCGCTGAGCCTGGTCGCCTGCGGCGACAAGAAGGACGACAGCGGCGATGTGACCGCTGAGCATACCGACACCACCACCGTGGCCGTGGGCGCGGTGATCCTGGCCCGCGACGACGTGTCCAGCGACGACGTGTACAAGTTCGTGGCGGACATCTTCGACAACGCCGCGTCCCTGACCACCAGCCACGCCAAGTACGGCGAGCTGAGCCTGGAGTACGGCGCTTCCATCACCTCCGTGCCCTATCACCCCGGCGCTGCCAAGTACTTCGCCGAGAAGGGTTTTGAGGTCGCCGCCGTGAAGGACGGCGCCGGCAACACCGACTCCCGCAACCTGCGCTTCGTCACCGGCGGCGAGTCCGGCACCTACTACGCCTTCGGCTCCGTCATCGCCCAGCACGCCACCAACAACGCCGGCGTCAACGTCGTGGGTCTGGTGGGCAACGGCTCTCAGGCCAACGTGCAGGAGTTGGTGGACGGCACCGCTGACTTCGCCTTCTGCCAGTCCGACGTGATGGCCTACGCCTACAACGGCACCAACCTGTTCGAGAGCAAGGTCGAGGGCTTCTCCACTGTGGCCGCCCTGTACATGGAGCAGGTGCAGATCGTCACCACCAACGCCAGCATCAAGACTGTGGCTGACCTGGCCGGCAAGTCCGTGTCCATCGGCGCTCCCGGTTCCGGCGTGTACTTCAACGCCATTGACGTCCTGGGTGCTTACGGGCTGACCGAGGACGACATCAAGCCCACCTACCAGTCCTTCAGCGACAGCGCCGACGCCCTGAAGAACGGCCAGATCGACGCCGCCTTCATCGTGGCCGGTGCCCCCACCACCGCTGTGACCGACCTGGCCACCACCAAGGATACCTACCTGGTCAGCCTGGACAGCGAGCACATCGCCAAGCTGCTGGAGACCTCCGACTACTACACCGAGACCGTCATCGCCAAGGACGTGTACTTCGGCGACTAAATCCTTAGCAGAGAATTGACGCTTTTCGAGGCTACGGCGGGGTTTCCCGCCGTAGTCCTCGCGCTATTCTGTAATCTTCAGGGAGAGAAACGACTATGAGCATCGACAAGAAAAAACCGGATACCAGCCCGGCCGACGGCGTCAATACCGCCGCGGACGAGGCCCCGGATCTGGACGCGGTCATGCGTAAATATGACCGTGAATCCGCCACCCGCCTGTGGGAGGGTACGCCCCAGCTGATCATCCGCATCCTCATGGCCGCGTTCGGTCTGTTCTGCATCGGCATGACCCTGTTTTCCAAGGCCATGCCCGAGATCCGGCTCACCATGTTCGTGGGCTGCATCATTATCATCGGCTTCCTGACCTACCCCGCCAGCAAGCACCACGTCAGGGTCAACTACCTGCCCTGGTACGATATCGTGCTGATGGTGGTGGGCGCGGCCTGCTTCTTCTACTTCGCGCTGAACGCCATGACGCTGGTGCGCCTGTCCACCCGTATCGAGACGGTCCACGTCATCATCGGCGTGGTGGGTATCCTGATCCTGATGGAGCTGTGCCGCCGCTGCGTGGGCCTGCCTATTCTGTGCGTGGCCGGCGTGCTGATCGTGTACGCGTTCATCAACCAGCTGAGCTACGCCGGCGCGGTGAACAGTGCCACCCTGTATGACGCGCTGAAAACCATCATCTACAAGCTGTTCTACACCACCTCCGGCGTCATCGGCACGCCCATCAACGTGTGCTATACCTACATCGTTCTGTTCATCATCTTCGGCGCGTTCCTGGAGCGCACCGGCATCGCCAACTTCTTCATCAGCTTTGCCAACCGTCTGGCTGGCTGGTCCAGCGGCGGCCCGGCGAAGGTGGCTGTTATCAGCTCCGCCCTGTGCGGCATGGTGTCCGGCTCCTCCGTGGGCAACACCGTCACCACCGGTTCCTTCACCATCCCCATGATGAAGAAGACCGGCTACAAGCCCGAGTTCGCCGGCGCCGTCGAGGCCGCGGCCTCCACCGGCGGCCAGATCATGCCCCCCATCATGGGTGCGGCGGCCTTCCTCATGGCCGAGTACATGAAGCTGCCCTACGCCCAGGTGGCCGTCAAGGCCATCCTGCCCGCGCTGCTGTACTTCACCGGGATCTTCATCGCCGTCCATCTGGAGGCCAAGAAGCTGGGCCTGAAGGGCGTTCCCCGCGAGGAGCTGCCTGCGTGGCGTCTGCTGGTCCGTGACTGCTACCTGATCCTTCCCCTGATCCTGCTGGTGTGGCTGGTGTCCTCCGGCAGCAAGACCATGTCCCACTCCGCGGCCTATTCCATTCTGGCCGCCATTGCCGTGGGCTTCGTCAATTTCTTCCTGCAGGGCAAGCGCGGTGAGGGCGACACCCAGCCCATGACAACCGGCAAGGCGCTGGGTAATGCCGGCAAGCGCTCCTTCTTCTCCGCGGTGGAGTCTCTGGAAGCCGGTTCCCGCGGCGCTATCACCGTGGCCGTGGCCTGCAGCATGGCGGGCATCATCGCCGGCTGTATCACCGTCACCGGCCTGGCCTCCATCCTCATCAACGCCATCGTCCAGCTGGCGGGCAACGCCACCATCGTCGGCCTGGTGCTGACCATGCTGTGCTGCATCGTTCTGGGCATGGGCGTACCCACCACGGCCAACTACTGCATCATGGCCTCCACCTGCGCGCCCATCCTCATTCAGCTGGGCTTCCCGCTGGTGGCCGCCCACTTCTTCGTGTTCTACTTCGGCATCGTGGCGGATATCACGCCCCCTGTGGCTCTGGCGGCCTACGCCGGCTCGGCCATCGCCAAGTCCGACCCCATGAAGACCGGCATCAACGCCACCAAGCTGGCCATCGCCGCCTTTATCGTGCCGTACATCTTCGCCTACAGTCCGGCCCTGCTGTTTGAGAACATCTCCGGCTGGTGGGAGGTGGCGCAGATCTGCATCAGCGCGCTGCTGGGCATCTTCGCCATCGCGGCGTCCCTCAACGGCTTCCTGTATAAGAAGATCCACCCCGTGCTGCGTATCGTCCTGGTCATCGGCGGCCTGGGCATGATGATCCCCGGCACGCTCACCGACGCGGTCGGCCTGGTGCTGGTGGCGGCGGTCATCGCCTACCAGAAGATCAGCGCCAAGAAGCACGGCGGCCCCGTGGTGACGGCCTGACCCCATTTGAAGCAAAAGCATCCCCGCACACCGTGCGGGGATGCTTTTTTACACTGTGTTCATACATTTACGCGCATTTTGCCTAAAGTGCATAGTACGGGCATCTTGCAAAAACTGTCTGAATTTGGTATGATACAGGTGGTAAGGCAGTTTTCGCACAAAGAGAGGAGCATGGACATGGCACAGACCACAAAAAACGCCATTCGCAAGGGCTTTCTGGATCTGCTGGAGCAGCGGCCGCTGGATAAGATCTCCGTGGTGGACATCGCAGATCACTGCGGCGTGAACCGGAATACATTTTATTACTACTACTGCGACATCTACGCCCTGGTGCGCGAGGTGCTGGAGACGGAGCTGGACCGCGTCCTCAACGCACCACCCCTCTGCACCAGCTGGTACCAGCTGATGATGCGGGTGACGGCGTTCATGCGTGCCAACCGCCGCGCGGTCTACCACCTGTACCAGTCCAGCCAGCGAGACCTGCTGGAGCGCGAGTATTACCAGGTGGTCTACGGTGCCGTGGAGGATCTGGTGCGCCGCACGGCGGAGGACCTGCCGGTGGCGGAGACGGATGTGCAGTCCATCGCGACGCTGTATACGGCCACGCTGGTGGGCCTGCTGCAAAGCTGGCTGCACTACGGCATGAAGCACGATGAGGAGCAGTTCGTGGAGCGCGTCACCCGCCTGACGGAGGGCACGCTGCGCTACGCGCTGGAGCGCAGCTGCGGGGTGGAGAAGGCGTGAGCGGCTTCTGGAAATGCGTCCTGTACGCGGCGGCGCTGGCCCTGCTGGCGCACCCGCTGGGTCAGGCGATCCCCGGTCCCTTTGACCCGGAGAAGCGGCTCTTCCGCAGCCGGAAATGGGAGCAGAACGGCCGCATCTACACCAAATTGGCCATCGATAAGTGGAAGAAGCTGGTGCCGGACATGAGCCGCATCCTGCCGGACATGGTGAAGAAGGAGCTGCCCGGCAGCGGCGCCGTGACGGCGGATCAGGCCGCGGCGCTGGTGCAGGAGACGTGCCGCGCGGAGCTGGTCCACGGGGCCTCCTGTTTGCTGGGCCTGGCGTTTCTGTGGCTGTGGCCCGGCTGGGGCGGCGCGATCGTGCTGGCGGTGTGGGTGCTGCTGGCCAATCTGCCCTTTATTCTGATACAACGCTACAACCGCCCCCGGCTCATGCGCCTGGCGGCGCTGCTGCGAAAGCGAGCGCAGCGGAAAGGAGAGCAAAATGCGCGTACTGATCCTGACCTGTAACACCGGCGGCGGGCACAACGCCGTAGCCGCCGCCCTGCGTGACAGCCTCCAACGCTGCGGCGCGTCCTGCGACGTGATGGACGGCTTGGGCTTCATCTCCAAAAAGGCATCCAAATTCGTTTCCAAGTGGCACACCCGGTTCTACCGCCGGTATCCCAAGCTCTACAAGGCGGGCTATATGTCCGCCGAGGGCGACAAGGAGATAGACCGGCGCGACGGCCCGGTGTACCGCTACATTGCCCGCGGTGCCCGCCGTCTGGGCCGCACGCTGCAAAGCGGCGGCTACGATGCCGTTGTCTGTGTCCACGTGATCCCCGCCATGATGATGACGGCGCTGAAGCAGGCGTGGAGCGCCTGTCCGGTGTTCTGCTTCGTGGCCACGGACTATACCTGCAGCCCCACGGTGGGTGCCTGTACCCCGGATATCTGCGTCATTCCTCATCAGGAGCTGGCCGACGAGTTCGTCAGCTGCGGCATCGCCCGCGATACCCTCCTGCCCGCCGGCATCCCCGTGCGTTCCGCCTTCCGCCAGCGCGGTGACAGGGCCGCGGCACGGAGAGCCCTGGGTCTGCCGGAGACCGGCCGCCACATCGTCCTCATGTCCGGCAGCATCGGCTGCGGCCCCATGGGCGACGTGGCGGAGGACCTGGATATGCGTATGGCCGACGGTGACTTCGCCACGGTGCTGTGCGGCAGCAACAAGCAGATGCGCTATGCCCTGGAGCTGCGCCGCCTGTACCGCGTGGAGGCCATGGGCTTCACTACCCAGGTGCAGCTGTACATGGACAGCGCGGACGTGCTGGTCAGCAAGCCCGGCGGCATCAGCATCACCGAGGCCGGCACCCGCGGCGTGCCGCTGCTGCTGGCGGATATGGTGGGCGGCTGCGAAACGCGGAACGAGGCGTTCTTCACCGCCCACGGCTGGGCGGCCTCCTGCCCGCCGGACAACATGGCCGCGTCGGCCATGGCCTTTCTGGAGGACGAACAGCAGCGTCAGGCCATCACCGCTGCCCAGAGCCGCGATTTCGACGGCTTGGCCGCCGACCGTGTGGCCGCCGCCGTC
>UMFO01029942.1_pt1 | contig 16386 bp, 17 predicted proteins | sample 1965051 | NCBI WGS metagenome assembly UMFO01 (sample SAMEA4836050, study PRJEB28245) | human gut metagenome | biome: gut microbiome; material: fecal sample | place: Denmark | collected 2008
CTCGGAATTGTCGTCCATACGACCGACAATGGCAAACATGGCCAGATAATGACGCCATGGCCGATTGATGCGGATGGCAATAAAGCCAACAGTAACTCAATAGATATACGTTGGTCAACTGAATATGCTGATATTTCAAGCTTACCGAACTATGCGTCCGAAAGTTCCGCATCAACAGACTACGACAGCTGCGGCAATACGGACAAGATTGTTGCGGCGGGTAATGCCAGTACTTATCCGGCTGCTTGGGCGGCACGGAAATATGCGCCGACAGAGGCAACCAAAGGTAAGTGGTGCCTGCCGGCGGGTGGTATTATGACTAACATCTATAATAACCAAGGTACTATTCAGGATGCAATTTCGAAAGTAGGAGGTGTTTCCTATCCGGACTGTTGTGTCTGGTCTTCGTCGGAGATTGACGACTTCGACGCGTGGCACTCTTACCTTGGCGGCCGTTACGGTTTGGACTACTACCCTAAGGATGACTACTTTCTAGACGTTCGCCCGGTGCTGGAGTTCTAAGTAAATATGGAAAAGGGTAATAAAAAATCCGCTGAACATTGTCAGCGGATTTTTAGAAATTTTGCTTAGCCTAGGCTTTTATTTCGCCGACATACATGCCGATTTTCTGTGCGGCTTTAACATAGTCGCCATGAACATCCAGCAGAGTAGTGCCTTTTTTGACGACTTCTTCCAAAGAATAAGCCTTTGCTTCGCCGTCTTCCCAGACAACCATTTTATTGGTTTCGCCTTTTTCCAGCAGTTCAACGGCCTTGGCTCCGAAAACGGCGGCCAACATACGATCGAAAGCGGTCGGGATGCCGGAGCGCTGCAGGTGGCCCAAGGTGGTAACGCGGGTCTGAAAATCGGGCAGGCGTTTGTTGAGTTCGGCGCTCAGATACTGGCCGACGCCGCCGTAAACGTTTTCGCCGATAAGGTTTTTGGCGCCGGTAATATGTTCACCGTTTTCGGTCTTGATGCCTTCGGATACGACCAGAACCGCGTGGCTGCGGCCGGAAGTCTTGATTTCCTTGAGTTTTTCGATAATCGAATCAATTTTGTAAGGAATTTCGGGAACCAGGCAGACGTCGGCGCCGCCGGCCAGAGCCGAGTGCATGGCCAGGTGTCCGGCATCGCGGCCCATAACTTCCAGAATCAGAGCGCGGGAGTGGGAACGGGCTGTAGCGTCCAGGCTGTCGATGGCCGAAGTGCAGACCTGACAGGCGGAGTTGAAACCGACTGAAAATTCGGTAATCGGCGTGTCGTTGTCAATGGTCTTCGGAATGCCGACCATCTTAACGCCGGCATTTTTGCAGTAATTGCTGACAATGTTCATGCTGCCGTCGCCGCCGACAACGACAATCGCGTCCAAACCAAGAGTTTTGACGCCTTCGCCGAAACGTTTGGAGACTTCTTCCAGAGATTCCATTTTGACGCCTTTGTTTAGCGAACCCAGATAAGAGCCGCTGATTCTCGGCCACGGGGTGTCGGAAAAGTTATGAACGGTCAAAATTTCGTAGGCGAGAGGCTTTTCGGTCAGGCCGTCCGTACCATTCTTGATACCGTAGACTTCCCAGCCGAGCCTGCTGGCAGAGTTAACCACGGCTCTGATGACGGCGTTCAATCCGGCGCAGTCGCCGCCGCTGGTTAAAATGCCGATTTTTTTGGTAGTGCTCATATAAAAACTCCTAGTTTTCTTTATTGTTGCTTTTTTCTTAAATATACTGTATAATCTAATACAAATTTTAGGAAATTATTTCCAGCAAAAAGTTTTTGTTTTCATCGTTTTTTTTCAAGAAGGGACTATTTAATGTTAAATAACGACAATTTAGGCAAACTCCAGCACCAGCTTTGTGAACTGAGACTCGAGGAGCGCCGCGTTTGTTCGGATATCAGACATTTAGTTGCCAAAAACCAGACGATTGACTTTTTTCAGGCAAAACAGCTTAATACGCTTCGTTCTGGTCTGAAGACCAAAATTAAGAGCGTTGAGGCTAAGATTATGCCGAATATCATCGCCTAAAGAATGTGTTTAATTATCTTCATTCTTAATCAAAACTGTTTTGAGGCTTCTTTATAAATTTATGTTGCATAATAAAAAAGCCTGTGATACAAGACAATTCAATGTTTAACCTTAAGATAAGTTGAAAAGGGGTGATTTAAGTGGTTCAGGTTACTGTTATCGGCAATGACGTTGCTCAGTCTTTGAAGGTTCTGAAGAAGAAAATGCAGCGTGAAGGCATTTTCCGCGAGATGAAGTTAAGACGTCATCACGAAAAGAATTCTGAGAAGAAAGCCCGCCGTCAGGCAGAGGCTGTCAGACGTGCCCGTAAGCAGCTGCGGAAGCGCTTAGATACTGAAGGATTCTAAGTTTTTAGAATTTTTAAATGAAAAACCGCCGGTTGTTACCGGCGGTTTTTTACTGGCATTTATAAAAACCGCCGCAGGAATATTCGCCGAGGCCTTTGCCCATGGCCCGGCATTCGGCGGCCGAATAGCGGTAAGTGTCCGGGCAGCAGTTGGCATAAAGGCTGCGGTCATAAGGGCAGGGATCGGCCGGGAGCATGCCATCGTCACATTTTTGGTAGGTATAGCCTTCCGCACGACAGCGTCTTTTGTCGTCGAGCGCATAGTTGTCGGTCTGCGGGGCATATTTGGGATTGAGTTTCTGAAATTTTTCATAGTCGGCGGTGTTTTCCGTTTCGGTAATGAAGCGGACATCGGCGGCAGCATTGAAGCCGGTGAGGGCAATCAGCAAGGCAATCAGTATCGGCATCGGCGTTTTCCTGAAATTGTTTATCTTACTTTTAATGTAGCATTGGCGTGTTTAAATATCCATTAAAAAACGGCTGCTCTTTGCCGAGAAGCCGTTTCGAGAAAGTATGCGTTTGGTTAAGCTTCTGCTGTTTGCATAATTCGGCGCAGCATTTCATCTTTTTTTCTGAGCTTTTGTTTTTTGAGTTCTTCAATCTTAATGCAGTTTTTCCAGATATGGGATTCTTCTTCCTTAATGACAGCATCTAAATGAGCATGCTGAATACGCAGGTTTTCGAGTGATATGTTTTCTACTTCCATGCGGCCCTCCCTAAGATGTGAACAATATAATTATAATACTTCCGGCGGTTAATTTCCAGTTTTATCGGAACTTATTATGACTTTATTTTAGCTTGCGGTTTTCAGATTGCAACAAAAATTATATACCTGCAGGTATGTATGTCGGAAATTCGTTCAGCGGGCTGAGAATTTCTGATAGACTTTCTTCATTAGGGTTGAGAAAGGGTAGGCGGAGAGTTCGGCGGTCGGAACAAAACGACCGTTGTCGAAAACATTGTTGTCTTGCCTCAGGCATATTCGCAGTGTGAGCTTGATGTGGGTAAAGACGTGCGAAACTTCCAGTCCGGTGTCTTCCGCTTCGGCAAAAAGCTTTTCTTCGCTCCATGGAAATTCGTAAAGTCCGGAAAGAAGGCCTTTTTCTGTCCTTTGGCGGATAAGGATTTCATTTTGATTATTATGAATAAGATAGACGAAGCCGGTTTTTTCTTTTTTGCCGCTTTTTTTGCGCCGGGGAATGTTTTCCAGATTTTCAAGGCCTCTGGCCCGGCAGAAGTTTTGCCAGGGGCAGAGCAGGCACTGAGGGTTTTTCGGCGTGCAGATACCGGCGCCAAGATCCATTATCGCCGAGGCATAGTCGGCAGGACATGTCCGGTCGGTCAGCGCTTCGGCTTTTTGGCGAATCAGTCCGGCGATTTCGTCAACGGGTTCGGTCAGATTATAGAGCCGGCAGATGATGCGAATGACGTTGCCGTCGACGACGGTTTCGGGCTGATTGAAAGCCAGAGCCAAAAAGCTGGCAACGGTGTAACTGCCGATGCCTTTGAGTTTGAGCACTTCCTGCCGGGTTTGGGGAAATTTTCCGCCGTATTGGCTGACGATGATGCCTGCCGTCGCATGCAGCGAACGGGCTCGGGTATAATAGCCAAGTCCCTGCCAGTAAAAGTAAACTTCTTCCAGCGGCGCTTCGGCCAGACTTTGAACCGTGGGAAAACGCTCCATAAAACGCCGAAAGTAGGGAATGACGGTTTTGACGGTGGTCTGCTGGAGCATGAGTTCCGAAACAAGGATGACGTATGGATCGGGATGAGCGCCGCCCCTGACCCGCCAAGGCAGGTGGCGGCCGTTTTTATCATACCAGCTCAACAGCAATTTTGACAAATCGTTTGACATGGGACAAGTATAGCGGAGAATTGTGCGGAAGTCTAATTTTCTCTGCAATTATACATATTAAAAAAAGGTTTCTGAAACATCAGAAACCTTTTTGCGTTCTTGGGAGAATATTATTTTCCTTTTCGTTTGAAACTGTATGCCGCCGCTACCTGTTTGGCTTTTTTCTTTTTGATTTTAGCATGTTTTCTGCGTTCGGTTCCCAAGGCTTTGCTTTCGGCAAGACGTTCCCGGCGTTTGATGACGGCGCTTTGCTGCGATTGTCCGCAATGGCGTCGGTTCAGGGCATCGGCCGGCGGCAGCCGTGTTTGCAAAAGTTTGGGTGCCCGGCGGTTTTTCCCGATAAAATCGAGGGAAAGCCAATGCGGCAGAAAAGACCACATTCCCGGCGGAATGATAATAATTCTCTGTTCTAAGAAATCCATGTATCCCATGACAGTAATAATTTTAAATTAGACAATATGGTAATAATCTCAATAGTATGCGAAATTTCCGTTTATTGTAGTCTTTTTGTCCGAATATTCAACAAAAATCGAAAGCTGTCTGTTAGTATGGTGCTCTGGGGTTGTGGAATCGTTGAACTTCGTCAGAGATGCGGCTCCGGCGTTTAACGGAGGAATTAAATGAAACATATTGACTTTTGCAGAGAATAGCACTCATAATTTTCGCATATTTTGCGTTATATATAACAGGAGATTGAAATAATGGACAGACAAATTATTGAAATTTCAAATAATGGTTTTTTCTTATCATTATATCGGGGATTTCTTGTTATAGAAAATGAGAAGAAACAAAAACAAGAGATACCTTTAGATAATATTTTATCTTTAATATTGTCGGCAGATAATACTGTTATATCTAAAAATATAGTCAATGCCGTTATTGAACAGGGTGGAAATATTATATTTTGCGACAAAAAATATTTGCCGTCAACGATAGCCGTGCCATATACGGGACATTGGTTAACGTCACATCGAATAAAGCAGCAAATAGATTGTTCCAGACCATTGCAAAAAAATTTATGGAAGAGTATTGTTCAGCATAAAATATTAAATCAAGCCTCTGTTCTGGAATATTTTTTTCCTGATAACAAAAATATCGAAAGATTAAAAATTTTAGCCAAAGATACTCTAAGCGATGATGCCCGCAATCATGAAGGAATGGCCGCCGCCTTATATTTTAAATCATTGTTCGGCAAGAAATTTGTGCGCAACAGGTTGAATCCCGATATAAATATTTTGCTTAATTATGCTTATACCATATTAAGGGCTATGGTGGCCAGAGCCGTTTCCGGCAATGGTTTATTGCCTTATTTGGGGTTAAAGCATTGTGGAAAAACTAATTCGTTACCCCTGGTTGATGATTTGATTGAACCATTCAGAGCAATAGCCGATAAATTAGTTTTTGATGAAGTAAATAAAATTATCAATATTGATAATATTGAATTAAATGCAGAAATAAAAAGAAATTTAGCAAAGCTTATTGTTTTTCCGGCGATTACAGGTAAGGGGGCTGTTACTTTGAATGATGCGATATACGATTTTGTCGGCAGCTTAGTATCAAGTTTTGAAGATAAAAAAGTATTGCTTAAATATCCTCAATATGAATTGTCAGAATAAATTAGACATGAGGGCGTTGACTGTCTGATTAATCTCTGATACTTTCGGCTCCGGTGGCGGGATGTCGATCTGGAAGTTATAGTTGACCGTCTAGTTAATCTCTGATACTTTAGTCCTGTTTGTGCTTGCACATCCAGTCGTGTTATAGTTGACCGTCTAGTTAATCTCTGATACTTTAACCAGACTTGTTTTTCTTACGGCACGATTGTTATAGTTGACCGTCTAGTTAATCTCTGATACTTTTCTTAAAAGTCTGCGGGGTATTACCTCCGGGTTATAGTTGACCGTCTAGTTAATCTCTGATACTTTCAATGTTAATGATGAGATTGTTACTCCGTCGTTATAGTTGACCGTCTAGTTAATCTCTGATACTTTCGGTTATAACAGACAAAGCGCGGCGTTTGAGTTATAGTTGACCGTCTAGTTAATCTCTGATACTTTTTATAAGACACACCATATAATATACAATGAGTTATAGTTGACCGTCTAGTTAATCTCTGATACTTTATCTAATAGCATAAGGCCTTGAAATTATTTCATTTCAAGGCCTTATTGTAACTTTAAAAACACATTTTCTTATGGTTAAAACAACAGTAATTGACCATTTTTTTCGCGAATCGATTCTTCATTTTCTTCAAAATTTTTACCTAAATAATTTTCCGTCATCAGATATTGTTTATCTGTGATGTAGATAAATGACACTGATGAATTATCAGGAATAAATTTTGAAAGCTTTTTCGTGGTTGTTTGTCCGACGGATAAACTTTTAACCGGCTTAATATATACCGAAAACTGTTTCATCACGAAACCATTATCGAGTAATAAATTGCGAAATCTTGTTGCTTTGCGCATTTCGGTTCTGGTACGAACAGGAATGTCAAACATACAGATTATCCACATCATTGACCATCCTGTCAGAGTTTTAAGCCGCCGTCTTCGTGCCATTCCAGAGAACCTTATGTTTCTTTTTGATTTTGCCGAATGGTGTCAATTCAACTTTACGTGCTTTATGAGAAGTATAATATGACAATCCTTTTTCGAGACTGTTTACAAACATATATTCCAATGTTTTATCTTTTGGCGAAGTCATACGGGCGTCGGTAATATAGTCAATACAAAATTTTCCTTCACTAAACTTCTTCACTTTTGCCAAACATCTTTCTTTGTCGGTATATTGTTTCCATTCATCCGGCGTATCAAGTTCTAAAATATCTCCTTGTTGGACAGACCAGATAATTTTTCCGCCTTCTTTTTTCCATTGAGGCTCAAAATCTGCTTGGTTTGCATCAAAGCGTTTAATAACTTCCCAGCCGATTTTACCGTTTTTTTGGTAAAAATCTATGCAATGGTTGTTTTGAGCCTCATAGGCGACACCATGTTTAGGAATATTTATCATAGATGAGCTGTTGGAATAACATCTGAATTTATCGCCTTTCCATAGGCCTTTATCTTGAATAATGCGGAACGCTTTTAACAAAATTCTTCCTTCGGTAATTTTGGTTTCCTTTTTACCTTCGGCCACGCCCTGTTTATTTTCGGCAATTAAAATTTGTTCCGCCGTATTCATATAGAGTTCAAAATCTTGTACTAACTTAGCCTGTTTAGCTTTATGCTCTGCGATATCCTCGTGCCATTCATTTTTTATTGTTTCGGGAATAAGCAGTTTCGTTAAATCTTTAGCCGATTTTACCACCTGTAAAATTTTGCGAGAATAAACAGTGATTAAAGAATTTGGGTCATCAGGATTTTGGCACAAAACGGTTCTACCTGTTTCTTTATGGAATTGTCCGGCTTTGCTGTGATTAGGTTTGTGCGAAACTTTGACATCTTTTAGGCAGGAAATAACTTTTCGCCTGAAATCGGCCAAAGATTCGACAGAAGTTAAAGGCAACGGATAATGAATTTTGTTAATGTCATTTTCTTCTGCCATTTTTTGAATCAATCCGCGATTTGCGCAAGCAACCGTTATGGCATCCATGGCGTGATGTCGGTGGTCAATACGCGGTTTGGGTTGCCATTCTTTATTTTTTGCCTTATCAAAAAATTTCCATTTGCCATCAATATCGGGTTTGTTTATTCCCTCTATAATTTCGCCTGTATCCAATTCCAGCCAGTAAGGAGAGCAATCGACATATCTTGGAATATCAAGTCCCATTAAATCATATTCCAGACCATATAAATTCCAATGTTGGCGCAATTTGGCCGTTTGTCCGCCTTTGACCGCCAAAATACGAGTTTGCATAACTTCGTCACAATCAGAGCAATCGACAATAGCCCGCAAATATCGCTGAGCCATTTTTGCCACATAGCGGGTATCCGTCAGATAACGCGTATTTTCTTCTTTATCGCCGCTTTCTTCATACTTTTCACGTGCATCTGCTTCAAAACGCCAGGATTTCTGAGGGGTGCGGGAACGGGCATTTTTTAAAATTTCTCTTATTTCTTCTTGTGTTTTTGTTTCTTCAAAATATTCATAGGCATATCGGTCGCCTTTGTTTGAGTTGTCATTGCTGTTAACTAAACAGAGGTTGTTATATGTATCTGTTCCGCCTTTGGCTTGAGGAATAATATGCTCGATTTCCATACCCGTAAATATAGAGGAAATATTTTGTGTCGGATTGTAAGCATCCTTCCAGCCTTGCTCTTTGGCTAGTTTATATTTTAAAATATTTTTGTTATTTATGGCAATTTTATGTTCTTTTAAATAATTTTTAGCCTCTTCATTAAGTTTTTCATTTTGTTTTTGTTGGTTTTCAAATTCTTTTTTCTTCTTTGTTGACATACCGACATCACGACCAAGCTCAATATTGATGTCATAAGGCTTGCCATAAATTTTAATAATTTCATTAACAACCAAGCGAATTTGATTGAGAATCATATGTACGGCAGGATTGGCGATTTTGCCCCATCTTATCTCATCAGGGTTAAGGCTTTTGTTGTTATTTATCATTAAAGGCGGAAGCGGGGCCGTATCTGTTTGTAAAATTTCTCCATAATAAGGAAGCTGGAAACATTTTCCCTGATTCTGGCGAGCGATTTCTTCCTCTGCCATAAATCGTTTATCCGTTTCCGCCAATTTGTCGGTAATTTCACGATGAGTTAATACATCTTCTTTTAATTTTTCGAGGATAATTTTTGTGGCACTTATACCTAACATTCCTCGTCCTTTGGGCAATTTGGTTAAAAGGTTGCCGATTTCTTTTTCGTCATCAATCTTCAGAATAGGTTTAAGATATTCGATTAACGCATCTTCGTTGTATAAACGAGCATTTTTATCCTTTGACATTTTAGGCTCGGCCAAAAATTCAATAAAAGATGAAAGCTCATTTTCGTTCATATTATGCAAATGTTCGTTATTTGCAAATTCGGGACGAGAATATAAATAGGCCTTGATTACTCTGTCATCAACCAAAGAAATTTTGTGTTGGGCTGACAAATTGAGCAATTTTTTTATTGCTTGCTTACCTGCATTTTGCCCTTTCAGCAATAGTTCATTAACGATAGAATCTCTTTCTTCCAAGGTTAATTTTCTTTTGTTCATATCGTTTAAAATGCGGATGTTGTTGACTTCTTCATAAATACGACGCATTTCCGATAACGGGTGGGCTTTTAACAAACGGTCTTCTTCTCTGAAATAAATGCATTTACCTGTAGCATAAGGTGCTGCCGGACGTTCATAAAATAAAATGTCGTAAATTTCTTTTTTTAAATTTTCTTTTTTCATTTGCGGATAAAATTCGGCTTGTTTATCCCAAATTTTATTAAATTCATCTTTAACAAGGTAGCGAGGGATTGCGTAATCTACAATATTTTTTTCAATAGCATATTTTTTCTGACGAACTGTTTTATCGTTTCCTTTGCCGGAGATTATTTTATTATAAAAAAATTCACCGATGGTTCTGGAATTTGTTTCTTTCAGGTGATGTAGCATCATATCATAAGAAGACTTTTTAGCTTTTGACTTTTCACCCTCTTCTAAGATTTCCTCTTCTGTTTCTTCACTGGCCGAGACAAAACCTGCCCCGCGATGTTTGGCTATATGCAAAACGGCTCGTCCGACATAATAAGGGCTTGCCAATTTTTCGTTTAGGGCATCTGTTCTGATTTTATAAGGAGATTTGCTTTTTAGTTTATCGGTTCCTTCAGGATTTTCATTCGGCCATAAGCCATTTTCAAAAAGCTTTTTAGCTAAGAGCTCCAACCGTTTTTTGGTTCTGACCAAATTTTTGCGGGCTGTTCTTTTAAGTCTTCTCTCCTCGGCGCCTTCTGAAACTTCAAAAATACGGACACCTGCATCAATAATATCTTTTGCATTATTTTCATTATCAAGCTCAATGACTGCACTTCCTATTGAACCAACACCCAAATCAAGACCTAGACGATATTTCATGGCTATCTCCCGTATATGCAAACAACTTGATATAGGCTATAATATAACTATTGACATTTCAACAATAATATCGGCATAATATTAAGTGTTATGTGAATGACGTAATTTTTTTCAGAGATTAATTAGACGGTCAACACATATATAATAAGGCTGGAAATGCCGTAAGATGAGGGAGCAATTTGTTGCTCCCATTATTTTAATTTTAAATTATATCATAAAAACCTTACCGCCTATCAAATTTAGGAGACTGTAAAGGTTATGTTCTACCCGTAAATTTCGCCGTTAGGTTCAATAATTTTGCTTTTGCAAAGTATTTGTAACATTTTTTAGCCTACTGTTGCGGCGTTACAAACCAGCAAGTGCTTTTACCATAAAAAAAAGACCCGTTAGGGGTCTGTTTTTATTATGGTGCTCCGAAGTTGACGAATTGTTGAACTCCGTCAGAGATAAAACCATTGATATAAATGGATGGAAATAATGAAAATTTAACGGAGGGCAGACAATGACATAACACAATGAAGATGCCTGATATAGAGGCTTTAAACGATTATAACACAAAAATAATTAAAGAAATAACGAAATTTTACGGAGAAAAATAATGGAAAACCAAAATACTAAAATCTTAAATGAAAGAGGAGAAAAAAAGATGTCTAATAAAACTCGGGATTGGTTAACTGATTGGATTGAAACTGAAACAAATAAGGTTGATGGTTCAGCCAAAGAGAAAAAGAAAGAAAATATCTCTAAAACAGAAAATTTTATAAGAGATTGGATTGCAAGCGAAACAACACCGTCTGTTTCCAAGTAAATTATTTTGAATAATATAATAAGTGCGATTTTTTGCACAAATTAAGTAAGGAATCGCACTTGTTTTGTTATTTTAGTTTTTCTTAACTTTACCGAGAGGGAAATTTTTTGTTGACATTTTGTCATTTAATGGTGTATATTTACCGATAGGGAAATTTTTTATTAAAGAGGTTTTCTTTGTGATTAAAATTTACCGATGGGGAAATTTATGAAAACAAAAGATTTGGCAGATATAATAAAAAAGAAACGCAAAGAGCAAAAACTCACCCAGCCACAACTGGCTGGGTTATGCAATGTCGGTGTGCGATTTATTGTTGATTTGGAATCGGGCAAAGAAACCTGTCAGATTGGCAAAGTGCTATATGTTCTGGATATGCTGGGAATTAAATTAAAAATTGACGGAGAAAATCAATGAATTTGCTTGATGTCTATTTTCATAACAAAAAAATTGGAGTTTTAAAAGAGCATAATTCCAGATTGAGCTTCAAATATTCGGATGATGCTACAGAAGCGATTGCTCATCAGCTTCCGTTGCAAAAAGAAGCTTTTGGCGATAAAGAAACACGAAGTTTCTTTTCTAATTTATTGCCAGAAGGTGATGTGGTGAAGAAAATCGCTCAGATAAAACAAGTTTCGCTCAATAATCCATTTGCATTATTAAGAGAATTAGGCGGAGAATGTGCAGGGGCAGTTTCCCTTTATCCGCAAGATATGACACCGATTTTTGATGATACTTTGGAAGAAATATCCGAAGAAGAGTTGGCTACCCTTCTGAACAAGCTTTCTCAAACTCCATTATTAACGGGTGAAGGTATTCGTTTGTCGCTTGCGGGGGCACAAGAAAAGCTGGCTTTAACAATTTTCCCAGATGATGATAAGTATTATAAGCCATCCGATAAGTATATTTCTACTTGGATTTTAAAGCCTGAGAATCGGAATTTTCCAGACTTAATCTATAATGAATATTTTTGTATGAAGTTAGCAGGTCTTATGGGATTAAATGTTGCGACAAGTAAAATTAAAAAGTTTGGCTCAGTAACGGCTTATATGACAAAGCGATTTGACAGACAGAATACTATTCAGCGAATCCAACAGGAAGATTTTTGCCAAGGTTTGGGGCTATCCAATAAAAAATATCAAAGGACTGAGGGAGGCCCTAGTCTTAAGCAATGTTTTCAGTTTATCCATAATAATCTGGCAAACAAAGCAAAAGATGAATTGCATTTCTTAAAAAGCATTGTTTTTAACTTTTTAATTGGTAATTCGGATGCTCACGGAAAGAATTTTTCTTATTTGCATACCGCTAATGGGTATGTTCTTTCACCTTTGTATGACTTGGTGTCCACGCAAGTTTATCCGCAACTGGCCAAAGAAATGTCAATGTCTATCGGTGGTGAGTATGAACCTGACAGAATTTCCAGAACCAATTTTATGGTAATGGCGAAAGAACTTGGCGTTAAATCTCAACTCATTAATGACATTTTGGATAAATTGGCTGCAGAAATCATTGTGCAGGCAGAAAAACTCAAAGAAATGATGATGACTGAAGAAACTTATAATCCTGTTTATGATAGGATTATTGAGGTTATCAAAGCAAGAGTTGCTCAGTTATAATTCAGTTTTTTATGTAGGGTTGGTAAATTTCTATTTTAGAAAATACCCAATATTGGGTATTTTCTAAAATGAGATTTTTGTAATTTAATGATTAGTATTAATGAGGGATTAAAATATGATAGGGAAATCTGACGATACAGGAGAACTTTTTAATGTAAGAAAAATTGTAAAAAATAAGATAAGATGTAAAAAATGTGGTGATATTATAGAAAGTGTATCTGTAAATGATTTCAAATTTTGTAAGTGTGGAGCAGTAGCCGTTGATGGTGGATTTGATTACTTGCGTAGATGTGGCAATTTAGAAGATATTGAAGAATTAAGTGAAGTGGAGCGTGGATAATATGAAGGTAATATTTGAATTTGATACCGAGAGTGAAAATTTTAATTCTATTGAATTGGAACGCCATAAACAGGCTGATGATATGGCGAAAGCGTTAGGCGAAATATTGAAAAAAGCACGTGGTTGGGATAAGTATGATGAGCGGTCTGCTATTCCCACTGATGAAATCAGAAAAGAATTAAATGAAATAATTTGCCAATATGTTGATATTGAGAAAATTGGGTATTAGGTGATGTCTTTCGGAATCATCTGATTATTTTGGGATGTTGTTTTTTTGCGGAGAAAAACTAGTCTAATCTCCGCATATTTTGCGTAGATTATAGCTCTATACAACAACCTACAAAATTTTACCGATAGGGAATTTTTTATTCAAAAAAATTTTTTGTGATTAAAATTTACCGATAAGGAAATTTATAAAAGCCTTATTCTATTTTAGATTTTTACCAATATTAGGTGTTTTCTAAAATGATAATGGAGTGATAAAATAAAGTATTTGTTGACTTATCTTAAGATGTTAACTATATTAATAATAAATCTATGCAAAATTTTAGCAAAGAATGGTGATTATATGTTGATAGGTTTCAAATTTAGTAATTATAAAAGCTTTAAAGACAGTGTTGAGTTTTCAATGGAACCATTAACAAAAAATGGAGCTATTAGTAATGCTGTTGAAACTGCTTATAGAAAAGCACCTTGGGTTTATAGCTCATCGGCAATTTTTGGAGCTAACGCCTCTGGTAAGTCTAATTTTATTGAAGCAATAAACTACTTTCAGCATTTAATGGAGAGTAGCTACTTAAAAAGATTAAATGAATCAATGGAGCTTCCCTCATATAAGCTTTGCGATGAACAAGAAAATTCAAAATTTGAATGTGAATTTATTAAAAATGGAATAGCTTACAGATATTTTATAGAATTAAATGATACTGAAATTGCGAAGGAAGAAGCTTTTTACACCGAACTTTCAGAAGATAAAAGAGAAAAGTGTTTGTTCAAACGGTCATTAGAAGATTTTGTCAGCCCATATGGTTTGGATAAAGAATTTGCAAAGCAAACCTTAAAAAATAGGCTTTTGATTAGTGAATTGGTGAATAATAGAAATATTCAAGACCAACATATATTGAATATATATAATTGGATAGTTATGGATATTGCAGTTCTTTCAACCCCGTATGAATTAAATTTAAGAAGTGATATTGCTAAAAGAGAGCTTGATTTAGAAGAAAAAACAAAGTTTTTAAACAAGGCAGATATTCATATTGATAGATTAGTTTCTAACAGAGATGGGCTTTTTTCTATACACAAAAGTGAAAGCGGGAAAGAAGTCGCATTCAATTTTGAAGAAGAGGAATCAGAAGGAACAATTATTTTATTGGCTTTATCTGATGATGTCTTGCCAGTGTTGGAAAATGGTAAAATACTTTTTATTGATGAGCTTGATAAATCTTTACATCCTCATTTAGTAAAATATTTGGTGGGATTATTCAACAATCCAGAAACAAATCCGAAAGGAGCACAGCTTATCTTCACTTCTCACGCCCATTATTTGATGGATGGAGAGTATCTGACCAGAGACCAAATTTGGTTTGTATCCAAGGAAAATGGTTATTCCAGCGATTTATATTCTTTGAGTGATTTCAAACAAATCAAAAGAAAAAAAGGTTCTTTTTATAATGAATATATGTATGGCATCTTTGGAGCTGTTCCCAACATCAGCGGAGACTAAATGATGGCAAGAACTCAACAAAATAGACAATTACGTCCGTTGCATCTATTTATTTGCGAAGACAGTAAATCTTCAAAATATTATATGCAGGGTTTAGGGAAAGCCAATGGTATTAATATCAAAGCAGAAGAAGCTTATGGAACAAGCCCTGAAAATGTTTTAAGAAGTGCAAAAGAAAAACAGAAATTATTCAAAGACAAAGGAACCGTACAAATTTATTGTCTTTTTGATAAAGATGATTGTGATGATGAAAAATTTAAGAAAGTTATTCAGCAATGTAAAAAAGCAGGTTTTGTAGATGCTATCTCTGTGCCTTGTTATGAATATTGGCTTTTATTGCATTTGAAGAAAACGAATCAACCTTTTAAGGATTCCCAAGAATGCTGCGAAACATTTAGAGCTGAATACAATAAGAAATTTCAAACTCAGTATACAGTTAAGCAATTGAAAGCAAAAACAGATATTTTTAATGATTTGAAAAATAATTTGGATTCTGCAATAGTTAATGCAGATAGCTTGGAATTAGAAGAGGCTGGTTGCCCTTATACCAATATGCATCAGGTAATTAAGGGGATTTTGGGCTAATAAGATAAATAAGGATTACATGGATAAATTTTCTAATGATTATCCTTATAGTTAATTAGTTTTTTATGCTATTTTTAGAGTTTTAATTTCTTTTATGACATGTTCTGGTAAACCGATACTTTCAGGCGGAAATCTTACTAGCCAACTTTTAATCTCTTGTTCTGACATATTGCTACTAGGTATTTTCTCTCTAATTATGCTCGCAGATAATCGAGATAAACCTAATGAAAGTAAATTCAGTGTAGTCTTAGATGCTGCTCCCATTTCTAAGAATAGTGGTAGATTAGGAATAGACTCTATATAATCAATAAGATTTAAATCCATCAAAACTTGTTTTAAAATTGAAATATAACATGAAGTTAGATTAACATATTCAAATCTTACATCTTGTTCAATGGTTTCTAAGGTATCTCTGATAACAACCGCAATATTAGGTTGTCCACGCTTAGTTTTTGTTTTTTTATAGTCATATGCATTCTGTATCAATTGTGGTAAAGGAACCCCTTTCATCCATAATAAAGCAGTTGCAGATAATGGTGTCGCAACTGAAAATGCTACATTTCTATTAAAACCTTTTATATGCATAAGTGCTCTGGCAAATGTGAATTTCAGACTTTCTCTTGAAATATCAAATTCGCTAAGAGGATGTATTGGAACATATCTTTCAACACCTTTCTTAGTTATGTTCTTGTATAGATAATCGTAAAGGCTCTGTTGTTTATTTGGCGAAATTGTATTGTTTGTTTCAGTTATTTCCCTTGGCAAAGTGATAGTTTCCGCGATTTCTTTAACCAAGGTTTTTATGCTATTTTTACTCTCTGTGTCATTTTGAATAGGTGATTTAAGTAGAGTGTCATCAAGACAGCCATTTCTGTAATCATTAAACAATTTTACAGCAGCAGCTTCTATATCAGTTTCATTATCTAATTTACTTGTTTCATTTCTCATATATCGAATTAAATCATTCATATGTTCTTTAATGACATTGTTAATTGAAGAATCTACGGTTTTAGTTTTCCCCTCTTCTAATGGCTTAGCCAACCAACCATCATAATTAATAATATAAATGTTTCCACAAAACTCT
>UMFO01056509.1_pt1 | contig 15915 bp, 15 predicted proteins | sample 1965051 | NCBI WGS metagenome assembly UMFO01 (sample SAMEA4836050, study PRJEB28245) | human gut metagenome | biome: gut microbiome; material: fecal sample | place: Denmark | collected 2008
AGATCATCGGTATTCCCATCTGAACCATGAGCTTATTTACCTGCATCTCCTTCATCTTGTTACTTTCTGCCATTTTATAATCCTCCTTGTTTTGCGGAAGCAAAATCCGAGCCCTTTGGTGAGGAGAGAATTCAGCCTCCTTTTTCTGCATAAAAAAAGTGTGCACTTACCTCGTAAGCTGGACTTACGCTGATAAGCTACACACTTTAAAATGCATTATATATTTTCATAATGTGCGACAGCAGGAGCACAAAAAAACGAGCAGCAAAACTGGATTTACGCTAGTCTGCTACTCGTTTATAAGTTATTATATTTTTCTTTTTGAAAATTGTCAAACAAAAATTGGAAATTAGTATTTATCAAAATCAATCAACTTTTTCAACCGGCCATGACTTTCTGAGTGCCACATAAGAAATCAGAAAATTTGCAAACCAGCCGGCTGGTACAGCAAGCCAGACAAACTCTATACCAAAACGCGGTGCACAAATCAGAGCAACTGACAGACGGATTGCAAGGTTAACCATATTAGCTATAAGAAATGGCCGCATGATTCCCAGCCCACGAAGGACTCCATCCGTTGCCATCTTGATACCCATGAAAATGAAAAAGTAACCTAACCATTTCATGTAATCCCCTGACACCTGATATGCCAAAGCTGTTCCATCTTTACCAAGGAACAGTGAAGAAATGTGTGTATGCAGTGTCTCAATAACTATGAAAGCAAGGACTGCAAAACATATATCTAACACAAGCGCAGCGTGATATCCTTTTTTAATACGCCCAATTTTCTTTGCACCAAGATTCTGGGAAACATAAGGTGACACTGCATTTCCAATGGATACAAATATAAGTGAAAATACATTTTCTACTCTCATTGTCGCAGCATAACCTGCGAGTGCCTGTGTGCCGAACGGATTTACAACTGCCTGTACTATCATCATGCCAATCGATACTGTAGACTGCTGAAGAATTGATGGTATGGCAATCTGAAGCATTGAACGTAACTCCTTCCTGTCAAACCAGTCAAAATGACTTTTATACCGACTCATCCGGCAAAAGAAAGTTACAAATGAAAATACCGCTGAGATACCCTGTGCAATCAAGGTTGCAAGAGCTGCACCAAACACGCCAAGTCCTAAGCCAGCAACCATCCATAGGTCCATCAGAATATTTAAGACGGAAGAAAATATCAGAAGCACCAACGGAATCTTTGATTCACCGATTGAAGTAAACATTGTTGAAAGAATGTTGTACATAAACAGAAACGGAAATCCCACAAAATAAACACGAAGATACAGTACAGCTTCATCCAGTATATCAGCCGGCGTCTGTAATAAACCCATCATTGAATGTGATAACCCGAAACCAAAGATTCCCAATAGTATGCTTAAAATTAGGAAACTGATTAATGATGTTGATACAATGGTCTTCATTTTACTATAATTTCTTGCACCAAAATAACGGCTCACAAGCACTCCGGCACCTACCCCGGCACCAAGTGCCACACAAATAAATACATTTGTGAGAGCAGCGCATGCTCCGACAGCCGCAAGTGCAGATGATCCGACAAACTGACCGACAATAATTGAGTCGGCCATATTATATACCTGTTGAAAAAAACTGCCCAGAATCATGGGCATGGCAAAAACAGTCAGTGCTTTAAGGGGCGCATCGGTAATTAAATATTCATCCTTTGACATTCTTTTATTTCTCCTTGAATTTCTCGTTTTTATTCTCTCCCCATATACCCCCTGATATAATTCACAGCATCACTAATTTCATCAATAATCTTATCTGGAATCTGCAGATTATACTGTCTTAAATCTACATCCATGTAATTATTAACAAGTGAAAAGTTGATAGTTCCTAGCATTGTATGACATTCAGCTAGATATAATTTATCGGGAATGTAGTCATACACATATATTTTATCATTCTTAATCTCTTCTAACAATAATTCCTGCCCATTTTCTGATTCAGCATCCATATCTTCTTCATAAAAATCTGATTCTGACGCAGCTGCTGTATCTTCATTTGAAGGATTTCTTCTGCTGTCTCCGGGAATTCTGATATATCAATTCCTTCAAACAAAGTACTCATATCCCCTAGATTATTATCTTTTTTTCTCTCTCTAGCCTTGAGATCCCAGTCATCAACAAACTGCTTATAATTGCCATAATTGTTCTTAAGACTCTCGATTCCCATAATTGTATAGCCTTCTGCTATGGTAACATTCCTTGATTCTACACTGAATCCTTTACTTTGATTACTAAAAACTCTCTTATTTCCTGATGGACAATAAAATGTGAGGTATTTGGCATCAATTTGTGCAAAATAGTTCTCAATATCAGCATTCGCTTTTTCTAATGTCCTGATACACTGTCTTTTTCTGCTCTTCTCAAGTCTTCTGTTATCAAGAATCATTGCCAGCTCATTTGTCGGAATCCTTGTATCATCAAATGACCACTTAATAATCAGTAATCCAGCATCTTTTAATCTTTTATTAAGGTTATTCGGATTCTGTGAATAATGTGTATCACTTATAAATGCTTTAATTTCCTTGTTGCGCTCCATTCGCATTTTTACATATTCTTTTGATAAACTTATAAATATCCCTTCCTTCTATATTATTTTTAAACTTGACAAATGCTGTTTATATTATAATCTTTTTCACATGTAATTCCAATTAATTTATGATAAATCTGGTCATTTCACGACAGCATTTCTTTACCGGAAATATTCAAAAAAGCGCCCAGAAACTGCCCCGCAGCCTATCCGCTGCTTCTGTCTCTGAACGCTGTTATTATTCTTAAACCCATATTCTATTACTGTCAGACATTTTACTTTACATAAGTCTGTTAAGTGCTTCTGTCGCAAGTGCACTACGCACAGACTCTTTCTCTGTAAATGTTATCTGCGCACATTTAGTACTGCCTTTCATATTATGAGCAAGATATGTGAGTCCTGAATTAGTCTTGTCCAGAAATGGGACATCAATCTGGTTAGTATCGCCAAGTATCACCAGCTTGGACCCCTGTCCACATCGTGTGACAATATCCCTAATGAGCGACCTTCCTATATTCTGCGCTTCATCACATATTATAAAACTGTTCTTTATGCTCATACCTCTTATATAAGCTAATGGAAATACCCTCAACAGCCCTGTCTCCATCATATCATCTATCTGAATCTGTATCTGGGCATCTTCTTCATGATTACCCTTTCTAAGTAAATCCTCAAGATTAGAATAAAAGCATCCAAGCAATGGTCTTGTCTTATCCTCAAGTTCTCCAGGAAGGAAACCAAATGCTTCATCACTTGATACATTTGCACGTCCGATATATATTTTGTCATATGATGTGCTACTGGTATGTCTTGTAAATTCATCAGTATATGTCTTATCAAGTGCTGCTGCCATTGATAAAAATGTCTTTGCTGTTCCAGCAGGTCCACGTAGTATTACAAGCGGTATCTCCTCTGCCGGAGCTAAAAGTGCATCAAGTGCAAATCTCTGAAGCCTGTTCTGTGGTCTTATTCCAAATGCAGTTGTATCCTTCAGCAGCCTGATACAATTGTCTCTATATACACATAATGCAGAAGTATTACCGTCTGTAAGTGTTATATATTCATTTGCCACAAATGGCTTCTCATCAGCAAATATCTCTGGAGCAAGACTCTGCTTCTTATATATATCATCAATAATTTCCCGTGATGTTTTAATCTCACGATACCCCACATATGAAGACTCTTTTATCTGATCATTCTTATACTCCTGAACTTCAACTCCACATGCTGCTGCAGCAATTCTCATCATAATGTCATTAGTAACAAGGATAACTGCTCTCTTTGTCTTTCTTGCAATCCCAATACATGAGCTGATAATTCTGTTATCCGGCTTCTTAATGTCGAACCCCTCCGGAAGATTTTCCTGTGAAACCTCATTTGGCTCAAATATCAGCTTACCATCTGTTTCTTTCAGCTTAACTCCCTTTATAAGATTACCCCTGTTTCTTATATCTTCCAGTATTCTTGCCGTCTGACGCGCATTATATCCAATCTCCCCATCAAGATTTTTCTTTGAGTCCAGCTCCTGAAGCGTCGTTCCCGTAATAACAACCGTATTATCTTCAAAGCCATATATAGCACCAGGACTCTGAAGCAGAATGTTAGTATCAAGCACATAATATTTTTTCATAAGAAAATCATCCTCCTCTGCATATATTTACAGAACCTTTGAGCCATTTGCCATAAGTTTAAATGTTGCCCCCAGCATATCAGCTGCACCTCTGCACATCATCATTCTTCCAAGAAATATCTCAAAATACTCATACATTGAACATATCTTAGTATCAATCTGAAGATTAAGTGAAATCGTTTTCTTTTCTATATTGACCTTTAATTTATGCTCTGTTACCGCATAATTAACCCTGTCGTGTATATCAAATGCCGCCTTACCTTTTTCACTTCTTACCCTGTCTCGTCTTACATCTGTCTTATCAGCAATAATAAGTGCTGCTGAAACTACATCAACTGCACCACCCGTTGATTCATCATGGTTAGAAATTGCTGATACAATTGTTATTCTGTCTTTAATATCCATGTCCGATTTTTTCAATATTTCATTGGCAAGTAATCCACCATATTCCGCATGGTGTGACCTGTTAATTGCATTTCCAATATCATGCATATATCCGGCAATCTTAGCCAGTTCAATGTCATGCTCGCAATATCCGAATCTTTTAAGAATCATCGCTGCTGTATCAGCTACAATAGAGCAGTGAATCTGCGAATGATCCGTATATCCTAGAAGTCCCAGATTATAATTCCCCTTATTTATAAACTCATTAATTTCTTTATTCTTTTTTATTTCTTCAAATGTCAAAAAACCGCCTCCCTTTACTTTAAGTGTAAATGAGAGACGGCTTAACCGCTATCTTTGTTATGTAAAATAATGTAAAATCAATGTGAAATCATCTGTTAAGTGTCAGATGGCAACCTCAAAATCCCATATGCCAGATATCCGCTTCCTATAAATTCATAATATATCTCACCTTTATAGGTAAAATTCCTCTGTTTTCCCCTGTAAGTTCTGTGTAAATCACTTTCTTTTTATGAGTTTTCCTATAAATGTCTCATGTTCGGTAACTTTATAGGCAAATGCCACAACTATTTCTATAGTCGCCATCATTTCTGTCCTATAAACCTTTCAAAAATGCGACTACCTATAGGTATCATGTTATTCATACTGTTCTCCAGACAATCCTCGCACTAACTGAACAAAGCCTGAAAATACACCGGTAGCATCAAAATTGTAAGAATTATTGTTTCTCCTAAAATTATAGCTAAAAATGTATTAAATCAAAGAATAATATTTATAACTACTTTACATATCCTAATAAGCCAGGAAGCCATAATGATAAAGCTGGTATATATGTAACAAGAAGAAGTACAATAAATATTACAGCAAAATGATAAAGCAAAGGTTTTATAACATCTTCTATTTTTGTCTTTCCAACCTTAACACCCACAAAAAGCGTTGTTCCAACTGGCGGAGTAATTGTTCCTATACATAAATTGAATATCATCATTATGCCAAAATGAATTGTATTCATACCAATAGCCTGACATATCGGAAGAAATATTGGTGTGAATATAAGGCAGGCTGGCGTCATATCCATAAATGTTCCAACGATAAGAAGAATAACATTTATTATAAGTAAAATAACATATTTGTTGTTGCTGATACCAAGCATTACTCCTGATATAGCCGCTGGTATACCAGTAAAAGCCATTACCCATGACATTATGCTCGATACACCTATAAGAAATATAATTATTCCTGTCATTTCTGCACTGTCCACAAGAAGCTTAGGAAGTTCACTGATTTTAATAGATTTGTAAAAAACAAGTGAAAGTATAAGGCTATATACAACAGCAACGATTGCCCCCTCTGTTGCAGTAAATATACCACCAATAATACCACCAATAACAATAACTATCATAAGGAGGCAAGGTAATGCCTCAATTATTATTTTTGTTTTTTCTTTAAGAGCATAATGCTTGTTACTTGTATATCCTCTTTTCTTTGCATAAAGATATATTACAACCATACATGCAATTCCCCATAATATTCCTGGAATATATCCAGCCATAAAAAGTGCCGCTATTGAAGTTCCTCCACTTACCATAGCAAATGTAATCATTACATTACTTGGAGGTATAAGTAAACCGGTAGGTGCTGTAGCTATATTAACGGCTGCTGAAAAATTTTTATCATACCCCTCCTTCTCTTCAACCGGACCTATAATAGCACCCATAGCTGAAGCAGCAGCTGTACCTGAACCTGATATTGCACCAAAAAGCATATTAGCTACAACATTAGTATGTGCAAGTGATCCTGGTATTCTCCCTGTAAATATCTTTGCAAAATTAATAAGTTTTATAGCAATTCCACCCCTATTCATTATATTACCAGCCAGAATGAAAAACGGAATAGCTATCAGATTAAATACTGATATTCCAGAAAATATTCTCTGTGCGCCTGTTATAAGTGCTGGTTCAGTCGATAATACCGGAAGAATCGCACATATTGATGAAACTGCAAGTGAAATCGCAATTGGAGCTCCTGCTATAAGCATTATAACAAGAATAACTAATATAATAAGACCTGATAACCACGCTATACTCATGCATTTTCTCCTTTCCTGATAAGACCTATAATATTTAAAATCCCATATAGTGTAATTATTATTCCAGTTATTGGAAGCACTATATATATATATCCCATAGGAATTCCAAGTGATGCTGTTTTCTGTGTCATTGACAGACTTGTAATGGATACACCTCCATAAACCATTACTATAAGTGCAAATGCTATTGTTATAATTTCAATTATAACATTAAGTATTGTTAATTTTTTACTACTTAACTTATCTGCAAGAAATCCCATCCTCATATGTTCTCTTTTTCCAAACACATATGCGGCTGCAAATAAAGACATCCATGTAAATGAATATGTCAGAAGTTCTTCTGATATAGTACTTGGATTATTAAAAATATATCTTACAAGTATCTGATAAGTTCCAATAATAACCATAAATCCAAAAAGTAATATACATGCAGTTTTAATTACTGTGTTAATTACCTTTCTTATATTATTTAATATAATCATTACTTTTCCTCCTTTACGCGATTATTTACATCCTGAATATGATTATATATATCAACTATTGAAGGATTTTCTTTAATCATATCCTGTTGCATGTTTTTTACTTTGTCTTTAAAAGGCGTAATGTCCGGATATATAAATTCCACACCCATCTCATTGTGTGCTATTTTTTTAGCTTCTTCAACACATTTATCCCACTCTTGAAGTTCGACCTCCGTAGATCTTAAAGCAGCTTCCTTAAACACCTTTAATTCTTCTTCACTAAGTCCATTGATAAACTTAAGATTACCCACAAGCATGTCCGGTATTATCTGATGCATATTATATGTGTAATATTTGGCAACTTCTCCATGCTTATTATTAGTTAACGCAAGTTCATTATTTTCAGCTCCATCTATTACGCCCTGCTGGATAGCTGTGTATACTTCACCAAAACTCATAGGTGAGGCTGCCGCTCCAAATGCCTTCATCATTGCTACACTGGCTGGACTCTGCTGGACTCTAATCTTCATTCCTGAAAGATCTGCTGGAGTATTTATCGCCTTCTTACCATAGAAATTTCTCGTTCCTGCGTTATACCATGTAAGAACCCTGAAACCAGATGAGTCTGTTGACTCATATATTTTTTCCATATAATCTGTATCCTGCATTACAGCCTTATAACTCTCAACAGAGTCGAAAAGATATGGCATACTGAATACTTCATATACATCTGCAAATGTTTCAAGATTAGCTGTTCCTGCAACTGCAAAATCAATAGCTCCCGTCTGTGTTAATTCTATTGTTTTTTGTATTGAGCCTAATAATTCGTTTGGAAAAATCTGTACTTCGTATTTATCTCCAAGTCTTTCCTCAACATATTCTTTAAATGCAACAAGCCCAAGATATTCTGGATGTGTCTCTGACTGTGCTATAGCTATTCTTACAATGCGTTTCCCATTGTTTACAGATAGATTACATCCAAATAATCCAAATGTTATAACCATACATAGAACAAGTACCGTACATCTTTTAATCATTGTTTTAATCATTGTTTTCCTCCTTTGGTTTCAGTATGCTTATTAACTTTTAGTCGATTAACTGCTAGCTTTAAAACTGTTTTTCTATAACTATATAATAAACATAATACTTATCTCTTAATACAGTAAATGTTTGTCATAGATAAGGATTTTTTTGTTGTATTTCAACGCTTTTCACAGCTTATCTGCAATTTTATTGTGCATTTTTACTACACACAAAATAAACGAGCAGCTCATGTAAGATGTTAAATTAATCTAAAAACATCCAGCATGGGCTGCCCATTTATTAATTTTCAATTAAATTTTCACGAAATTTTGAAGGTATTTCTCCAACTATCCGCTTAAATATCTTAGCAAAATAATTGGAATCCTCATATCCCACCATTCTGCTTATATCTTTAATGCTATTATTGGTATCTGTAAGTAGTTCCTTTGCCTTTTTTATTCTATATTCCGTAAGATATGCCGTAAAATTCTGATTAAAATATTGTTTAAACAATTTACTAAAATATGCATCTGAATATCCCATATCTTCTGCTACTTCCTGCATTGAAATATCAAATGTATAATTATTTTCCACATATTCTCTTAAATATTTTATTGTAGTTTGCTCATCAAAATTTTTTACATTCTCTCTCTTTCTCTCAGGTTTATTTTCTTTGGTATTTCCCTTAAAATCACATTCCCTATCTAACTTTTGTATAGCCATGTCCATAACTGCCAGTAAATCATTAATGTCACATGGCTTTAACAGATAATCCAAAGCTCTTATCTTAATCGCATTTCTTGCATATTCAAAATCATCATAAGCAGTCAAAAAAATAATTGAACATTTATCATCTATCTGTCTTATATACTTAGCTGCCATTACACCATTCATCTCAGGCATGGATATGTCCATAATAATAATGTCATTTTTATGTTCACTGCACATATCAACTGCTTCTCTTCCATTTACAGCATGATATATATTTACTTTATCTCCATAATATCTATCAATCTTCTTAGCTAGTGCCATTCGTTCTATCTGTTCATCATCTACTAATAACACTCTGTACATAAGTTTCCCACCTACATTTTTTATTTACTACAATTATCAAAAAATATCTGTATAACTGTTCCATGTCCTTTTATACTATATATTTTCATCCCACTATTATTGTACATGCCCTTTATTCTGTATGCAATATTCCCTATTCCAACACCTACCATTTTTCTCTTTATTTCACCATCTGCATAATTTTTCATATCATTTTCAGTATTCGTGAAAGCACTTGTATCGGGCAATAAAAATATATTATTCAAATATTTTCTTATATTTGCCAGTTTATCTTTCTCTATTCCAATCCCAGTATCCGCAACTGATAACCACATTTTACCATCTTTTTTAAATCCTCTTACATAGATAAGTCCCCCTTCTGACAAGGATGATAAACCATGTATAATAGCATTCTCAATAAGTGGCTGTAAAACAAATGTTGGCACAAGCTCCTTCATACAAGATTCGTCAACATCACATATGTATTTTATACGCTTTCCAAATCTCATCTGCTGTAAATACATATAGTCATCCATTATCTTCACTTCCTGTTCCAATGGCATAATAGATGTCTGTGTCCTAAGATTATATCTAAACAGACGGCTTAATGTATTAATCATTTTTTCAGTTGTTGCAGCATCCTCAATCTCTGCCGTTCCTGCAATAAGATTTAATGTATTAAATAAAAAATGTGGATTAATCTGGTTTTTGAGCATTTCAAAGCGCATATGTTCAAGCTGTTGTTCAACTTTATGTTTTTCTTTAAGCGTAGTAATATAATTCTTTGTTGAATGTTTCATTTCAGTAAATTCTTTAATAAGCAATGATATTTCATCATCACCTTTTATCTCTATATCATTTCCTGAATAATCATTCATACTTATTCTTCTTGCCTCATCTGATAACTTTAATATTGGTTTTACTATGCTATGGCTCATAAAAAGCCTTATCCATATAAATAATATTATTACTACAAACGTAATAACAATACTTATGATAGGTATTATATAAAATAACTTCTTTTGACTGTTGTACTGTTCATCTCCCAACGATACTGTTACACTTTCATACTTTTTCACATATTCTTCTAAATAATTCTGTGCTTTATAACAATTATCTATTGCATTTCTATAACTATTCCCTCTAAGGTCAGATTCCGTAATACTCATATATATTTTGTCATAATTATCATATATATTATGAATAGACTGAACCGTAATATATTGTTCCTCATTCATACAACTATAATCTGCCGGCATCTGTTTTAGAATACTTTTGGTATTGTTTCTAGCTTCATTAACCTGGTCAGAAGATATTTCCTGTGCATCTTCAAAATATAATTTTAATGTATTACGTTCCATAACTACAGCTCTATACAAATCTATGGCTTTTTCATTACTATCCAGCGTATTAGTCAGCATATTCATTCCTTTTATGGAAAGTAACACTCCTGATACAAGCGCAGTCAAAATAATAACACTACCTATTGTATATACATATTGAAATTTCGTTTTTAGAGACATAGACATTCCTACTCTTTCTCATTTTTTTCAATCATATCGTTATAACCTGTACAATATTTATCATATATAGGCTGTAATTTTCCCCTTAAACTTTGCCTTTCTTCATCGCTAACTTTAGTTACAGTTATATCTTCGTTTTTAATTATATTAACTGCCTCTTTCTCTGTATTATTCCATATATTTCTTTCATAAACAGCGGATTCTTTAGCACATTCTGTTATTATCATTTTGTCATCATCTGACAATTTACTCCATGTGTACTGGGATACAAGCTGAACCTCTGGAATTCTTGTGTGCTCATCGACCAGACAGTATTTGGCCTGTTCATAATGCTTAGAATATGTATATGCTACAAGGCTATTTTCTGCACCATCTATTTTCCCAGTCTGAAACCCCTTATACACTTCTGAATATGACATTTTCACTGGATTAGCTCCCAGCAATTCTACAGTTTCAGACATGAGCTCCGATTCCTGTACTCTTATATTCAGTCCATATAAATCCTGTATTGATGTAACCGGCTTTACAAAATAAAAACTTCGTGCTCCTGCATCGTACCATGATAATGCCCTGATGCCAAGACTACTTTCCTCTATTTCATCTATGAACTGCATGCCATCTTCTCCATTCAATACATCAAACATTTCCTGTCCATCAGAATATAAAAATGGCATCTGAATTACTTTTAATGCTGGAATATCATCTGATATTGAAGAAATAGACACTCTTGAAAAATCAACCCCGCCAAACTTAAGCTGTTCAATAACTGACTTTTCATCGCCCAGTTCCCCATTGCACTTAACAACTATCTTAATTCTTCCATTAGTTTTTTCATTGACAAGACGTGCAAATTCATTAGCCCCCTTTGAAGTCGGGTAATCTTCGACCTGATTTTCTGCATATACTAGTGTAATCTCTGGTACTGTAACAGAACTCTGCTTTTTATTGCTTCTTATCAGTAAAACTACAACTAAAAAAAATATACTTACTATAGCTGGCACAATTATCTTTTTTTTCATTATTACCCCCAGTTACTCTCTGCTTCGTCCAATTTCTTTACAAGTGTATCTTTAAGAGCTGTAAACGCAGGAATAAAGCTGTCGCGTATCAGCAGAATCAATTCATCTACTTCCTCCTCATTATATATATGAACAGAGGTGTTGCGCTTTTTTAACATAAGCAACCATGTTTCGGAATTATTGATAAATCCAAATTTATAACCAAACTGCAGAATCTCTCGTGGCGATCCAGTATAAGAATCTTCTACACCATGTTTTCTCATAATCTCCTGCAACGCTTTCCATGCAAGTTCAAAAGTAAGATTATATTGTCCAATAACCCCTATCCGGTATATATCATTAGTTTCTGCCATCTTAAAATCCGCGTTTGCTAATATAGTCAGACAATTAATAAAGTTATCAAGCTTTTTCATAAATCACTACACCGTCCTTTTCTATCTCCTCTTTTAATTCATCTGAAATTGATATATCTGCCTGTACAATATCAAACATCAGTAGCGAATGCGTTTTTTCCTTTACATCCCAGTAAAAACCATCAAAATCCCCACCATACACAGCAATATCTATATCACTCCGTTCCATGTTCGTACCTCGCGCACGAGAACCAAAAAGTATAATTTTAGTAATAGAATGTTCCTTCGCAAAAGAAACAATTTCTCTTAATATACGGTCTGGTAAATTATATTTCATATTCAATATTGCCCCCTTATCTGCACTCATTATACTTAATTCTGTTCATAAGCACAATAAACTTACCCCATTGTTTTCCGATAAAAATCATAAAAATACAAAAAGTGGGAAGAACCTAATCTTCCCACCCCTTGTATCCTTACTATTCTTATTTATCGTATTATCTATTCATTTTTCTTGCTTTTACAGCAAAGATATAAAGAGTTATACCACAGCAAAGAATAATACATAATGTAAGCCAGATTACAATATTGCTGTTATCACCAGTCTGTGGTGTTTCAACCTTATTATCAGCCGCTTCAGTTACATTTTCTGTTGAATTACCTGTAAGCTGTTGTCTTGTTATAAGATATGTTGAGCAGTGATCCTGCTCTACTGTCATATAACCATCATTATCAACTATTGCTGACATCATGCTGATTATGGTGCCATCATCTAAAAGCTGGCTGTAGTAAAGTCTCTGGCCTGCATAGGCTTTTCCTACATTTAACCTGATGCTTGCTCTGGCTGGAAGCGTACCAGAATAATTGTATACTATCTTGGATACGAATATATCCTCTGTTACATCTTCCGGCATATTTCCGGCTTCTTTTATATCAGAAGTAATCGCTGTTGAAAAATCATAGATTTCAACCTGTGATACTTCTGACATAGTTCCTTTGGCAAATGTAAATGTAACATCATTATTGGATTTGATAACAACATCATTTGCTTTGTTATCTTCTATAATCTTTTTGATTTCATCAGCCTTAATAGTTGTGTTGCCATCTGATACATCTACTATTGTATTATCATCAGCTGATTTAGCAGTAAATGTAAGCTTATCAGCTACACATTCGACATTATAAAGAGCATCTATTTCTGTTCCATCATACTGGTAGCCGTCTGGCAGCTTATCATCTCCCCATACAGGCTGGTATGTTGCTACTGGATTGTTATAATCAACAAGCCATAATTCATCATTACTTTTTTCATCTATGCCAAGTTTTTCAAGAAGCTTACAGATTCTATAAGATGTCTCGTTATTTTCATATGCATATGCAGAAACATATTTTTCTTTGGTTGCTGTATTTATTATAACCTGACATGTTCCGCCGCTTCCACCATCTGACTCATAATATGATATAGGCTGGTCTAATGTGGTTTCTGTGTATCCGGCAGGGATATTGTCATATTCACCGGTCTTTTCTGCGTAATATACATCACCCAGAGCTGCCTTTGTAGTAAGCTTATATACTGTATAAGTTACTTTAGCAGGTTCAACATAGGTCAGCTTCTTAATATAATATAACGAAGTATTATCTGTTGCACTCTTATATACTGTATTAGTTGTATAAGGATCGTACTCATAATACTTAGCACATATCCTTGATATTTCTAGTGGGTGTGAAACGTTATAGCTTACATTTTCCTTTAAGGTTCCATTATCCCTGATTGGTTTGTCCGTGAGATTATCACTTGTATACACTGCTGCCTTTGTACCGGAATATATGGTGACATTACAGGTGTCTGCAACTGAAAGTACGGAATTAGTTCCCTCCGCTAAGAGACCTACACTATAATCATCTGCCTTGTCTGCATTAATAACTAAAGAACCATTTCCACATATATTGATGGAACCGCCCCAGGCATCACCATATGAACCTATACTTCCGATTTCATTATCACCAATAAGGTTAATCTTGAAATCATCACCCATCATATTAGTAACTATTACTGCTGCCTTGTTTTTAAAATCATTTAATGTAAGTGTATTGGATTCTCTGTCATAAGACATTCCTGCTATGGAATTAGTGCCTTTTGAAGAAAATATAAGAGTACCTTCTTCTCCAATTTTCACATTAATATAAGCATAAGCCCAATCACCAGTATCACATGGTCCATTAGCGGCTTTTACCTGTGGTGCAGCATATAAAGCTGCTGAGGATACAGCAAGCACGACTGCTCCTGCTAGTGCGGCAATTTTTTTTATATGCCATTTTTTGTTTTTAACCATACATCTTTTCCTCCTGTTTCTTAAATAATTGTCCGGAATCAAATGACCCATATAATAAATCTTATACATATAAGCTGTTATCAATATATATAACATTATGAATAAAGTATATAAGGGAAGTCCGCCAATATACTAAAATAGCGTGGCGGAAGTCCGCCACGCTACTTTAGACCCTAAAAAGGAAAGGAAAACAGATTTATCAGTCACATTTATTAAACAGATTAATAAGTCCAACTCGTGATTTCACACCGGTTTTTCCATAGATTGCTGAAATATATCGTTCAAGTGTCCGTCTTGATACATGCATATGCTCTGAGATAGTCTGTATATTATCCTCGGTAGTAACAAGATAGCTAAATACTTCTCCTTCTCTTTCGGTAAAGGAGTATTGTGTAGTTAATTTATGTAACTTATCCTGTTCGTTTGTTACTTCATCTGTATGGTGCGTAAACTGTTGTATAAAATAATATTTTTCAAATGTATATATTACTGACATAATACTTACTAAAACAAATAAAACAAGTATAAGAACAATCTTTAAAAGATTATTATCAGAGGAAAGCAGTTGTAAAACAAAGCTGGCAATAACAGCGGCAGTAATATTGTTAACAGCCCGCCCCATTCCAGCCCAAAGCTCAGGTATTCTGACATACTGTGAAAGCTCCATGAATTCTGATGTAAAGAAAACAGCAAAAAATCCAGCAGACAGATAGAATACAATAAGCACAGCCACGAATGGCTTGGAAAATTCAAGCAGGACAATACACAGGGTAGAAAGAATCATTATACAGTACATGATGATTCCAGTATACTTTCTATTACTAATATCAAATATAAAGCCAGCAGCAAGTCCACTGAAGGCAAGCAGAATTCTGGCTCCCTGTCCTATGTCAGCAATACCGTCGGAATGGACGAGTGTTACTGCGCTGTCAAGAGTGCTGAATAAACACGCCATAAGTATCACAAGAACTATAATGCTAATATATAATAAAATATTATGCTTATTACCTTTTGCTGAGCTTTCAATTATAGTTTTAGCAGCATATTTGTCGGTGCTATAGCAGCTGAGAATACGTTCATTTTCTATCAGTAAGATAAAAAGCAGCAGCATAGATACTGACAATATAACAAGCTGTATTGTTCTTATATGAATGGCATTATGGTTGATAAACTGAAGCAGAATACCAACGAAATATGAACTGCCGGCTGTTTTTGCCAAATGTCTGTTTCTAATCGTACACGCAGATACATAATATACATTACTGCCAACAAGACCGAGAAGTATAAAAAGAATAATTCCTGCACCAAATATATATTCAAAGGATTTACCGCAGCTAGTGCTGATTGTTAAAAAAACAGTTAGTAATCCGGTAATAATCATTAAAAGCTTGTAAAGCCTGTTGTTTAAAAAATGCTTAAACAGAGGATATAATAAAAAACCTGCTGTACTGACTCCAAGTA
>UMFO01044780.1_pt1 | contig 14662 bp, 9 predicted proteins | sample 1965051 | NCBI WGS metagenome assembly UMFO01 (sample SAMEA4836050, study PRJEB28245) | human gut metagenome | biome: gut microbiome; material: fecal sample | place: Denmark | collected 2008
ATCTTTTTAAAGGGAGTAACACGTCACATAAATATACTCATTTATCAAATTTATTGTAAAATTAAAAATATGGTTAAGAATGTTTATATACATATACCGTTTTGCAAATCAAAGTGTAAATATTGTTCATTCATTTCATTCCCGAAACTTGAGCTAAAAAAACAATACATACATTCGCTGATAGAAGAAATAAAAATTTTATATAAAAAAGAATGCTTAAATACATTATATTTCGGGGGCGGCACGCCTTCCCTTCTAACCCCCGAAGAGTTCAACGAATTATTGTATTTATTCAACATGAGCATAGATACGGAAATTACGACAGAACTAAATCCTGAAACTATAACTTATGATTATTTAAAAAATCTTAGAAAAATCGGAATAAACCGCCTTAGTTTCGGCTGCCAGACTTTTAACGATCGAATTTTACATATTATCGGAAGAAGGCATATGTCAAAAGATGTTGAAACTTCTGTAAATTCGGCAAAACAGGCAGGATTTAACAACATAAGCATTGATTTTATTTACGGTTTACCCGAGCAGACGCTGAAGGATTTTGAAAATGATTTATATAAAGCCGTTCAACTTGATATTCAACACATATCATTATACGGGCTTAAGATAGATGAAGGCTGTTATTTTGATAAACATGCCCCCGTAAATCTTCCTGATGATGATATGCAGGCGGAAATGTATTTGAAAGCAATAGAAATTCTTACAAACAACGGCTTTAAGCATTATGAGATAAGTAACTTTTGTAAAGAAGGTTATGCATCAAGGCATAACCTTAACTACTGGGATAATAACACATATTACGGATTTGGCGTTGCAGCTCACGGTTATGAAAACGGAATTCGTTATTGTAATACATCTGATCTTAGTGAATATATAAATAATCCGCTAACACACAAAGTAAGTCATAAATTAACTATGCAAGAGCAGTTAGAGGAAGAAATTTTTCTCGGGTTCAGAAAAACCGAAGGTATAAACATAGAAAAAATAAACAAGAAATTTAATATTGATTTCCTGAAAAAGTACGCTAATACAATCAATAAGTATATTTCCTATAAGTATCTGAAAGAAACTAATACAGGTTTTAAGCTGACAAATGAGGGAATTTTAATAAGTAATACCATATTGTCAGAATTTATAGAATAAAAAAGCCCGTTTGAAACGGGCTTTTTTATTAATTTTGTTTATCCTGATTTTCAGTTTTATTTTCTTCAGGTTTTTTATCACCTTCTGCTTTATTCTCACCTTCAGGTGCTTTATTTTCTTCAGGCTTTTTGTCGCCTTCTGCTTTATTTTCACCCTCAGGAGCTTTATTTTCTTCAGGTTTTTTATCGCCTTCTGCTTTATTTTCTCCTTCAGGAGCTTTATTTCCTTCAGACTTTTTGTCGCCTTCTGCTTTATTTTCTCCTTCAGGAGCTTTATTTCCTTCAGACTTTTTGCCGCCTTCTGCTTTATTTTCTCCGCCAGAAGCTTTATTTCCTTCTGGTTTATTGTTTACTTCCGGACCTTTATCTGTTTCAGGCTTCTTAGGTTCAGGAGTTTCTCCTTTTGTTTTTACATCGCCATCTTCAACTTTTTTGCCTCTGATTTTATTCCAGAGTTTTTCACCGCTTTCACCAATGCTTACAAAGAAGTTTTTAACTTTACCCATAAATCCGAGTTCTTTTCCTTCTTCTGCAACAGCCTTAGTAAGTTTTCCTTTACCCACAGCAATACTCAAACCTACATATGCTGCTGCCAATAAGCCGACTACAGTACCGATTATTGCAGGCGCTTTACTTTTTTTCTTTTCAGCGGCAGCCCCTTCTTTTTCAAAAGAATCTGCGGGCGCTTCAGCTTTAGGAGCCTGAGTTGTATATTTACCCGGTGAATTTATTAAGTCCTGAGCATTTACAGGAGCGGCATCACCGCGAAAATTTACATTGGAAACAGAACTTATCATGGAAAAAACCTCCTTTTATCTACACATATCTATTTTATTCAATTTCACACCAATATAAAACGACTGATAAACTAATTTTGACGAAAAAAATAAACTTTTTCAACAATTGTTACAAAAATTTACAAGAAAATTGGAATATTTTTTTATTGAGTGTCATCTTATTGAATATAAGAGGAGAATAGTATGGTTACAGAACAAGAAACATTAATTTACATTGAAGATCAGGATAAATTAGATGCAAGTGCAGCTGCTAATGCTTTTGCACACAAAGATACAAAAAACAGAGCTTATATTAACACACTCGGTGCAGAACTGGCTCTTAAATATTTAGCGTCTGAAAATATTGATGTTTCTCAAACTTATAATATTCACTCAATTAAAAAAATTCTTGAAGAAATGGATATTTCTGATATTATGCTGCCGAATATCCATATAGATGTCAGAGTTGTTTTTGATGAAAATGTTATTTTTATTCCTAAATCACATTTTGAGTACAATCTTGTTCCTGATATTTATCTTGTTTTTAACCTCGCTAAAGATTTTACTCATGTTAAATTCCTGGGATTTTTCGAACCAAAGCTTATAAATAAAAATAATCAAAACTCTCAATATTATTTTATCGAAAAAGAAAAGCTCAGTTCTGCCGCAGACTTAAAACAATATATTGAGGCGTATAGCGGAAGTACAAAAGAAAAACTTTCGCAGGAAGATTTAGAAAATTCTGAAAGAATTATTATTGCAATGGCTGATAATGATATTTCTGATGAGGATAAAAAATATTTAATAAAACAGCTGACAAAAAGTGCTGAGCTCAGGGATAAATTTATTGAATATGAAAACTTTGAAACTCTTTCATACAAAGCTATGACATCACCTGAGATTAAAAGAAAAGAAACTTCGCCGGAAATAACAGATTTATCACTTCTTGACGAACTTGACAGCACAAATAATGCTGAAGTTCAGCAGGAAATGTCAATGGAAGAAGCAGTTGATTTACAGGAGCAAACAGAAACTTCCGTTACTGAATTTTCGGAACTAGACCTTGAACCTCTCGGGGATATTGAAAATATATCATTTGACGAACCTCCTGTTCAGGAAGTGCAAAACGACGCACACGAAACAATAACAAACGATTTCAGTGAAAATTTTGAAGAAGAAGCAGCTGCAGCGGCGGCAGGTGGAGTTTTCAGCACTCTTGAAGCTGCAGAAACAGCATTAAATGCCGTTGATACTACACTTGATATTGTTGACAACGGACTTGAAATTTCAAAAGATTTAATCAGCGAAGATGTAACCGCTCCCGAAGCAATTTCTCTTGATGATATTGATACGTCAGAGCTTGATAATATTCATCTACCAGAAGAAAAAATTGAAGAAGAAACGATTTCTCTCGGCAGTGTCGATTTACCCGAAGAAACTGAAAATACTGATTTTATTGAACAAATCGACAATAAAATTTCTTTTGATGATATTCAAACAGAAAGCCTCCTTGATGAGCCTGCTCCGTTTAATATTGAAGAAGAAACCATATCTCTAAACGATATTGATACCTCAAATATAGAGGAAGAACCTGCGGATCAGACTTTTGAAGCTGAAACATTATCTTTTGACGATGTTGATACCTCAACACTTTCAAACTCAATAGAAGTGGATGAAAATCTAATAGATAATACAATATCTTTTGATAATGTAACAATTGACGATGAAAATGAAGCTGCCTCAGTAAAAGATTTGAATGATAACTTCGAAGCTGACACTCTTTCGTTTGATAATATTGAAGAAGCTCCGGCAGATGAAGAAATTGATGATTTTATGGACGATTCAATGTCGTTTGACGATAACATGGTTGAAACACTTGATGAACTTCCTGAAATACCTGAAAGCGCCGGTGAAGATACTGCAGCAGAAGTATTAAATGATGATGAAATTTTTGATAACACATCGGAAGAAACGGAGCTGACAGCTGAACCTGCTGTGGAAGCATTACCCGAACCGGAAATAGTCGAAGAATATGTAGATGAAACACCTAAAAATGAAGGGTTTGGTAAAAACCTTCTTGAAAATTTGTCGGAAGATAATATTGATGATATATCAATAGAAGATCTCGGTATTGATGAAAGCATAGGTCAAAATGCCGAAGACATTTCATCTAATGATTTGTTATCACAAATAGATGATATTTTAAATTCTTCTGTTGCTCCTGAAACTCCTGTTCAGGCAGTTGCGCATGAAGAAAATATCATTCAGCCTCAAGAAGAAATAAACAGTTTTGACAATATGCCTGATATTTCAGAACTAGCCTCCGTCGATGATATTTTATCAGATAACATACCTGTTAACAACGAAACAGAAAATACTGCGACAGCAGAAATTCCGGAAGTTAGCGAATTGACGGGTGATATGCCGGAAACAGGAATAGACGATCTGTTAAATTTTGATGACGGTCTTACGCCTTCGAATGAAGAAAATGACATACCTTCCGAAGAAGATAATATCGGCGTACTGTTTAATGATACGGATCCCGCATCTGACACTGAACTGGACGCAATTGAAAATGATCAATTTGCTGAGCAGGATATCCCTCAGCAGCAAGTCCCTGGAGCGGCTTTGTTTAATAAAAAAGCTCAACCCGATAAAAAGTTAATAATAGTTGCGGCAGCACTTGTAACTGTTTTGGCGGCTGCTTCCGCATTTGTAATATTTAAACCGAAAAATGATAACTCTGCGGATATTGAACCGCTTGCACCTGCAGGAACGACAGAAACCGTAAAAACATCGGAAACAACACCTGCATTGCCTGCAGACACAACAGATAATGTGCTTGCAACAAATGCACCTGATATAAGCAAATCAGCAGCTAAAGAAGTTCAGAAAGCACAGCCTGCCAAAGAACTAAAAAGTACACCTGCAAAACCAAAACAAGTATCATCAGAATCTTATCTTTCAGTAAACAGGTTAGTGTGGGATGTGCCCGGAAGTCTTTCTTACAGTTCTAAAATGCAAAATTATTTAAGAACTGCCGGAAAAAGTATAAAATTATCTTTATCTGCAGATTTACTGCTTGCAACCGAATATGCTTACACAAATCAAGTCAAGGTAAACTTGAAATTAAGTAAAGACGGCAATGTTCAGGATGCAAAAATAGCCTCAAGCAGCGGTTCAACACAAATTGATAACATTGTGTTACAATCTGTTAAAGATACTTTAAACGTCGTAAAACCGCCCAGCAACGAGGTTAAGACCCCTGATTTTAATTTAAGTCTTATCATATACTTTTAATTATGCTATAATGTGGTAAGAACAAGGAAACCTTAACGTGGAATTAGCTCAAGATAAAATAGATTTAATAGAAAAAATCATAAAAAATGACAGGAAATTCGTAAATAACGAAGATTTGTATGATGACTTTTTCAACGAAACCTGTAAACGTTCTTTTCTTATCGTTAAAACAGTAAGTTCGGATGCGACTTTAGAAGCATATTTGAAAAAAATTGCAACAACTTCTATTCTTAACGTCTTAAAAAGCGAAGGAAGATTGAGAAGAACAAGAAGCGGTTATATGTCAACTAAAGAGGTTCCTATTGAATCCGCAGTTCAGTCAAGTCTTCCTGATTATTCGAAAATCGAAGTTACTTATGAACCCGTTGATATTCAGGATACTCCCGAGGATCTTGCAATAAAAAAAGAAATTCTGCAAAAAATTGTCGATACGGTTTACGAAATTGACGAAAGCACTCCTGATAAGAATTATTTGAAGCTTTATGATTTAAGATATGAAAAAGGTATGACGCAAAAAGAAATTGCCGAAGAATTAAATTTATCTCAATCCGAAGTTTCTAAAAGATTGTTTAAGCTTATGGAAAAAGTAAAACAAGCATTCAATTAGGATTTTTGAATAATGAAATGTCCGATTTGCAAAAAAACAATTCCTGACAATGCGCTTAAATGCCCTTATTGTAAGGCTCGTACAGGATTAATCTGTAAAAATTGCAACACTGTAAATTCTATATTCGACTTTACCTGCAAAAAATGCGGTAAAGAAATATTAAAAGCTTGTCCTAACTGCAGCAGTGTTAACCTTCCTAATGCAGAAAAATGCAGGAAATGCGGATATATATTTTCCGCGAACAAACCTTCCGCAGAAGAAGGAGAAATAAGACTTGAATATCCCGCAAATCTTGTTTCACAACAAAGTGCAAAAAATATTCTGATAAAAGGTCTGCTTTCTAATGATAAAAAAATTTTTTCATTAAGCGGAGAAAAAGGCATAGGAAAAAGTCTTGTATTAAAAGCTATCATGCATGATTTGAAGCACAAAAATTTCTCCTGGCTGTACGGGAAGTGCACACCAATAACTCAATTAACACCGGGCGGACTTATTCAGGATATTTTGCTCAATATTTTTAACCTTCCGAATTTTTGCTTAAATAATTTGCAGTTTAAAAAAGACGCATCAAAATATTTTAAAAATGAGTTTTCTGAACTTAATAACAATGAAATCTTTGACCTTATTAATTTTCTTTACCCGCATCAGGAGGGAACGTTTGAAGAAATTGCAGCCGCAAAAAACAGAACTTTTGATTTTCTGAATAAAATTTTTGACACAATAACTCTTAACAATAAATTTGTTATAGTTGTTGATAACTTTGATTTTATCGACGGTTTTTCTTATGAATTTATAAGCCGCTACATAAAAAAAGAAAATGTATGGGGAAATTTAAAATTTCTCCTTATATACAATGAGCCCAAACCTGCTAAAGGATATTTTTATTTTCCGTCAAATAAAGATGAAAATATTTATCTTGATGTCGGGATTGCTCCCCTTGAATTTAAACAGATTAATACACTGGTTGAGCAAAAAAATAATAAAATACAAGGTTTTCCACAGTTAAATAAGTCCGAATTGCTCGAAATATATCAAATAAGCCGCGGAAATCCGTCATATATAAATCATGCACTTGATTTATGTTTTGACTGCCAGCTTAGCGGTCAGCAGTTTGAACTTGCCGATACTTTTGCCGGTGTTTTGGAATTCAGGCTTGCACTGCTTTCACATATTAATCCGATAGCTTACGACATTTTGGTGGGTTCGGCAATTATAGGCGACAAGATTAACATGAATCTTGTCAAGGAAATATTCGGAATAAATGATAAAACATTCAGAGATGTAATGATATACCTGAAAAAAATGGATTACATTACACCGGTAAACGAACTCTATTGTGAATTCAGCTCGCTAACATTATGGGAAACAATTATAAAAACCGCAAAAAACGATATCAATTATACAAAAACAAACAAAAAAATATTCAGCCATTTGAACGGATTTACCCTAAATTCACATGCAATACTCGGGATTATTGCACAAAACCTTAAACAGCCCGAACTTGCGCTCGATATTTGGACTAAGAATACAAAGCTTGCAGCTTACGCCGGAGATTTGAACCTTTACGCAATCTCACAGAAACAATCAATGGCGCTTATAAACGAATTTGATGAAAGCCAAACCTTAAAAATTCGTTATAATATTTCCGAACGGCTCGGAAAACTGCTTGCAAACTCAAATCCTTCTGAAGCTATAGAATATCTTCCCGATGCAATTTCAAATGCACAGGCTGTAGGTGACAGCCCGAAAGAAATTGAACTTCTTGCATATCTTGCATCCTGCTGCAGAAAGACAGGTAATTATTTCGGAGAAGTTGAATGCGTAGATTCAGTGCTTAAAAAAGTTAAGCCCGAAGATGTCGTTGAAATTGCACTTCTAAAGACAACAAAACTTAACGCGCTTTTAAACATCGGAAATTGCGGACAAATTATAAATATGATTGACACTGAAATTATGCCTGTTCTGGATCAGTATTTCAGTAAAAAACAAAATGCCGCCGACCCGCAGTTAGGGTTTATGTATGAAACATGGCTTAAAACATATCTTGTACTTGCAAATGCTCTTGTAATGCAGGGGAACGACAGGTCTTTCGAAATATTGACAATTCTTTTTGATATCATTGACAGAAATCAAATTCAGGACGAATTATTTATTTGCAAATGCAAATTGACTTTAGCATTTGCAAACACTGTTAAAGGAAATTTCAAAGCTTCGGAACAAATGCTTGAAGAAGTTCTCAGATCATACCGCGAAAACGTGATGGATAATGAAACAATTTTAAGATGGAATTTCATTAACATTATAAATAACTTTTTCAGGAAACGTTATGACGGAGTACAGGAAGATTTATTTCAGGTTGTAACCTTTGCAAACAACAACGGTGATAACTTTACCAAGAATATTTTAAAAACTCTGCTCGGAAAAGTATTCAAAGATAATAACAACTCAAAACAGGCAATGGAAATTTATAATGACCAGATTGCATATTTTGCAAAAGAGAAAATGGCTCTGGGAGCACTGTTAACCTGGTTTTTAATTGCGGATGCTACATTAATCACCGAAGGGCCTCAAAATGCAAGAGAAATTGCGGAACAGGCACTTGAGGTTGCACAAAATCCGAAAATAGATAATTACTTCTTTGTAATTCTCCTAAAAATGGTTATAGCTAAATGCTGCATAACGGTTTCCGACTTTGAAACCGCCAAATCTCATCTTGAAAGCGCAATATTAATAGCCAGAAAATTTAACATTAAAGACCTTCTCTCAAGATTATATATACTTTACGGTAAATATTTTCAGGAACTCGGGCTTATAAAGTCGGCACAACAGCAGGAATACCTCAAAGGTGCCGAAAAAATGTATAAGCAGGCAGAAGAATTAATTGCAAAAACCAAAAATGCTTATGTAAATTCAGATCTTAAAAAGGCTCAAAATGTTTTATCATCCTTCTGCAAGCTTAATAATATAGAAATTTAATAATTCATTTCCCAGCCGTCATTCAACAGTTTACCAAAGCAACCTTGAAATCGTGTACTTGATTTACACCTTGAATTAAAATGATTTTCTCTGATATCCTTTGCATCCGCTGGTAAAGTACATATTTTCAAAGAATTACAAGTCGGTACAACCCATTCTTCGTCTATCGTACCGTTTTCAAAATATGCTAAAAAGAATACATCTCTTCCGCCGATATTTGGTCCTTTCATACCGTTGGTATCGACAAGAATATGGCTCCATTTAACATTATTGGAAGTATGCCCTGACAAGGCCTCTATACACACGGAAGCACCGCTTCCGAGAACAGCACAGTTAACATTGCCCCACCAATTTTTAACGTTTTCTACACCGCCGCTTGAAACAGAAGCCCCGTTTAAATTTCTGTACTCACTATTTGGAATGCAGGGTGGTTCCAATTTTTCACACACAGTAACCGTCTTAAAATAAGTCTTTAAAAAATTATTTACTTCCGTTTGGGATGTGAATCCCGCCTCAGACAACGATACTGCATTTTTATCAGTTCTAAACTGTAAAAAAGCCTGTTGGAGTTCATTGTAAACCTTATGAAGCTGAGTTACATAAGTCTTTTTTTGGTGATTTTGCATCAAAGCAGGGACAGTCATTGCAGAAACGACACCTATAATTCCTAATGTTACTAAAACTTCGGCAAGAGTAAATGCCTTACGGGAGCTTAAAGTACGCCCCCCCCCCGCGTTACATTTCGTAATATTGTGTTCATTCTTCGCTCCTTTCTGAAAAATCAGTCTGCTATTTTAATTATAGCAGACTATTCAAATATTTTCAACAGGATGTCTGTTACCAATCAGATGAAACAACTTCATCTTCGTCATCTTGTAACGCTGACAAATCCTTGTGGTTTGTTACATCAAAATCCTCAGGGAGTAAATCATCGTCAGGCCAAATCGTGTCATCATCATAACGGCTTGCATGAAGATTTACAGAAGCTGTTAAATCGGAGTTAGATAAATCGGTTTCAGAAAGAATACATCCAGCCATATCAGCATCCGAGAAATTACAGTAAGTCATTTCAGCATAACTGCAATCAGCTCCGGTCAAAAGTGCATCGGTAAAGTCGCATTCCAAAACTCTTGCGCGTGTAAAATCAACTGATGTTAAATCAGCATTATTAAAATTAACAAAAGATAAGCTGCAGTCTGCAAAAGAACTGGAATTCAAATCAACATCCGAAAAATCTATTTCGGCAAGATTTATATTTGAAAAATCAACTTCGGAAAGATCAACTTCTTCCTGTTCAATTTTCCATTCGTTGAACTTGTCGGGGTTTTTCTTTAATAATTCAATCAATTCCTCTTTTGTATAATCAATCATTTGTTCTCCTTTAAATTATTTAATCAAATCTGTCTGCATAGCAATAAGTACTGCCTGAGTTCTGTTTGCTACCTTCAATTTTTTAAATATACTGTTTAAATGAGTTTTCACCGTAACTTCTTTCACAAACATCTTTTCTGCAATCTGTTTATTACTTTCCCCTTTTGCAACCATTTGTAACACTTCTTTTTCCTTTGATGTCAAAAGATCTAAGGGAACTTGCACGGATGTATCCGGTTGGATTTCTTTCTGGCGGACGGAACGTCTTAAAACCGCTTCCATTCTTGCCAGAAGATTAGGCAGGACAAACGGTTTTACGATATAATCATCGGCTCCGATTTTTAAACCGGTTACCATTTTTTGTTCTTCATTAACTGCTGTAAGCATTATTACAGGTAAATGTTTAGTGTGTTCGTTACGGCGGATGGCTTTTAAAGTTTCCCATCCGTTCATATTAGGCATCATAACATCAAGAAGCACAATGTCAAATTTGTTATTTTTTACTGCAAGTTCTTTTAATGCCTGAACGCCGTCGCATGCTGTTTTAACCTCATATCCGTAAAAAGGAAGGGCATCTTTTAAATATTTGGAATTATCGTCAACTAACAGAACACGTGTCAAGTCTGACATTTTATTATTCCTTTTGTTTTCTGTAATCTACACAATTTTATGTTTAAGGGCTTTCAGTGCTGCCTGAAGTCTGTCATCTACTTCTAATTTTTGCAGAATATTTGCAACGTGGGCTTTTGTTGTATTAATACTTATAACAAGAATTTGAGCAATTTCCATATTGCTGTATCCTTCTGTCATAAGTTTAAGAATTTGGGCTTCGCGTGAAGTCAAATCGTAATCTTTTCTGTTATTATCGCTGTCAAAAACAGGAGAGTTAGCACTGGCTTTTAATACAATATGAGCAATACTCGGGTCAAACCATGCTGCTCCGTCTGCAACTGATTGGACAACCTGAATTAATCTTTGAGGGTTAATTTCTTTTGAGCAATAAGCATTTGCTCCTGCTTTTAAACTGTTTAAAACTTCTTTTTCATCGTTGTGAGAAGTTAAGATAATAATTTTTACATCCTTATTAGAAGAACGAATTTGTTTTGTAGCTTCAATACCGTTCATATTAGGAAGCCCAAGATCCATAATTATTATATCAATATTATTTTCGTTAAATACCTGAATTGCTGTTTCGGCAGAATCTGCTTCGTAAATATTATCAATATAATCAACATTCTCAAAAGTTGTTTTGAGCCCGAATCTTGTTAATTCATGATCTTCTACAATAAGAATGTTTTGTTTCATATGCTTAATTCCTCTTTCGCCGGTTGATAATTCGGATTTAAACGCAAAGTCTTTTTAAAATAACCGTCGGCTATTTGTTTCATTCCCTGATTTTTTGCAATCAATCCTTGATAATAATAATATCTAAAATCATTTTCGTCAATATAGTTTGCTACACCGAGATAATTTTTGGCATCGGAATAGTTTCCTCTTTCTATTGAAACACGTCCTAAATCTATCCATGCATCTTTAAAGTTTGCGTTAATTGCAATTGCTTTTTTCAAATATGCAATCTCTTTGGATTTGTCTTTCAGTGCAATTTTGTAATATGCGAGATAACAATCATTATAGGTTTTCAGAATTTTTTCATAAATTTCGAGTGCTTTTTTTTCTTTTCCGAGCTGTTCGTAAGTTTGTGCGACTTTTACGGGACAAATTGAAGAGTTTTTGTCGTTTGCTTCTGCATTGCGATAATATTTTAAAGCCGTTTTATAATCTCCCTCTCTAAAACTTAAATCCCCTAAAACAAGAAGTGCAATCGGGTTGTTGCCGTCTGCTTTGTGTGCTTTTAATGCCGTATCCTGAGCTTTTTCATAATCCTGCATATCATAATAAACTCTTGACATTATTGCGTAAACATCTTTATTATGTTTTTTCTTTGTTGTCAAAGCACTCTGGAGTGTTCTGATTGATTTTGCAAGCTCATTTTCGTAGTAATAATAAAAACCGAGATGATACATTTTTTCTGCATAATTTTTTTCGGATTTATATAAAACATACTGTTCAAGAGAATTAACTTTTCTTGTAAAGTCAGCAGAATAAAGTTTTTGTGATTTTATATAATCTACCATTTTAATCGCATTTTTAGGTTTCTTGCCCTGCGACAAAATTTCCGCTTTTAATTTTTTATAATTCAAATTTTGGGGATTCATTGCAATTGCGGTATCAATGTAAACTCCTGCATTTATAATGTCATTTGATTTAAGATACCCGAGAGCTGCAATATAATTTGCATAGTCCGAATGTGAAAGAAGCGTAGTATTTTTTATAAGTTCTGCAGTAGCTTCTCTGCTCTGGTCATTATAAATTATATTTGAGAAAACTTCACCGAGATAAATCTCATCATCTGTTTTTAGCTTTGTTGACGGGAAATAATAAATCTTAATGTCACCTGTCAGAAAATCAGAAATAGTTTTATCACTGACTTTTGAAGCCGCAAGATCAGACAGGTTAAAAAATCCGATATCAGCCATTTTTTCAGCCATCTGCATATATGCATAATCATTATTATCCATTGTTTCGATAAGGATTTTAAAATCCGTATAAGCTGACTTAACATTGCTCTGCATAAATCTGTCAAAAGCGATTACATACTGATTATGAACACTGTTATGCGTAAGGGTTGCTTTTTTAATCGGCAAAGCAATTGTATTCACGGGTAAAGGCTGAGGAGCAAAAGGATTAGCAGGCTGAATGGCGTCATAAGCTCCCTGCGCATAAGCACAAGCCGCGGTAAATGCAAGTATAGCCGTTGTATAAAGCAATTTTTGCATAAATTAATTAACAACCCTCTCTGTTATTTATATTCCCTGAATAATAAAAATTAAACAAGTCCGCAATATGTTTTTGTTCATCAGATGCATTTTCATCAACTATGTAGTCATGAATATTCAGCAGATTATAATGACTTAGCGTTTCACAATCCTCATCTTTAAAGGAATTATGATTTTCCGTTAAGAATACTCTTATTATTTTATCAACGGAAATTCGAAGAAAAGCATCAACCAGATTACCGTCAAAGTGCTTATTTTTTCCGCTGAGAAGAATATCTATTACGTTCTGAATAGGCATTTTGTCACGGTAATGACGTCTTGATGTAATTGCATCAAAAACATCGGCTACAGCAAGAATTCGTCCGCCATAGGGGATATCTTCACCGCTGAGATGTCTGTAATAGCCCGAACCGTCATATTTTTCGTGGTGCGAGCATGCTATTTCCGTAATCATTTTAAAATCATCGGAAGTATGAATTTTTTCAAGAATGTCATGGGTTATTCGAACATGTTCCTGAATATGTTTATATTCGTCATCCGTAAGCTTGCCTTCTTTTTGAAGTACGGAATCTCTTATTCCGATTTTTCCTATATCATGCAAAATTGCAGCTTTTTCAACCAATTCTTTAAATTTAGAATCACAGCCCAGTTCGTCAACAATAAGCATAGAATATAATTTTACACGGCTTGAGTGACCTGCCGTGATTTTATCACGGGCATCAATTGAGGTTGCAAGCGTATCTATAAAGCTTTCAAATAATATTTTTTGTTCTTTGTAAAGTTCTTTCTGCTGCTCGAATAACTGCGCATTTTCCAGAGCAATTGAGGCACTTCCGCCTATCGCAACAAGCAAATCTTCGTCACCCTTTGTGAATACTCCGCTTAACTTGTTTAAAACCTGAAAAGCTCCGATAATTTCCTGATTATTGTTTTTTATGGGCATACAAAGAATTGTTTTTGTTCTGTACCCTGTTTCTTTGTCAATATCGGGATTAAATCTGGGGTCGTTATAGGCATCGGGAATATTTAACGGCTCGCCGGTTTTAACAACATACCCTGCAAGTCCTTTATCTGCCGGAAATCTGATTTCCTGACTATCCATCCCGAGTGCTACTTTACTCCAGAGTTCATTTTTTTCTTTGTCAAGCATAAAAACAGTACATCTGTCAGCCTGAATTGCAATTTTCGTTTCTTCGGCAATAACCTTTAAAAGCACATCAATATCGGTTACGGCAGTAATTGAACGTCCTATTTTAACAAGAGAAACCAGAGGATCGCTTGTTATAGGAAGAGAAAAGTCCATTCCGTTCCTGATTTGCTTAATTCTCGTCAAAACATAGCCCATAATTGAAAGTTCATCACCTGAATTCATAGAAATATTTTTTGCATTGTCAAAGTGTATAAGTGCAACATCATTCATACCTTCTCCAAAGTACAAAGTACCCTGTGCGTATTCGTTGACAAGCTTAGCCGTATCGCTTTTGGAATATTGAGCCATGTATCTTGCGTCATTAAGCAGTTTTAAAGCTTCGTTATAATTATTTCTGTCCAGTAAATATTTTGACATTCCCATAAGACTTAAAGTAACGGAGATTTTATCGCCTTCATTTTTTTCGCGGTAAAATTTTTCCGCATCGG
>UMFO01005953.1_pt1 | contig 14476 bp, 15 predicted proteins | sample 1965051 | NCBI WGS metagenome assembly UMFO01 (sample SAMEA4836050, study PRJEB28245) | human gut metagenome | biome: gut microbiome; material: fecal sample | place: Denmark | collected 2008
TTCATTTTCAAAAGACTAAGATTTCAATTCCGCCAACGGGTTATTATATGTTTTCGGAATGGAATTTTATATGCAAATATACATTTTTCTAATCACCGAAATAATTGATAATAAAAACAGCCGAAACCACTTCTAAAAAGCGATTTCGGCTGCGCCTAAAACAAAGTAACGGCTGTTACCCGTCATTTACCAGTATCACACTGCATCACATAATGTCATACTACACTTGTGAAGCATCTCTCCGCCTACGTACCACCAATGGTGCTCCGAGTTCTTCACGCTCCACTACTTCGAGGAAACCATTTTGTTCCAACTCGAATAAGGCAGGATACACACGCAATTTGTCAGCACCGGAATTTTGAATAATATCATCTACCGAAACAGCACCATAAAAAGAAGCTATATAATCGATAATTTTCTGCGTATCAATAATCTTGTAATTCATATCTTATTTTTTGCTTTTCAACAATGCATACCAAGCATAATGTGCAAAATAATAACAGGTACTAAAAAAACCGATCTTCTCTACATTCCTGTAAATATGCCATTGCCAAGAAATAACAGTCAATTTGTTAGCAGAGACAGATTGCTTTCTCACTCTATATAGTGCATGAACCGTATTTGTATTTTTTGCTATATATCCTTTTCTCAAGATAGACAACCACAATACATAATCTTCATGATGTATATTTTGGCAATATACCTTACCTACTTTCTTCACATCATAGACTCCAGTCAGATTACCTATCACATTCCCTTTTAATAAATCTCTGTAAGAAACCAACAATGGCGCTGTTACGATTCTCTCAGCCCGTACTCCTTCCTCACTTATTTTCTCATAATTAGAATACACGATAGCAATCTTTCCACCCTCAAACATCTTCAACTGTTCTTCCAATTTATTAGGCAGCCACATATCGTCACTGTCTAAAAAAGCAATGTATCGACCTCGTGCATATCTTATACCGATATTGCGGGGCTCGCAAGGAGATCCAGAAGGCTTATCTGTATGAAAAAGATGAACTCTGTCATCCTTTTTTACGTAATTACTAACAAGAGAAACCGATAAATCAGTAGAACAATCATCTACAATCAGTAGTTCCCAATTTGAATAGCTTTGCGCCAAGACAGAATCAATAGCAAATGCTATATATTTTTCTGCATTATAAACAGGCATAATGACAGAAACAGTCTCATTCATAAAAAACTGATTACTTACTGCTAAATAGATAATGCTTTAATTTTCCAAAAGCCTTAATAGAACGTTTTAAGTCCGAAGGATTAGACAAACCTACGCGCAGACGATGAAGAATATAGCCAATGCGTAGATAATATCTTTTACGGGCCATATTACAAAAAGTTATCATATCTTCGGCTGTAAGTTCTGGAGTGGAAAGTACCGTATTATGCGTACCATCCGGCAGACAGTATTTTGCATAGTCAGTCTCTATATAATTGTTATCTTTTGCCCATTGATAGGCTTCTGTGCCCGGATAGGGTATTAAGGGAAAAAACTGTGCAGTATCCGTATTCAATCTCAAAGCCAATTGTAAAGTTTCATTCATGGTATCTTTAGTCTCTCCCTCATTACCTACCATATAACAAGCATGAATCAATAAACCTGCCTTCTTGGCATTTGCTACATACTCATAAAACTGTTCTACCTTTGTTCCTTTCTTTATATTATCCAGAATTTGCTGGCTCCCACTCTCTATGCCAGGAATAATCAAACGACATCCCGCCTTTTTCATGGTGCGCATAGTTTCCAAGTCCAAATTGACACGTGCGTTACATAACCATTTTAGCCGCTTGTAAAGTTTCTTTTCTATTAGCAACCGACAAATATCCAATACACGTTTCTTATTAGCCGTAAAAGTGTCGTCTTCTATCACCACCTCTTTCACATCTGGAAAGTTTGCTGCAATATACTCAAACTCAGCAACCACATTCTCTGCAGAGCGAGCACGAAAAGCATGTCCATGCATGGTCTGTGGATAGACACAAAAATTGCAACGAAACGGACACCCACGCCCTGTAAATATCTGGATAGACGGATAAGTTGCCGCTGCAAAAAAATAATCTTTTTCGTCCAAATATTCTTTGATGAATTGTGAAGCGAATGGCAACTCATCCAAATCCTTCATAGGTGGCATTTTTTCGGTACGAATAACCCCTTTTTCAGTACGTATACATAATCCACGAACTGTTTGAAGTTCTGTACCAGCTTGTAATGAATCTGCTAGTTCATTTATGATACAATCATACTCACCAATGGCTATGGCATCCACAGCAAGAGAATAATCTAACGTTTCCTCCGGACAAGCAGAAGGATGCGTACCTACCAAAATGACAAAAGAAGAAGGATATAACTTCTTCAATCTTTCGGCAAAAGCCACGTCACTTTTTATGGAAGGCGTGCTCGTATCAAGTACGAACAATGTTCTTTCATTATTTTCTTTCTGAATAATTTCTAATGACTGCTTTTCATTCAACTGTTTGGCAGGAGCATCCAAAAAATGTACCTTATGTCCATGCTTTTGAGAGTATAATGCAGCATATATCAGCCATAAAGGGTAGTATAAGGCACCGCTTTTCGTAATGGCAGGGCTGCGCGATTCTCTAGAAAATTTACCAAACTCCGCTTTAAAAGGGGGATTAACAAAATAGATGTTCATAATTATTTATTTTTTACTTTTAATAAAAGGCAAATATTTTTGTATCATAAATTGCTGTACATAACTTTTAAACTTTTCTTCCCACAGATTCTTAGCATTTTTTCCATATTCACTAATCAATTGCTGCAAATGCTCTTGTCCCCAAAAAGACTCTAAATCCGCCAAACTTTCTCCTATTACGAATCCTGTTTTATATTTTTCTGTATGATTACCTACTAAAGTTCCTTGAGTAGTCAATATAGGTTTGCCCAAATAGAGACCTTCGTAATATTTATTAGGTGCTGCATATACATTATTTAAGACCACCTTCTCATAGATAGCCATTATTATATCTGAATTTTCCATTATTTGTATTCCCTTTTCATAAGGCACAGTGCCATAGAAACTAATGTTAGGACATTCATCACTATAGTTTTTTACCATTTTATCCATAATGCCAAATCCTGCAATATCAAGTTGTAAAGCAGGATTTCTTCGCACACATTCTAACATTTTCTCAATACCGCGATCTGCAGGCATTGTACCGACATAAGACAAACGAATAGTCTTGTTTACTTCACTTTCATTTTTAGGAGAACTTTTTTTAAAATTGAAGTCTGGTATATTAGGTAATACCCAAAGCTCTTTAGGGGTACAATTTAGCTGTTCTTTTCTTTCCTCATCACAAATTATAGTTACATCAGATAATCGCAAAACTATTTTTTCCAACAATAATATGATATTTTTTATCCATTTATTTTTGAAGTGTCTTGAATCCACAAACCAGTCAAATATGTCATAAATCACAATCTTTCGAAATAACAACTTAAACAACAATGCAGGTAATACCGTATCAAAATCACAAGCGTGAATCACCGTATAAGACTTACGATATTTATATAGGTGTTTTATTAGATATTTATTAAACTTCAAGATACTACTTACATTCCTCACTCCCGTTCCATAGGCTGCATTCTTATGAAAATAAGAATGTTTTTCATCATCTGGATATTTCATATCCCTATCCCAACACAATATGTGATAATCAATATTTTCTTTCATAAGATAATCACAATACTTTTGTACACGGGGATCCGGATTACAATCCAAACTTCTAAGAAAAACTACCATAATTTTATATTCAAAATTTTATATCTTATATTCTACATCCATAAACTCACTTAATTGTATTTTGGTATGGAGTGTTTTTTATGTTATAAGAATCTCTATAACTAAAAGAAAAAGAATCATATATATAACATAAATAATTGGTATATGGAATGTATTTCCAGGTTCTGACAGCCATAGAACAAGCAAGAGAAAGGAACAACAAATAAGTAGCAAATATAAAATGTGACCTTTTTGTGAATATCCTTATAAGCAATATAACGCATATAGAATAAGGCAAGCAAAAATATAATTGAAATCTGTATAATATATGCATACCTAATCCTATTCTATAAAATAGCACGAAGAAAAGAGATAAATTCAGTAAAAACAAACCATTAGGATAGGCTTCAATTTTATCTCTTCTCCATAAAAGAAGCAGAAAGAACGATAAATTAATAAACATTTTAATAGAAAAAGACTGTCCACTTCCATCTTCTGAATCAGTATAAACCAGCATTTTTTGATTAATATAATCTATACCAGTTATGTTGCCCAACAAGTTTATTATGAAGTCATTACTAAAGAATATCATTAAACATAAAAGCAAAATCAAATATACTTTAGTCGATATATGCCTCAAAAGCAAAAAATACAAAGGAATCAATACAATAGCTGTAACATGAAAAGATAAGGCCAATAATGTTACAATTAAAAACATTACGAACTTTCTACGTATCAGATAATTAAATGCATACAAACTAATTGCAACCGCTATTAAATTTCTCATCGGATTATCAATGAACAAATAAAATGCAAAAAAAGGCAAGAAAAAAGTCCATATTAAATAGCGGTATTCTAATGAGTATTTATTAATTGTATGTAAAAAAGCCAGAAAGACAAGAACTTTTGTAGTAATAAAAAAAAACCAAAAATTTAAATGAAACACTTTGAATAATAACATCCATATATAATATCCAGGTTCCCAATAATAGTCATAAAAAAGATTGTCAATACTAACATTATCATACATTGGTTCATAGCTTCTCCAATCAGATCCAGTCATATATCCGAAACATAGAAATACACATAACATTGACATTGTCAATAAATACCATCGAGAAGAAGTACGCAAACGCTTAAAGATGAACGAGAAAAAGCACCAAAATATGGAAAGTATATAGAAAAACATATGTTATTTTTTCTTTTAAGAGCCTATCTATATTTAAATTTGTTAACAAACTTAATCTTTAAATTGCTCAACAATCCTACCACAAGCCTTACCATCCCCGTAAGGATTCACAGCTTTACTCATTTTATCATAATAGGTGCTATCATCCAGCAACGCAGATACCTCATTCACTATTTTTTCATAATTCGTACCTACCAATTTTACCGTACCAGCTTCTAACGCCTCTGGACGTTCCGTGGTATCACGCATCACAAGCACAGGCTTCCCCAGCCCCGGAGCCTCTTCCTGTATTCCACCACTATCAGTCAACACAATCGCAGACTTCTCCATCAAATAAATAAAAGATAAATATTCCAACGGTTCAATAAAGAACATATTACTCAAACCAGACAGATTTTCACCAAACACCTCATGAATAGGCTTACGCACATTAGGATTGAGATGCATGGGATATACAAAATCCACATCCGGATATTTCTGCGCCAAATCCTTGATTGCCGTACACATGGAAATAAAACCATCACCGAAGTTCTCCCGACGATGCCCAGTAATCAACACCAATTTCTTCCCATTAGCCAGACGGTTCACATTATAACCTGCTTGATTCAATGTATCCTCTAACTTTGCATCCAATATTTTGTCGCTCTTGATTTTATCCACTACCATATAGAGGGCATCAATCACAGTATTACCTGTCACCATAACAGCTTCCTCTCTTAATCCTTCAGCTAAAAGATTTTGCCGGCTCAACGGCGTAGGCGAAAAATGATAAGTAGCGATTCTCCCAGTTATTTGTCGGTTCATCTCCTCAGGCCACGGACTATAAATATTATGGGTACGCAACCCCGCTTCTACATGTCCCACAGGAATCTGCTGATAAAAAGCAGCTAAGGCTGCGGCTGTAGAAGTTGTCGTATCTCCATGCACCAAAACAATATCCGGTCGGACTTTCTTAAGTACATCGCGCATTCCAAGTAGTACACGTGATGTAACATCATATAAATCTTGCCCTTGTTTCATGATATTCAAGTCATAATCCGGTTTTATGTCAAAAATAGCCAATACCTGATCCAACATTTCGCGATGCTGCCCCGTAACACAAACTATTGTTTGAAATTTGTCAGACTCTTTTTGAAACGCTTTGACAAGTGGAGCCATTTTTATAGCTTCAGGACGAGTTCCGAAAACCAACATTACCTTTTTCATTTTTTCATCTTCAATATTATTAATACTTTTTTTACAAACAGCTTTAGTCCTAATAAACAGACTCTTATAAAGTACACCAATGACCGACTTTCTATCTTAAGCATTTCTTTTTGTGTACTCCACTCATTTCTGCTGGAAATACCATTAGCTGCATCATAGACAGCCACCACCAATTGAACATATTGAAATTCTATGTCCATTTGTCTTAATTGGAAAAAAAGATTATAATCAGCTGCTATTTTATATCTTAAATCGAAAAGAATTCTAGCAAGAAGAATTCTTCTACAAAAAATAGACTGATGACAAGAAGGCATTATTTTATGATGTGGATCATCACCAAATTTTACAATTTTCTGTTTGCTCTTATGTATAAACAGTGTATCTCCAAACACAACTCCAACCGTATCAATAGTCCTATTCTGAAAAAGCTTTTCTATAACGCCTTCGTCTACAAACTCATCCCCCGCATTCATAAAATTAATCCACTCCCCCGTCGCCACCTTTATCCCCTTATTCATCGCATCATAAATCCCCTTGTCCGGTTCGCTCACCCAGTACGCAATTCTGTCAGCATATTTCCGGATAATTTCAACAGTGCCATCAGTGCTGCCGCCATCAATAATAATATACTCTATGTCATGATACGTCTGATTAAGTACGGACAGCATAGTCTTTTCAATCGTGTCCGCAGCATTGTAGCAAACAGTTACTACTGATATTTTCATTTTTATCTGATATTCAATAATTTAACACTCAAAGAATAGTAGTTTGTGACACCCTGTCACCACCCTTGTATAACTTTCCCTCACGCGCGCAGGAGAGAGTTTTTTTTATCCAAGTCTCAAACATGTATTCTTCATGCGTGCACATAAAGAAAAGTTCTGCAAGAGCGATGCCAGGGTGTCAAGGCACTACCTGTTGCAATAATCCAGTTTGAGACGTTCGTACAGTTCTTTCAGTACAATACGCAGGGTATCAGAGTCTTTTCGGGCGATAAGTTCGTCCAAGTAGAAACATATCACTGTATAGTACGGCAAGAGGTTTGAAACGGAGCCCCTTTTAAAGCAGTATAAGTTTTACTACTCATGCCGGTGCACTGGCAAATGACACGATCCGTAAGATGCTTGCCACACACCTGCACCGTTTCCTGCAACAAGGCCAGGAGTTCTCCCAATTCGGCATTGGGAGCGAAATTTTGCTTCATTGTTTATCGTTTTTAAAACGTAATTATTAAATAGTCGTGCGTAACAACTCAAGCCAGCGAAGTTAATTTCAGTTAAATATCGGTCTCATGTTTTCCACATGAGGAAAACACGCAGCCATAAAGTTCCGGTTATTATCCCCACCTTTACAGCCATTATTTAAAATTCATACAAATGACAATGGAAAATATTTTAGTCAGTCTTTTTAAAGGTTATGCGGACACCTGCCCGATAGAGGTTCCCCTGAAAACAATCATCAGCCTTCTCCGCGACAATCAGGCGGTGATCGAACACACCGAAAAGCATCGCTATTATCTGGAGCAAAAACAAGTCACCGCCGCTGCACGCGAAAAAGCATCCTGCCCCTGCTTTGCCGTCAGCGTGCGCTTCGAAGGCGGAAAACAGAAAGCAAACATCAGCGAGTGGACAGGAATCTGTCCGGTAGACATAGACCACGTGCCGCCCGAACGCATGGAACAGTGTTTGGAACTGCTCAAAGCCGACAAGCACACCTTGCTGCAATATGTCACCATCAGCGGACATGGTATCCGGTTACTCTGCCGATACACCGGACTTACCGACAACTGCGAGAAAAACCACCGGCTCCACACCCGCACTTTTACCGTCATTAACGAGTACTACACCCGGCTCACCGGACTTGAATGTGACCTGAAATGCAAAAATGCCACCCGCCTAAGCGGACTTGCACACGACGAGCATCTGTTTTTCAATCCCGATGCCGTACCTTTCAGCCGGAATGCGGAAACTGCTGCGCCCAAGCATAGCCCGGCATCTGCCAAAAACAAAAACCACCGCCGTCTGCAAAGAGTGATTGACGCTGCCTGCCGTCGCCTTGCGGATGAAGGTGTGGAATATGCGGAACATCACCACAACGAATATATCATGCGCATGGGCTATCTGCTCAACGCCTACGGAGTGGCACAGAACGTAGCCACCCAATGGGCAACAGAACGTTTTGCCGACTACAATGGCGACGTGACAGGCATTTTCGCCTCCTGCTACCTCAACATCGAAGAGCATGGCAGCCTCTCTCTTCCTCCACTCCGCAAGTCGCAAAACAATGATGAACGGCAGGAGTTTATGGCATCGGTGGCAGACATCGAACAGTTTCTCAACGGTCAGGCATCTTTTCGCAAGAACACCGTAACCGGCAAGTGCGAGGTGCTGACAGCCGGAAGCGGCGGGAAGTACGAAGAACTCACAGACCGCTACGTCAATACCCTGTGGTGCCGTATGTGCAAAGAAGCGAAACCGGGACAGGCCGCCCACATACGGGCAGTGCTCGATTCGGAATTTGTTGATACCTTCAACCCCTTCGAGCAATATTTTAAGAACCTGCCACCCTGGGACGGAACCACCGATTACATCGCGCAACTTGCCACCCACGTACACGTCCGGAACAACGCCATTCCCTTTGCCTACTACTTCAAGAAATGGCTGGTGGGAATGGTTGCCGCCCTCTTCGACAAGGAAGTGGTGAACCATGAAATATTGGTGCTGACCGGCCGGCAAGGCATCTATAAAACCACTTGGCTCAACAATCTGCTTTCACCCGAACTGCGCCGTTACTTCTATCTGAAGTCCAACGCCCGCCGCATCACCAAAGACGACCTCCTCACCCTTGCCGAATTTGCCATTGTGTGCCTGGAGGAACTGGACGAAATGGAAACGCAAGAGGTGAACCAGATAAAGGCGCTTACCACCATGAAAGTAGTCAACGAGCGCGCCGCATACGCACATTACAAGGAACACCGCGACCACATAGCCAGCTTTTGCGGAACCAGCAACAACACTCACTTCCTCGCCGACCCCACCGGAAACCGCCGTTGGCTCCCCTTTGAAGTGGAGAATATCGACAGCCCTTATGACTTTCCAGTGGACTATGCCGGGGTTTACTCCCAAGCATACGCCCTACTGCAAAACGGCTACCATTACTGGCTGGAAGACAAAGAGATTGAAGCCCTGAACCTGCACAACAGGCATTTCGAAATTCCCTGTCTGGAACAGGAACTGATATTGACCCATTACCGCCGTCCCATGTCGGGCGAGAAATGTATGTTCATCACCAACTCCCAGATACTCTGCCGCATCAACTCCGGCATCCGCCAAAAGCTGAGTCCCGTCAAAATAGGCATGGTGCTGAAACAGGAAGGTTTCGAATCCATGCGCTCAGGCGGCAAGCGGGGCTACCGAATGGTGGAACTCACTGGCGATGAGATACAGGCTAACCTCTATGCCATGGGAAGATATACGGAAAAACCTGAAAGTTAGAAATCTTACAACTGTAAAGGTCTGCTTTAGGTTTCCAGAGTTGAACTTTACAATCGCAGAGTTGACCTTTAGGAATCCTAAACCGGACATTACGCATCCCGGCTGCTCACGCCCTGCCTTCAGTTCTCAACTAAACATCCGGCTCTCCCAGTGCCTCAACAATCAGCCGCACCTGTGCCGGTGTATATGTCCGCACCCTGTCCGAAGGAACCAATGCATGGAGTTCATGCCGCAAGGTGGGATGGAAATCTATCCACTGGTTCAGTTTACGAAAAGCGGCTTGAGGACAAAGGGCCGGACAATAAAGTTGAGCGAGTTCCGTCCGCCCATAGGTACGTATTTTAAAAATCTCCATATCTTTTGAGTTCATTAGTTCTTACAGAACAAAGATACGGAAATATCTTCACATCTAAGCAACTATTTCCACCTATAACGAACGCTAACAGACCCTAACATACAGAAAGTGACAAACCCTCCTGTGCGGTGCCATATCTTCGCATCGTGATCACAAAGAGATAGTAAACCGATTGTTAATAACTCAAAAAGCCAAAACAATGATTCGTTACAAAAAGTATCAGATGACAGGTGAGAAAAGCCCTTTGAAAGGACTTTGGTACGCCCGCCCCGTAATTGAAGAAACCTTCAATATCGAAACTCTTGCCAAACACATGGCAAACCACAACACTCCCTACTCCGCCGGAGTTATCAAAGGAGTGCTTGCCGATATGATTTCATGCATCAAAGAACTCATTCTGGATGGCAAGAACGTCAAACTGGACGATCTCGCCATATTCTCCGTAGGCATCGTCAGCAAGAAAGGTGCAACCTCAGCCGCCGAATTCTCCCTCGCCGACAACGTCAAGGGGCTGAAACTCCGGGCACGCGCCACAGGAGAGTTGAGCAATGCTCAGATCAATTTGGAAGGTCAACTGAAAGAGACTTCCCAATATAACGTTGATGACAGCAGTTCGTCAGGAGGAACCCCTCCCGACAACGGTGAGGAGGAAAACCCGCTGGGCTAATGCCAACAGTGAGAAGAAATACCAAATCAAGTATTAATCATTAAACACTAAAATCACATGAGCGCAAAATCAAAATCAGTATGGGGTATCATCCTCAAATCTATTGTAGCGGTAGCCACAGCACTGGCAGGAGTATTCGGTCTCAGCTCCTGCATAGGCCGATGAGAACCGTCACGCCTATCATCATTCATTGCTCGGCCACGTCTCAGGGCGTGGCCCCGAGCTTCGAACAAAGGTGGTTTAGGCTTATATAATATATTGACCGGCAGCATGATTATTTGTGATATATTTCACAAAATACACATTCTCTTTGATAAGAGAGAGAAAAACATACCAAGTGGTACTTGCAATAATCAAATTTGTATCCCGCAACTTATTTCACAATCCCCTTTTCCAAATACTCCGCAAGATTGGTACGGATATGTCCTGCAACGCGCTCCACTGCCACCTTTTCCATATCATGTTTCATCATGATACTTACCAACTCTTCAAACGAAGTTTTCATCGGATTCCATCCCAACTCCTTACGGGCTTTAGTGGGATCTCCCCAAAGGTTCACCACATCCGTAGGGCGATAGAAATCCTCCGACACCTCTATCAGCACACGTCCCGTAGCCTTGTCTATGCCTTTTTCTTCAAGTCCTTCGCCCCGGAACTCCAGTTCGATACCTGCGTAGTGGAAGGCCAACTGACAAAACTCCCGAACCGAATGTTGCTCACCTGTGGCTATCACGAAATCTTCCGGAGTCTTGTTTTGCAGAATAAGCCACATACATTCCACATAGTCTTTAGCATAGCCCCAATCGCGCAATGAAGACAAATTACCCAAATACAGTTTGTCCTGTTTACCTTGTGCAATACGGGCAGCAGCCAAAGTTATCTTTCGTGTAACGAATGTTTCGCCCCGGCGCTCACTCTCATGGTTAAAGAGAATACCCGAACAACAAAACATATTATAAGCCTCACGATATTCCTTCACAATCCAATAGCCATAGAGCTTTGCCACCGCATACGGACTATAAGGATGAAAAGGCGTGTTCTCGTTCTGCGGAACTTCTTCCACCTTGCCATAGAGTTCCGAAGTGGAAGCCTGATACACCTTACAGGTTTCCGTCAATCCACTCTGACGAACGGCTTCCAGCACACGTAATACGCCTGTGGCATCCACGTCTGCCGTAAACTCCGGCGCATCAAAGCTGACCTGAACATGACTCTGTGCAGCCAAGTTATAAACTTCCGTAGGACGTATCTTTCCGATAATCTGCATGATACTCATGGAATCTCCCAAATCGGCATAATGCAAATGGAAGTTTGGAGTGCCTTCAAGATGGGCAATGCGTTCACGATAATCTACTGAAGAACGACGAATGGTTCCATGTACTTCGTATCCTTTTTCAAGAAGAAATTCGGCAAGGAAAGAGCCGTCCTGACCGGTGATGCCGGTGATGAGTGCGATATGTTTCATAAGCTATAATATTATTACACTAAAAAAATTCATAAAGCATAAATTCCACTTACCTATGTTTCCAAAAGCTAAACCAAGGAAGAGGATATACTCTATTGCTATACCACCACACACTAAACATTGTGACCAATGCACCTATCACTAAGCTGTATTTAATCCCGTCCGCTCCTAACATTCTGACCAACACAAAGGTTAATAGCAATTGAATAATACTTCCTGAAAAAGTAATAATTCCCAACCCTAAAGTTTTTTTTGCAGTATAAGGATACTGAACAACCAAACTATAAAAAGAGTAAATAGTCAAAGAAAACAATATCCATGGTATAAATTGAAAAGAATCCCTATACAAGTCGGATAAAACATACTGTATCAGTATCCAACAAATGAACATTACCACAAAAAAAAGAAGAAAAAACACACTACTAATTATATAAGATATTCTCACTAGTTGTTTTTTTTCTGCTTTTTGATTATCAAATGTCATTTTACTTATGCGTTTTTGCAAATAAGGAATATATGCATTATCGAATGCAACTTTAAATATGGAATATATAGCCCCAAAACTCATTGCCATAGAATACAATCCATTAACAGACAAACCGCAGAATGTAGTTAAAAGGATTTTATCCATTCCACTTTTAATCCAAAAAGATAAAGAGTGCGGCAACAAAGGAATACCAAAACGTAATAATTCACCGATAGAATTCCTATCTATTTTCCATATGAGATACCCCCTTTTATAAAGTAAATAAATATGTAACAGACAAACTATACTACAAGAAAAGACAGCACTGTATATTTTACCTAACGCTTCTTTCCTCAAACAGACAACTAATAAAATCAGTAAAAAAACATAGATTAAACTTTGCAACAATTGCAATTTTAAAAAAACAAACGGCTTCTCTTCTAAACGATACAAGATCAAATTAATGCTTAACAGTAAATTTGCAATAACTGAAATGAGAGTTAGTAATTGCAGAAATAATCCAATATGAAGATATTCATCTATCAATCCATAGATTAGCAATATAATAATCAAAAAACATAAATTGACGGCTATAATAATAAAAAGCAAATTAGATACCAGCAATCCTATTTCTTCTCGGGAACGGTCATAATAAAAATATGGCAAAGCATTCACTATCGCCTGTCCAGCCAATAACATTAATATACTTTGCAAAACATCAAAATTAGCTGCTATACCAAGCTGTTCAGGTATTAAATAAAATGAAACAAAGGGAAGTATCAAAAAAGATAAAGCCTTAGTTATCCCGTCTGAAAGTATATATATTAAAGCATTGCCTAAAAGAGTTTTTCGTTTACCAAACTTTAAGCGAATTTTCATCCAACAATCAAATTATTTCTTACGCCAGTACTTATAACCTATCATTCTTTTGACAATTGTGTATGTAAATGGAACGATATAAGTATGCCAATAGTGGGCAGGCAAAATCTCATAACAAAAATTGTGTCCAGAAACAGGTATACGCCAATTCTTACCATACCAAAATTCAAGTAATTTTTCGGGATCTTTAGGACATAAATAAGTATCTCCCAAAAAATCAATTTCAGAATACTTTCTAAAATATTTTTTAGGCGTTGCATACTTACATAAAGAATAGCAAGTTAATCCCCAAACAGCAAACTTATATGGTTTCAAAATATATACATCAATATATGAGTTTTCGTTCACTCGAAAAGAATAAAGGCAACCAGCAATAATCCTACATACTTTAAAGCCATTCTGATACAAAAAAGGAAGATTATTAAACAGTGTTTGCTCATTCAAAATAAAAACATCAACATCCTCATCTCCTGGAATTAGTGCATGGTCGCGAACTGCACCTAGTAAAGTCCCATAAGCCAAATAAAAGGGTAATTCTATTAAAGAAAATAGTTCTTTTGTTTTTTGCAACAGACATTTAATGTCTTCTTCTGATATAGGAAATATTGTGTCATATGTAATATCCTCAATCTCATCATTATAAACAAATTCTTGTCCTTGTATTATCAATGTCGTATGTTTCATCTCTCCTGCCCTATTAATCAATTTAATAAACGGTTTATTCATATTTCCCCTTCAAAAAGCTAAAGACACTTTCTTTCTCAAAAACAATTGGATAATTCCTCATTCGACTTATGTTACATTTATCCATCACCTCACTGATATCAATAGTGTCTTTTAGAATCAAATCCAATCCTATCCCTTCGATATAGTCAGAGACATCTTCCCGCAAAACTTCTTTCAAAAAAAGCATCTTACGACTTATAATTTTATCTATATACAACTTATAGAAAAACGGGAAAGTCAACGCCACAGCATGCCCATGTGGATA
>UMFO01012446.1_pt1 | contig 14386 bp, 10 predicted proteins | sample 1965051 | NCBI WGS metagenome assembly UMFO01 (sample SAMEA4836050, study PRJEB28245) | human gut metagenome | biome: gut microbiome; material: fecal sample | place: Denmark | collected 2008
GTCAGCGTGTCCGTCAGCCCCCGGCTGCACAGCCAGGAGAACAGCCGGTAGGCGCCCATGACCAGCAGTATGCCCGCCAGCAGCAGCGCCACCAGCACGGTGGAATTCTCGCAGTTGTCTATCTTCTTCATGGCGTCCTCCCCTGCGCCGGAACGGCCCCGGCGCTTTCGTCCACCATCATACCATCCGCCGCACAGCCCGTCAAGGGCAGAGAGCCGGGGACTGTCCTCACGGGCAGTCCCCGGCTTCGCGTTTACGCCAGCAGGGCGCGGTCGTTGTCGTATTCCTGGCCGCTGACCTTGCTGAACAGTGCCAGCAGGTCCGGCACCGTCAGCCGGGCCTTCTCCTCGCCGGAGATATCCAGCACGATCCGCCCGTTGTGCAGCATCAGCAGGCGGTTGCCGTAGTGGATAGCGTCGCGCATATTGTGGGTGATCATCAGCGTGGTCAGGTGGTTCTCCCGGACCAGGCGGTCCGTGATATCCATGACCCGCTGGGCCGTCTGGGGATCCAGCGCCGCGGTATGCTCGTCCAGCAGCAGCTTGGGCTTCTGCAGGGTGGCCATCAGCAGTGTCAGCGCCTGACGCTGTCCGCCGGAGAGGGTGCCTACCTTGGTGGTCAGGCGGTCCTCCAGACCCAGACCCAACTCCCGCAGGCGGCGGCGATAGTCCTCGCGCTCGCCGCGGCGGATGCCGGGACGCAGGGTGTGATGCCGGCCGCGGCGCTCCGCCAGAGCCAGGTTCTCCTCGATCTCCATGCCGGCGGAGGTGCCCATCATGGGGTCCTGGTACACGCGGCCCAGGTAGCGGGCGCGCTTGTACTCCGGCAGAGAGGAGACGTTGACGCCGTCCAGCTCGATGCTGCCCTCGTCGGGCTGCCAGGTGCCGCAGATGGCGTTCTGCATGGTGCTCTTTCCGGCGCCGTTGCCGCCGATGACGGTGACGAAATCCCCGTCCCGCAGCGTCAGGCTCAGGTGGTCCAGCGCCACGCGCTCGTCCACGGTGCCGGAGAAGTTGTCGATACCCAGCGCCACGCCGTACTCGGTAACAGAGGTGCCCAGAATAGGGATCTCTGCGGTGGCGTTATAGGCCGCCTGCAGCGCCGGGGTGGCGTTGGCCATGATCAGGTCGACCTTCTTCGATACGAAGGTGTTGACGATGGTGGTGCAGACGTTCTGGTCATTGGCGGCGTTCTGCACGTCAATGGTCACGTTCTCCTCGCCCAGCTTGTCCTTCACCGCGTCGATGAAGCCCTGGGTGGCGGCGTCCAGTGCGTCGTGGGTCACCAGCTGGCACACGCCGATGGTATACTTCTTGGCGCCGTCGGCATCGCCGGTGCCGTTCGTCTTGGTGTCGTCGGTCTTGCTGCCGCAGGCGGCCATGCTCACGCACATGACGGCGGCCAGCAGGGCGGTCGTCAGCCGCCGTGTGATGTTCTTTTTCATGGTGTGGTTCCTCCTGATGGGTGTTTTTGAAAATTTGGCTGCAAAAAAGCCGCCCTGTGGATCTGTGATCCATAGGGCGGCTTTGATGTCAGTGCGTCTCCGTGGGAGAACGTCCTCATTTCATCAGCAGCATTTCCGGGCATCACAAATCACTCTTACTTTATCCGCATAGGTAAAGTAAAAGCTAAATGCGTATGCCTTGTACAGCTGCTTCATCATGTGTGGCGTTCTCCTTTCCCGAAGTTTTCTGTAAGATATCACAACAACAAGTCACCGTCAACCGTCATATCCGCCAAAAATATTTGCCAGGAATAAACACTCCGCCACGCGCTTTCGCGCTTTAAAGTTCGGATGTATCCGGCATTCCGGCAAATCTCGGTCACTTTCCGCCGTCATTTTCCGCTGGGCATATCGCCCAAGGCCCCGCCGTCCTCTGTCAGCAGCGTCAACCCGGCAGGGCGCTCCGCCAGCAGATACTCCAGCACACCGCGGCTGACGTCGTCCATCTCCCCGGCGCGGCGGATGTGCACCGCCAGCGGCTGCCGCGCCGCCAGACCGGTGAGCCACCGGATAAACGCCTGGGCCACCGCCGCCGGCGCGGCCGTGACCTCACCCTCCGCGCCGACGCAGGCCGCCGCCGCAGGCTGTATAGCGCCCAGCACCCGCAGCAGCGCCCGGTCGCCCGATGGCACGTCGTTCCCGACGGCGTCCAGCAGCTTTCCCACTGCGTCCGCCATCCAGAAGCAGGGCACCGCCCGGAGGCAGTAGGTCTGCACATGCAGGCCGGGAACGCTGTCCGCTGCCTGAGCCGGCTCCGGCGCGGCGGGCGCGGCCTTCAGCTCCGCGTATTTCTGCGTGATGGCGCTGCCGGGATAGATCTCCAGGTTGGAGGCCAGCCGGTTGCGGAACTCGTTGAAAAACCGGATAGCACGGCTGCGGTCGCCGCCGCGCTCATACAGCGTCATCAGCCGCAGGGCCAGCTGCTCGTTGTAGGGCTCGTATTCCATGACCCGCTCCAGAATGCCCACGGCCTCCGGCAGCATATCCCGCTGCTCATACAGCTCCGCCGCCTTCATCAGCAGCCGGTTCTTCCGCTTCTCATAATAGATGCGCTGGCTGAGGATCAGCTCATTCAGGTCCTCGCAGTGGTTGAAATAGTACCCCTCCAGCAGCTCGCCGCCGAAGGCGTCACACGCCCGCTTCAGCTCGTCCGCCGACTGTGTCTCCGGGTCGATCTCGTCGATGGTCTGCAGATCGCAGATATAGTCGTATGCCCGGTCGATGCAGCAGTACTCCCGGTCCAGCTTGATGAGCGACCGCCCGCCCTCGCCGGTATCGGTGCTCTTTTTGATCTTCCATAGGGTATAGCGCAGGTTGTATTTGGAGGCGCTGGCGGCGCTGTCCGGCCAGAGGTAGGCCGCCAGCTTCTCCCGCGCGTAGTAGTCCCCGCCCCGCAGGAACAGGATACACAGCAGGGCGCACCCCTTGTTGCCCAGCTCGGGGGTGATGTCCGTGCCGTCGCAGATGACCTGCGGCTTGCCAAACAGTCTGATCTGAAGCATGGCCGTCACCTCACTGCCGGCTGTGCAGCACCGACCCGGACTTGATGGTCACGGTCACGTCGGTCTGCTCCAGCTGCTCTGCGGGCACGGCGCGGATGTCGCGGTCCAGCACCACGATATCCGCCAGGTATCCCGGCGCCAGCTTTCCCTTGCGCTTGTCCTCAAACAGCGCGTAAGCGCCGTTGACGGTGTACATCTCGATGGCCTGCTCCACGGACACGGCGCACTGGGGCACGGCGCGGTTCACCGCCGCGTGGATGCCCAGCATGGGCCGCGGCTCCGTCACGTCGCTGTCCGACCCGCCGCACACCACCGCGCCGGCGGCGAACATGGCGGCAAAGTCGTTGGAGCGCAGATAGCGCTCGCCCACCCGGCGCTCGTACATACCGCCCTTGCCGCCCCACAGATAGGCGTAGGCCGGCTGCACCGAGAAGATCAGCTTCATATCCGCCGCCCGGGCGATCTGCTCCGGCGTGGCCATGATGGCGTGCTCGATGCGGTGGCGCAGGGCGGTGCTGCCGCCCTGACGGATGGCCCTCTCGTGGGCCAGCAGCACGGACTCGATGGCCCGGTCGCCGATGCTGTACAGCGCCAGCTGCATATCCTGCCGGTAGCACTGCTGCACGAACTCGTCCAGTCCGTCCTGAGGCAGGAAGATCTGTCCCCGGTAGTCCGGCCGGTCTGCGTAGGGTGCCGACAGGGCAGCGCTGTGGCTGGACAGGGTGCCGTCCACCATAATATTGCCGCCCACCCGGCGCAGCCCCAGCTTCCAGACCTTCGCCAGGTCCATGGTCTGGTAGAACAGCGGCATATCCACCGGGAACTCGCCGCTGTGGGCGTAGATGAACTCCGCGTCCCGGTCGTCGAACAGCCAGCCGCCCTCGATGGCCGCCACGGTGGTGATGCCGTTTTCCAGCAGCCGGGACATGGCCAGATGGATGGCCTCCATGCGGAACTCGTCCGGCAGGCTCCGCAGCACATTGGAGCGCAGCACATAGTTGGCGTTCCGCCGGAAAATGCCCGTGGGCAGGCCGCTGCTGTCCAGCTCCACGCCCTCCAGGGAGAAGGGAACCTTATAATACAGCAGGGCGTGGGTGTTCAGCATACTGACGTGGTACTCCTTGGAGAACAGCACCACCGGACTGTCGCTGCAATACCTATCCAGCACATACCGGTCCGGAAAACGCTTTTCCTCGAACTGCGACTCCTCCACCTGGCAGCCCAGCACCGCGCCCTCCCGCTTTTCGGCGGCGGCCAGCATCTCGCCCAGCTCCCGGTGGGACCGCGCGCCGCCCAGATCCACGCTCATCATGTTCACAGCGGTCTGCATCACATGGAAGTGGTTGTCGATAAACCCCGGCAGCACCGTGCCGCCCCTGGCGTCGATGACCTGCGTGCCGGGGCGCACCAGCTTCTGCCAATCATCGCCGCGTCCCGCGGCGCAGATCATTTTCCCCGCCGCGGCCACCCAGTCGGCCCCGCCGTCGCCGCACATGGTCACGCAGCGCCCGTTTTTAATGATGATATCCGCGTACATAGCGTCCCGTCCTCCTGTTGAAAGCCGTGTTGTGTTATGGCCGTATTGTACACCAGGGCGGGCCGTCTGTCCAGTGGCGCTGTGTCCCCGGCGGCAAATGTACCAAATCGTTTGTTGAAAAGCGCGGCATGATTTGCTAAAATGTTTAGCAACAACGGAAATTCAACGCTTTTCCCACGCGCGGCGCAACATCTCCCGGTTACAATGACATCAAACTGAGGCGGAGCACGGCCGGCGCGGCCCCTCTCCGCCCTCCCGAAAAAACGAAAGGACAGGGATGTATATGAGCGTTTTGATTTTGAACCGCGAGCAGGTCAAGCAGGTCATCTCCATGAAGGAAGTCATCCAGGAGGTGCGCGAGGTCTATCGTCTGAAATCCCAGGGCAAGTCCGTGATCTGGCCGCTGGTCAACTATGAATTCGTGGACGAGCACGCCGCCATGGACATCCGTTCCGGCTATATCAAGGGCGTACAGCTCCACGGCCTGAAGATGCTGAACAACTTTCCCGAGAACCGGGAAAAGGGCCTGCCGCCCTTCAACGGCATCATGATGGTCTACGACTCCAACACCGGTATTCCCGTCAGCGTCATGGACGCCTCCTACGTCACCTGTATGCGTACCGGCGCCGCCGGTGCGCTGGGCGTGGACCTGCTGGCCCGTAAGGACGCCAAGCACCTGTTTATTCTGGGTGCCGGCAAGCAGGCCCCCTTCCAGATCGCCGCCACGCTGCTGCTGCGTCCGGCCATCGATAAGGTCTACATCGCCGACCCCATGTTCCCCGACAACGCGGTGCAGTTCGCCGCCCACATTGCCCAGCAGCTCTCCGATGACTTCGGCATCGACGCCTCCGGCGTGGAGTTCCTGCCGGCGCTGGATATGGCCGCCGCCGTGGGCGACAGTGACGCCATCATCACCGTCACGCCCTCCCGCAAGCCCATCATCCAGAAGGCGTGGCTGAAGCCCGGCACCCACCTGAGCTGCCTGGGCTCCGACATGGAATCCAAGCAGGAGATCGAGAGCACCATCTTCCAGGGCGCCGCCTTCTACGCCGACGACCGCGCCCAGTGCATCCGCGTGGGCGAGATGGAGCTGCCCATCAAGCAGGGCGTTGTCAGTGCCGACGACATCACCGGCGAGATCGGTGACCTCATCGACGGCAAGGTCCCCGGCCGCACCAGCGACACGCAGACCACCATCTTCGACGCCACCGGCCTGTACATTCTGGATCTGGCCGCCGCCAAGGTGGCCATCGACCGCGCACTGGCCGAGGGCGTGGGCCTGCAGGCCGACCTGTAAACCCGCGGGATATATCCGCTTACCCTACAAAACAGACGAAATGAGGAGGACAATAAAATGAAACTGGCATGGTTTGGTGTGGAAGAGTGGCTGAATCCCATGGACTCTCTGGCCCGTATCAATCTGGGCAGCAGCTGCGTCAGCGCCCTTCGTATGGACGAGCTGTTTGACCTGACCGGCGAGGATCTGGACGCTTTCCTGAACGAAATGCGTACCATGAGCCTGCATTATCACCACGGCGACGCCACCGGCTCCCCCCGGATCAAGGCGGCGGTGGCCGGCATTTACCCCAAGGGCAACGTGAAGCCCGAGGAAGTGATGATCACCCACGGCGGCACCGGCGCCAATGACCTGGTGCTGATGAGCGTGCTGGAGCCGGGTGACAACTGCGTGGTGATCAAGCCCTCCTATCAGCAGCACTACGATATCCCCAAGGGCAGCGGCATCGAGACCCGCGTGGTCCAGCTGAAGGCCGAGGATAACTATCAGCTGGATTTCGACGCCCTGGACAAGGCCTGCGACGCCAACACCAAGATGATCGTCCTGACCAACCCCAACAACCCCATCGGCGTGACCCTGTACGACGAGGGCCTGCGTAAGGTCGTGGACATCGCCGCCAAGCACGACGCCTGGATCCTCTGCGACGAGGTCTATCGCGGGCTGGACGAGAACTATATGCCCTCCATTCTGGACTACGGCTACCACAAGGCCATCTCCATCAGCAGTATGTCCAAGATGTACTCCATGGCCGGCACCCGCATCGGCTGGATCGTCTGCCGCGACCACGAGATGTACGAGGTCATGAAGACCCGCCGTTCCTACAACACCATCTGCTGCGGCATCTGGGACGAGATCATCGCCTCCATCGCGCTGGAGCATTACCAGGCCCTGTGGGCCCGCGCCCGTTCCATTCTGGAGCCCAACCGCAAGATCGTGGAGGACTGGGTGGCCTCCCAGCCCCACCTGCACCTGCGTGCCAAGGCCATGGGCACCACCTGCCTGATCGACTATGATTACGATGTGGACTCCGAGACCCTGGCCAAGGACGCCATGGCCACCGAGCAGATCCTGGTGGTCCCCGGCGACTACTTCGATATGCCCAAGACCATCCGTGTGGGCTATGGCGCCTTCCGCGATCCTCAGGTGCTGAAGGCCGGCCTGGAGGAGTTCGGCAAGTACCTGGAGAAGTACAACTAACTGACACATCCCTCTCTCACAAATTTCTTCCCCCCTGCGGCACGCGCCGCAAAACAAGCGCCCGGCAGAAGCCGGGCGCTTGTTTTTTTCGTATTCCGTTGGCGCTCACACCCGCGCCCAGCGCATCCAGCCGTCCTCGAACAGGGCTGTCAGCCGCCCCGTGTCCTTCAGCCACGCCAGATAGGACCGCACCGTGCTGCCCACCAGCACATACTGCTCAAAGCTCATGGTCAGCCCGTAGGCGGCAAACAGCTGCTGCAGGATGTCCTCAAAGCCGCGGGGCACAGCGCAGAGGTCCACGATCCTCTCCGCGATCTCATGCACCTTTCGGATATTGTACTGCGCCAGATCGGCGATGTCCTCCGTCACCTCCGTGTGCGCGGGCACAAATACCTTCGCGGTCATGGCCTGCACCTGCTCCAGCGTTTTCAGGTACCCGGCCACGTCGTAAATAAAGCCGATCTGGTACTTGTCCAGTATCTCCCGGCTGGAAAGGCAGTCCGCCAGAAACACCACGTCGTCCGGCGTCCGAAAGCCTACCATGTCGAAAAAGTGCCCGGGCAGGGGGATAGACGCAAAGCCCTCCGGCAGCTTGTCCGCCGTCAGCTCCGCCGCGTCGCTCTCCTGTGCCAGCAGAAACTTGTGCCGCAGGTCCTTGGGCGGATATCCGCCGTAGAGAAACGACGGCTCCAGCACCGGGTGCCGGGTAAACGCGCAGTCGATTCCCGGCGCGTAGATCCTACAGCCCGTCTGTCCCTGCAAATACCGGTTCCCGCCGATGTGGTCGGCGTTGGCGTGGGTGTTGTAGATCGCCGTCAGCTGCCAGCCGTTGGCGTCCAGTACCTGCCGTATCCTCCGCCCCGCGTCCTTGTCGTTGCCGCTGTCGATCAGGCAGACGTTTTTCTCATCCAGCCGGAAGAGGCCGATGTTGGTGGGGCTCTTGATGTAATACGTCCTCTCGGTAAGCTGTATCAGTTCGTACATAGCGGTATCCCCTCCGTTACTTTTTTGTATCGCCATCCGATCATGTTTTGTTGCTTCCTTGTCCTGTCATCCTATCAGTTTTTCCGCCTCTTTGTAATGTCATTCTATCATGTTTTGCTGCTTCTTTGTGCTGTCATCCTATCACATTTTGTTGCTTCTTTGTCCTGCCATCCTATCATATTTTCCTGCTTCTTTGTATTGTCATCCTATCATATTTTCCCGCAAAACACAAGCGCCCGGCCGATAGCCGGGCGCCTGCGTACCTCATCTGTATATGGCGCCGCTGGCCGCCACACAGTTCTTTCCGTTGTTTTTGCAGATATACAGCTGCCTGTCCGCCTTTGCGATGAGTGAAAAGTCCTTCAATTCCAGGCCTGTCCCGCACGCAACACCGAAAGAGGCCGTAACAATGTGCCGGTCCAGCAGGTCCTCTCTTGGAACAGCCGCGGCGCGCACCGCGTCAAGAAGCGCACCGGCGATACGGCGGGCCTCCTCCTCGCCGATATCCGGCAGGATCGCCACGAACTCCTCGCCCCCAAAGCGGAAGAGATACCGGTCAGCCGCCGCCAACACCCCGACCACGCTTCCGGCCACACGCCGCAGCGCTTCGTCGCCCTTCATGTGGGAGTAGTTGTCGTTGTACGATTTGAAATCATCCACGTCAAAAATAATGACGCTGACCCGTTCCGGCGCGGTTTTATCGGCAATGAACGTGCCATACGTCTCCATCGCCTTTTTATTCAGTGTTTCCGTCATCACGTCGTTGTAGGCCAGCTTGATGAAAGCGTGACCCATTTCCTTGATGTGCCGTTCGTTGGCAGACTGCCGAAGGAAGATGGACCGCAGCACGATAAAACCTACAATGATGGAAAATCGCAGCAGGAAATGCTTGAACAGATCATAGTTCTCCGCGTAGGGAAGCTGTCCGGGCAGCCACCAGCTGATCAATATCAGAACACATACCGCCACGGTATCCACACGGCGGTATGTGGGCGCGATCATGATCGCAAACAGATAGCACATGGAGATGGACAACCCGACCCGGTGAAAGTTGCAGGAGACCATAAAGACGGTAACGCTGGCGATCACCACCCCATAGTAGGCCAGCAGCGCAAACCGCGCCGGCGGCGCATCGTATTCTCCTCCACGCTTTTTATAGGCGATCGTAAACACCAGCATCGCCAGCGAGCCGCCGATCATCATGTAAAGCGGCACCATGTCAATGGGGATCATCGAGCGCGCCGCGATGTTCTTGACCAGGTAGATCCCGTTGGTCAGTATAAACAGAATGGCCGCATAAAATACGACCGAAAAATTCTGCCGCATAAGGATGCTCTCCACAGTCGGAATCTCATCGATCTGTATTCCCAGCACACGATCACTAAAGCTCTTAAACCTGGCAAACGCCATATCCGATATCCAGCAGGACATCCTCTGCACAATATCGACCTTATTCCCTCGTCTTTCCATACGATCCCTCCAGCAAATAATACGACCCCGTTTGTCTGCTTTTGTTGATCTATTGTTATATTTTACCATGCTTCCGCCCAAAACACAAGCGCCCGGCTGATAGCCGGGCGCTTGGTATTATGCGGGAAATCGAGCCCTTACTTGGCGTCCTTGATGGCAGCCTGTGCGGCAGCCAGACGGGCGATGGGCACGCGGAAGGGGGAGCAGGACACATAGTCCAGACCCACGCGGTGGCAGAACTCCACGCTGGAGGGGTCGCCGCCGTGCTCGCCGCAGATGCCCAGATGGATGTCGGGGCGGGTGGCGCGGCCCAGCTTGCAGGCCATATCCACCAGCTTGCCCACACCGACCTGATCCAGCCGGGCGAACGGATCGCTCTCATAGATCTTGTTGTCGTAGTAAGCGGGCAGGAACTTGCCGGCATCGTCACGGCTGAAGCCAAAGGTCATCTGAGTCAGGTCGTTGGTACCGAAGGAGAAGAACTCCGCCTCGGTGGCGATGGCATCAGCGGTCAGCGCAGCGCGGGGGATCTCGATCATGGTGCCCACCAGGTACTTCATGTTCATACCGGCAGCAGCCAACTCCTCGTCAGCGGTCTTGACCACCACGTCCTTGACGAACTTCAGCTCCTTGACCTCGCCCACCAGGGGGATCATGATCTCGGGAACCATGTTCCAGTCGGGGTGCTTCTTCTGGACGTTGATGGCGGCGCGGATGACGGCACGGGTCTGCATGACGGCGATCTCCGGGAAGGTGACGGCCAGACGGCAGCCGCGGTGACCCATCATGGGGTTGAACTCGTGCAGGGAGGCGATGATGGCCTTGATGTCGGCTACGGTCTTGCCCATATCCTTGGCCAGCAGCTCGATGTCCGCCTCCTCGGTGGGAACGAACTCGTGCAGAGGGGGATCCAGGAAGCGGATGGTGACGGGGCAGCCCTCCATGGCCTCGTAGATGCCCTCGAAGTCGCCCTGCTGCATGGGCAGCAGCTTGGCCAGAGCCTTCTCGCGCTGCTCCTTGGTGTCGGAGCAGATCATCTCGCGGATGGCGGCAATACGGTCGCCGTCGAAGAACATATGCTCAGTGCGGCACAGGCCGATACCCTGGGCGCCCAGAGAACGGGCGCGGACGGCGTCGGCGGGGGTGTCGGCATTGGTGCGGACCTTCAGCCGGCGGAACTTGTCGGCCCAGGCCATGATGCGGCCGAAATCGCCGCCCACATTGGCGTCCACGGTGGGCATAGCGCCGTCGTAGATATTACCGGTGGAGCCGTCCAGGCTCATCCAGTCGCCCTCGTGGTATGTCTTGCCTGCCAGGGTAAACTGCTTGTTGGCCTCGTCCATGTTGATGGCGCCGCAGCCGGATACGCAGCACTTACCCATGCCGCGGGCCACAACGGCCGCGTGGGAGGTCATACCGCCGCGGACGGTCAGGATGCCCTGGGCGGCCTTCATGCCCTCGATGTCCTCGGGAGAGGTCTCCAGACGAACCAGAACCACCTTCTCGCCCCGGGCAGCCCACTCCTTGGCGTCCTCGGCGTTGAACACGATCTTGCCGCAGGCAGCGCCGGGGGAGGCGGGCAGCGCCTTGCCCACCGGCTCGGTGGCCTTCAACGCCTTGGGGTCGAACTGGGGATGCAGCAGGGTATCCAGGTTGCGGGGGTCGATCATGGCCACGGCCTGCTGCTCGGAGATCATGCCCTCGTCCACCAGGTCGCAGGCGATCTTCAGCGCGGCGGGAGCGGTGCGCTTGCCGTTGCGGCACTGCAGCATGTACAGCTTGCCGTGCTCCACGGTGAACTCCATATCCTGCATGTCGCGGTAGTGATCCTCCAGAATGTTGCAGACCTTGACGAACTCGTCATAGGCCTCGGGGAACTTCTCAGCCATCTCGGCAATGGGCATGGGGGTACGCACGCCGGCCACCACGTCCTCGCCCTGGGCATTGGTCAGGAACTCGCCCATCAGCTTCTTCTCGCCGGTGGCGGGGTCACGGGTGAACGCCACGCCGGTGCCGCAGTCGTCGCCCATGTTGCCGAAGGCCATGGACTGCACGTTGACGGCGGTGCCCCAGGAATAGGGGATGTCGTTGTCGCGGCGGTACACGTTGGCGCGGGGGTTGTCCCAGCTGCGGAACACGGCCTTGATGGCGCCGATCAGCTGCTCCTTGGGGTCGGTGGGGAAGTCGCTGCCGATCTTGGACTTGTACTCGGCCTTGAACTGCATGGCCAGCTCCTTCAGATCCTCGGCGGACAGCTCCACGTCCTGGGTCACGCCCTTCTTCTCCTTCATGGCGTCGATCAGCTGCTCAAAGTACTTCTTGCCGACCTCCATGACCACGTCGGAGTACATCTGGATAAAGCGGCGATAGCAATCCCACGCCCAGCGGGGGTTGTTGGACTTCTTGGCGATCACGTCCACCACGTCCTCATTCAGACCCAGGTTCAGAATGGTGTCCATCATGCCGGGCATGGAGGCGCGGGCGCCGGAGCGCACGGATACCAGCAGGGGATTTTCCAGATCGCCGAACTTCTTGCCGGTGATCTTCTCCATCTTCTCGATATACTCCATGATCTCCGCCATGATCTCGCCGTTGATCTGGCGGCCGTCCTCGTAATACTGAGTGCAGGCCTCGGTGGTGATGGTAAAGCCCTGGGGCACGGGCAGACCGATATTGGTCATCTCCGCCAGGTTCGCACCCTTGCCGCCCAACAGCTCACGCATCTTGGCGTTGCCTTCGGTGAACAGGTAACAATACTTCTTGCTCATTGCAGTTCCTCCGTATATTAAATAGTTGTACCAAACATTGAGAACAATTTATTATAGTCATATTTTTTTTTAAAAGCAACCCTGTCGCGGATATTTTTACAAAAAATGTTGTTTCCTCTGCGGACACTCGCCGTAAACCGATAACACATTTCCGTTTCCTCTATTTTCCGTCCTTTTTGGCGCAGCACCCACAAAGCCGCCGTCCCGGCGCGCTTCTCCCGGCGGAACGGAGGGAAGATTTTGTGTCTTGCCTATTCCCCCACTCCTGTGGTATACTATTATATTGAATTAGTAGGCACTTTACCGGGAGGTACGCGCATGGTCCAGCTGCCCCAGGAAAACAGCATATTCACCCGCACCGTGCGCCGCGCCGCCGGGGAGGACCGTCTCAGCCACGCGGTCATCCTGACGGGCCGGGGTGACCTGACCGCCGCTGCCCGGTTTCTCGCCGCCGCCCACGTCTGCGAGGGGACGGACAGGCCCTGCCTGCGCTGCCGCCACTGCCGCAAGGTACTGGAGGGCATCCACCCGGACGTGATCCCCGTGCTGGATACAGAGCACAAGGAGCTGACGGTGGAGGCAGTCCGCGCCCTGCGTAAGGATGTGTACATCCGCCCCAACGAGGCCCGGCGCAAGGTATACGTCATCTCTGACTGCCGCCAGCTGAACCAGCGGGATCAGGATGTCCTGCTGAAGGTGGTGGAGGAGGGACCGCCCTATGCCGCTTTCATCTTCTGCGCCGACGCTCCCGCCGCCCTGCTGGAGACCGTCCGTTCCCGCTGTGCTCTGCTGAAATACGACGGGGAAGACGCGCCCCTCAGCGACGGTACCGCAGAGCTGTGCCGTGCGTTTGCCTCCGGGCGTCTGCTGCCGGTGACCACGGCGCTGCTCTCCCGCGAACAGTCCCTGAAGCGCGAGACGCTGCAGGCCCAGCTGGAGGAGCTGTGGCGCGCCGCGGCCGAAGCCCTGCTGGTGCAGCAGGGCAAGGCGCGGCCAGATCCCTCCTGTGCGGAGGCAGCCCTTCTGCTGGCGGACAGGCTGACGGCGCGGCAGCTGCTGGGACTGTGCGCGGCCAGTCAGCGCTTTGCCGAACAATGTGACCAAAATGCGGGCGTGGGCCAGATATTGGGTGCCCTCGCCGTGAAATGGGAGGAACTTTTATGACCGATGTGATCTCTGTCCGCTTCCGCAGCGGCTGCAAGGAATACTACTTCGACCCCAAGGGGCTCACGATCCCCGCCGGCACCGACGTGATCGTGGAGACCGCCCAGGGCCCGGAATTCGCCCACTGCGCGGCGGGCAACCACCAGGTGCCCGATGACGCGGTGGTCAAACCCCTGCGGTCCGTCCTCCGCATCGCCACCGACAACGACAAGCACACCGCCGCCTACAACCGCAGCCGTGAGAAGGAAGCCTTCGACGTCTGCAAAAAGAAGATCCAGCAGCACAAGCTGGAGATGAAGCTGGTGCGGGTGGAGTGCAGCTTTGACGGCAGCAAGATCCTGTTTTTCTTCACCGCCGACGGCCGCGTGGACTTCCGCGAGCTGGTCAAGGACCTGGCCAGCGTGTTCCGCGCCCGCATCGAGCTGCGGCAGATCGGCGTCCGCGACGAGGCCAAGATGATCGGCGGCCTGGGCATCTGCGGCCGGCCCTTCTGCTGCGCCCAGTTCATGGACGAGTTCCTGCCCGTGTCCATCAAGATGGCCAAGACCCAGAACCTGAGTCTGAACCCTACCAAGATCTCCGGTACCTGCGGCCGGCTGATGTGCTGCCTAAAATATGAACAGGACGCCTATGAGGATGCCATTAAGCGCCTGCCCAAGAACGACTCCTTCGTCCTGACGCCGGACGGCGCCGGCAACGTCAGCGACGTAAACGTGCTGAAGGAGACGGTGAACGTCCGCCTGGATGACCGCACCGACGGTCCCCGCTGCTATCACAACTGCGAGGTCTGCGTCCTGCGGAACGGCAAGGGCAGCCGCGACGGTATCGCGGTCCCCGACAAGCGCCCCGAGCGCTATGTGGAGCCCCTGGCCGAGGAGGAGCTGCCCACTATCACCCTGCTCAGCGACTTCGACCCGGACGCCGCGGCGGAGAGTGAAAAGAAGCGCGGCCGCCGCAGCCGCA
>UMFO01027752.1_pt1 | contig 14265 bp, 11 predicted proteins | sample 1965051 | NCBI WGS metagenome assembly UMFO01 (sample SAMEA4836050, study PRJEB28245) | human gut metagenome | biome: gut microbiome; material: fecal sample | place: Denmark | collected 2008
ACGTTTCTGCCATGACAGTCTGGCAAGACGGCTGTTGTTCTCGCCTGCCGACCGCAGTTCGGAAAGGGTGGATCCGTAACCGTATCTGCGAACAGCGGTAAGCGGGAACGGAAGGATTTCCGAACGTCGGTACATCTATACTAACTAAATAATATCTGAAAATCGAATTTGACGAGAAGGCTTATCGAACCACGAAGTATCATGCACTCCTTGACGTGATCTATCGGCAACCGATGGATTGAGAAGAACAAAAAACGAAGACTTCTCAGAAAATTCTGAAAAGTCTTCTTTGGTACCCCCTCAGGGGCTCGAACCCTGGACCCCAACATTAAGAGTGTCGTGCTCTACCAACTGAGCTAAAGAGGCATCAATCAATAAATCATTATTTTACGAATATTGTGTGCCCCTGTTTGACTCGTTATGGGAAGTCTATGGGAAGTTTAATCACCTCCTGCAAGTGAATAAAATTGTGTTGTAAGTTTTTAATTGTCATTGTGTTAGGCTGTCCGCTATCCATAGTCTAATGTGTAGTGCATTCTCATAATTGCGTAATGTGTTAATTGTTAATGAATTGAAATGATTTCGAGAGATTGGCCGATCCCAAACTCGGTTCAGAATAAAATCGGACCAACTTGTGCAGGGGGTCTTAAAATAGACCATCCTGCAAAGTCGGTCCTAATTTTGAGGTCAAAGGAAAACTGCATTTTTTCGGCCTGCCCTTAACCTTTTAAGATATATAGTATATATAACTCCATTTTTTGTGGAGTAATATTCATTGCCTCTAATACGTGCGTCTGTTCCGTTACTACCGTACGGTTTCTGCCGCTACTTTGCAAACTGCATCAGATAGTTTTCGCAAAATCCAGCTAACGGGAATTTCACCATCTCGTCCCGTCCGTCGGGCGTGGTGTAATGAAATAATATAGTGTTCGCTTTGACAAGGCAGTCGAATAAATTTACCGTTTCGCTCATGCCCTCCATCTTCATCTCGTTGGCGATTATTATTCCTATTATATCGTTTATCTCTTCAAGGTCGCTTTTTCACCCGATAATTCATTGTTTATTCTTTACAAGTGCGATTTCGACGGGTTTGTTTATGTCCGCTGTTTCGGGAGAGAAAACAAAGTAAAATAATTCGGGATAAATCTCATTTTGGGGCTTTATGACAATTAAGCCTATTCCCTCCGTCTTGCTCCATTCGACCAACTTGCAAATAGCTTGTTTATCCTCTCATGCTTTGGTCATTCATTCCGTTTTCGGTTGTTTGTATCTGTTCATTTTAGCTAAAATTTAATTGTTGTTTATCTTTATAAAGATAAGATTATTAGTGAAATAAACAAAACGAAAAAGTGACAAACTCTGCAAAAGGGTCTTATAAATTAACCTTTTCACAAAGTCTGTCACTTTTAGAAACCTTTGTTATTTTGTTGCTTCAAGGCAAGCAATCAGAAATTTATTCGCATTTATGAAGTTATCCTTTTGCATCGGCAATGATGCGATGGCTTTTTCTCCATGAAATAGATTGTTACGGTATCTGTAAATAATCATGATGATGGCTTTAATAATATCACATGAATTATTGGTTAGCCCTAATAAAACACGCTGAATAGAGGTCGTATCATCATTATTTCTCAATCGCAATCTCATGAATCGCTCGTTTGTAGAACCGTTCGTTATATATCTCCTTTGTAAGTATTGTAGTGTTTGATTGAAAATATCGGAAGTTAAATGTATGTTCTGAATATTGCGCTTATTTCTTCCAAAATTACATTTAAACCATTTCGCTTCAAATAAATTCCATAATATTAAAAAGTTCCGCACCTCCACATATTCTTCTGTATCGAGAGAAATGTGCAAATAATTGTCAATCCATTGTGATATTTCAGACGTATTTTTACTTTTATTTTCCATAATGCCGAAACGCTTTTATTCATCTAATCCTGTAATGCTTGCAAAGTTGTTCCAGCCACTTTTTGCTTTATAGGCATCGGCACAACCCGAAGGTACTTTCAGTACCGAATAAGGATTTATGCCGCTAAAAGCATCTCTTCCGCAAGTCGGCGGCGTCTCTGTGCCGATCTTGAATAATCGCAGTTCAGAATCCCCATCAAAAGCACTCTCTCCGATTGTCTTAACCTGCGTACAGGCAGACATATCGACGGTCATTAGATTCTTTAATTGGCCAAAGGCGCCATAATAAGAAGAACCACCACCCCCGATAGTTTTCAACTGAGAACCTTTCTCAAAAGTTACTGTTGCTAAAGAGGAACAACCCTTGAACGCTGCCGCTTCGATCGTTTCTACGCTGGCAGGAATCTCAATGGAGGTTAATGCCGTGCAGTCCGCGAAAGTACCAGAAGAAGGATAACCTCCCCCGATAGTTTTCAACTGAGAACCGTTTTCAAAAGTTACTGTAGCCAATGAAGAACAGCCTTTGAATGCTGACGCTTTGATCGTCTCTACACTTGCAGGAATCTCAATGGAGGTCAAGGAAGAACAATACGAGAAAGCGCCATAATAAGAAGAAGAACCACCACCGATAGTTTTCAGTTGAGAACCTTTTTCAAAGGTTACAGTTGTCAGAGAGGAACAGCCCCAAAACACAGCAGTTCCAATTGTTTCTACGTTGGCAGGAATATCTATCGAAATCAAAGATGCACACTGTTCAAATGCAGAATTACCGATAGTTGTTGCATTTGCAGGGATTACAACGGTTTTCAACTTACTTTGATAAAACATTTCTTCCCCAATCGTTATTAATGTATTTGGGAGAATCAGATTCTCAACATTTGTAGACTTATAAAATGCTTGTATTGGTAATGCTGTAATATTTACCTCTGCAATATCGAGGTTTTTCAGATTGGGCATCATGCGATAGATAAACAGAAAATCAACATCGTTCAGCACGCCTGTAATCTTCAACGATTCGATATTGGCATAATCATAACCCGCCAATTCATTTTCCAGTTCACCTTTCGTTTCGACATGAACCTCGGTACACGTTCCCAATTGTCGAAAGATTATTGTTTGCAATATCTTGCCTTGTTCATCTTTCAATGCTACCGTCGTATAGCGTTGCATCCCCTCGTTAGCAGTTACCTCAAAAACAATCGTATCTTCCCGTAAGGCTCGTGTTTCGGGAGCCAGCGATAGCCACGACTGGGCATCTTCAGGAATCTCTATGGTGTAATCCAAATTCGTTGTCAATTTGATTTCCTGTGTACCCCCAGCAGAAGTAGCATTAATAGAGTTATCTGCTATATTGATTTGCCCCTGCATGCAATTCAGCGACACCATAACGGTACGATAGGAACCGTCATTAGCAAACACAAGGATTTCACTTTCTACAATTGGATTAGGGGCTGTAATCGTAATCGTTCCCTTATCCGTAGAGGTCGCATCTACCTTGACTTTCCATCCATCCTGTGCAATGGCTTTGACAACCGTATTTTTGGTTGCATCCGTAATTGTGTAGGAAATCGTTTTGCTCTCGCCTCCATTGAGAATGGCTATATCCGTCGTATCGAATGCAATTGCAAACTTTGAATTATCGCTTTTAGGAATCGTGATAACAGAATCGTCCTCCAATGTGAAATAGACATTATCATTATCTTCCGTTACACTTTTGAAGATGCCATTCGTTCCGTCCTTGCCATCGACACCATCTTCTCCATCCGTCCCGTCTGCTCCCGTTGCTTGCCCTATATCCGTCCAAGTTTTACCATTATCCATTGAAAGCATCCAGCGACCATTTTCTATTTTCAGTTGTGGTGTAATGCCATCTTTGCCATTGGTTCCATCCTCGCCATCAACTCCGTCCTTGCCGTCTGTTCCTTGTGCCTTTACCTTATTTCCCTTTTCATCGGTCAGCCATTCACCATCAAGTGTCCAATAATAGATGCCGTCCGTGTCTTTCTTCACACCAATAATAGGAGCGTCCTCGCTATTTTTCCCGTTTTTAATTGTAGCAGTAGAACCATCTGAAAAGTGGATAATGTAACCATCGGATATTTGTTCAACTTTGGAAATCGACAAATTATCCTGCAATGCTTCTACAATCTTCTGCAACGATGAAATATTGGTGTTCATCTGTTTGCAGAGTTCCTCCAGTTTGGCCACACGATTTTCGAGGTCATTCAAATCATTGCGCAATGCGCTGTCGTCGTACTTATCGCTACACCCAAATAGCAACAAGCCGCAAAACACAAGAGATAGTAGTTTTTTCATAAATAGTAAGTATTTGAATTAAGTGTTTTTCAAATCTTACTATCCGCCCCTCAATAGTGGATTCAATAAATAAGAAAGCGCAGGGCTGAAAGCTCATTTGAGGATAGTAGGCCGTAGGATTGCCCGAACATTCAAATAAGCAACAACCCCGCGCCGTATCCGTAAAGGATATGACGGGAGATAAGGTCTGCCTATTCTCATGTTCAATGAATTTCCTACGTTCACTATCCGAGAATAAACTTACGCTTCCGTAAATTTCAATATGTCATCCACAAAGGTAAAAAACATATTCTGAAAACGCAATGATCTTATCCCGCTTTTCGGGATTGTTGCCGTATCAAATTTCTGAAAAACAAAGTTTCTATCCAATAGTTTACGCTATGGAATCGAAACTTTGTTAGTTGTAAGTTGGGTTAATCTTCCCCGCAAATTTCTTGTATTACGCCGTCCATGTAAATCGCCTGCCCGCTGGATTGCCTGCCCCACCAGTAGCAACCGTATTCCTCGATGATAACCTCGCCTTGCTCTTTCAGTCTTCGGCCAGCCAAGAATCAATCAGCCACCATTCCATGACATCATCCACGAACGGATAAAGATGTTCTTCGGAAATAAGGTTTGCCCGTATCATTTCCTCGATAACCGTGCTTTGATTCTTCAAAACACAATTCTGTACTACTCGTTGCGCATTCATATAATCGGTTGTTGCGAGTTCATGCGTATTAGCCATCGGTTTGCAAAATTTGTGTGGTCAGCCTGTCGCTCTTCGGCGCAATTCTCCATTCCGTTTTCTGTCGGGTACGCACTATGCGATTCAATGCGGAGAGTTTTGTTGCAGTAATAGTACGGGATAAATTACTTTGTACTTGTGTCAAATGCAAAATTCATTTCTGTATTCTGCGCAAGTTTACCTTTAGCTTCGTAGTATTCTACCAGCGAAATAAGGTTGTACTTTCCATTGCGCCCAATCATTGCGGCACGTAAGCGTGTGTAAACTCCGTTTCCGTGGTCGATTCTGTAAGCCCGCACGGCTAACAAGGCTTTCAGAATTTCTGTCGCCCTTTCATTTAATGTTTTCATGGTCTGTAAAGTTTAGAGTTATTCCCCATTACTTGTAAAAAGATAACTCCATTCATAACCAACTAAAAAGGGCGGCATATCTCCATGTAAGAATAGCTTTCCGATTCTATATAATGCCGATAATTCTATGCTGTTATATGGTTTCGGGCATAAATAAGGGGTGGTCTGTTTTAGGTGGAATCCTATTATATGTAATGGATAAAAATTCGGTTTTCCATCCGAAAAGGGGGAGGGGTGAAAAATAGGGATTGTCCGCTTGGTCGGGGTATCTCGGTTTGTTTGTCTGCGAGTGACAACCTTTTCTGAAAAGGATATTTTATAGACCCTTTCACAAAGTTTGTCACCTTTTTGTTGCGGGACAATTTCGGTATAAATCGCACGATATGGGGAATGGATGATAAATAGATTTACCCAAAACTACCCTATAAAAGAAAGAATCGTTATCTTTGCCGAAAAGCAAGTGTACCATGTCTTATAAACCGCCTTACACCATTACGCCGAAGATCACGAATTTGGTTGCACAAATCAGCGAAGCAATCGGCGGCTATTATGCGCACGAAAATCTGCGTCTGCATCGTGTCAATCGAATCAAAACGATTCACGGGACGCTGGCTATCGAGGGCAACACGCTTTCGACGGAGCAGGTCACGGCGGTATTGGAGGGAAAACCCGTTGTTGCTCCTATTAACGAGGTGCAGGAGGTGCGCAACGCCCTTAAAGCGTATGAGTTGCTCGACACGCTCGACCCCTGTAAAGTCGATGATCTGTTAAAGGCTCACGCCACGATGGAGGCGGGATTGATCGACGAAATCGGTTGTTTCCGCAAAGGCGGTGCGGGTGTGGTGTCGGGGAAAACGGTTATCCATTATGCGCCCGATGCCGAACGTGTGCCGTTTCTCGTAAACGATTTGTTCGAGTGGCTGCGCACCACGGATGAACACCCGTTGATCGCAAGTTGTGTCTTTCATTATGAATTCGAGTTTATCCATCCGTTCGCGGACGGTAACGGTCGCACGGGGCGATTGTGGCAGACATTGATTTTGAGCAGGTGGCGGCCTATCTTTAAGAATCTACCTATCGAAAACATTGTATATAAGTATCAAAAGGAATATTATAAGGCGATTGCTGTAAGTGGAGGTAAAGCGGGTTGCACGCCTTTCGTCGAGTTTATTTTGGGGGTAATCGCCGAAACGCTCACTACCCAAGAAACTACCCGAAAGACTACCCAAGAAATTATTTTGGAAGCCATCGCCTGCAATCCCAGCATTACACGGGCGGAGCTGGCCGAGGTTGTCGGAATCTCACCCGACGGCGTGAAATATCATTTGCAGAAACTCGCCAAGTCGGGCAGGCTCAAACGGGTGGGGTCTACACGCCGCGGGGAGTGGGTGATCGAGTGACAGGAATTCCGAAAAAGGTACTTTTATAGACCCTTTTCAAAAGTTTGTCACCGACCTGTTTTCACCCGTTACGGGCTATATGATCCGCTTCCCCAATTCGATGAGCCGTTGTTTGTTGGTGCGCACCTCTTTGTACTCGAAATATATTCCGATCATCTTTGCCGTCACTTTTTTGCGGTAGGGGATGCCGAGCCGCATAATCAGATCGTTCATAAAACGATTGACGGCGCACACGGGTAGTTTGTCGCCCGTTTTCAGTCGGGCGTACACCTCTCCGCAAACTTTTTCCGAGGTCAGCAGTTGTTGGCTTTCGTTTTCCTGTATCTGTTTGCCGATTGCGTTCATGTTGTAGTTGTGCCGTTCGATCTCTGCCGCTCCGAGGGCGTAGTAGGCATCCACCATCATCGGCACTTGGCTTTGAATCTCCTCGCGCAGAAAGTAATATTCATTCCACGTTCGGTTTTGTTCCAGTATCTCCAACTGCCGCACGATTTCGCGGAACAGGTCTTTCATTTTCAATCGGGGATTTATGCGTTGCAGTCGGTCGCAGTCCGACAACGGATAGATATGTTCGGCGCAATCCGTGTGAAATGCTTTTGCGTACTCCTCCTGCACCAGTTCGGCGTCGGTGTAGTATTGCTTTATCCGCTCGTCGTCGTAGGCGTTGTCCCACATGAACCAGTTGCGCGTTCCGTCGGCGTTCATGAACCGTTTGTAGTCCATTCCCTCCAACGCCTGCGCACGGGTATCGCAACCCGCCCCCGACGCTTCGATTTGCAGGACTTGTTTGTAGACCGCTTCGCACTCCTCCAACCTCGTGGCGATCTCCTCCCGCGATTTGCAGGGCATCTCCTTATTGGTGCTGAAAATATGCGCGGCATCCTCCACGCCGTTGCGGAAGCGTCCGACGATCTGCACGGCTTCGGTCGTGGGGTCGATGACGGTGTGCGCCGCAAACGACAGGTCGGTTACGATCAGCACGCAGGCCGTTGTCGGCAGTTCGATGTCTACCGCCGAAAAGAAACGGCTCGTGAAAAAGTTGATTTCGTCCAGTTCTTCGAGCGAGGAGTAAGCCCGCGAAAAATCCCGCTTGCGGAGTTTCTTCACACTCTCGTAACTGCAAAAGACCTTGCACCGTTTCTCGATCTTATAGGTGCAGATCATGCGGTGGATCGTATCGGTCGAGTTCAGAAAGATGCAGAGCGGATGCCCTTTGCCTTTTACCTGTCCCATAAGGGTACGCACCCAGCCGACGGTGTTGTTCGTGTGTATGAGCAACATTTTCGGTTTGTGGTCGTAGGTCGGGCGGAGTATCTTCATCGTAAAACCCTGCTGCTCGAAACGGGGATCGGACGGGATGATCGGCGTCGCGGAAACCATCGCCTTTTGTTTGCATCGGAAAAAATCATCCATCGGGAGCGTGATAGAGCCGCGGTAGCCTGCATCCTGTATCGTGCGCTCGCATTCGTCGAACAGCATGAACCATTCACCGTGCATATCCGTATGCGTCTGTACCATTGCCGAGCGGACTTTTGGGAAACTTTCGGGCGTGGTCATGATTTTCAGATAGCCGTCGTTGTAGTTCGTGTTCAGAAAGTCGATGATGTCCTCTGTCGTTACGCCCTCGAACACGCCGAGTATCTGCGGGTGTTTTTTCATCTTGCCCTCGATAACGGGAACATTCGGCTCGATGATGACGGAGTGTCGGGTCGCATTGATTTCGGCATAGGTCGCACCGCATCCCGTGACGGTCTTGTTGATGATCGAGTTGGTAGGTATTTCGGGCATTACGGCGTCGAACCGCTGGCCTGCATCTATTGTGATATATTCAATCTTCATCTAATTGTTTGATTTGTAGTTAAAAAAAACTTGGGGAGCGAGCGGTGAAACCCGCTCCCCTCGTTCAGCAGTTTAGTTCAGCAGGTCGGTGATGTCTTCCATCGCCTCGGCAGGCATCACGACTTTGCCGTTGGGAAAGTGGTACTTTTTGGCGAGGTAGCCGATGCCCTCCTCGCTCTCGTTGTACTCCTCGGAGGTGATCGGGGTCAGTTTCTCCACCTCGGCGGCCACCTCCACCAGCCACTCGGACTGACAGCAGATTTCACGGTCGGGTTCGAACTCCGTTACTTCGGGCAATTCCTTACCCATCAGGAACGCCAGCAGGTAGTTCCAGATTTGGGCGTTCAGCAGGAGTTTGCCATCCAGTTCGGTATACCCCTTACGGATTCCGAACCACACGTAGCCGCATCCAGCCACGTCTACACGGGTGGTTACGATCAGGGTGGTAGCCCCTGCCGCAATCGCTTTCGTCAGCGTGCGGAACATTTTGGCGTTCCCTGCGGGCTTGATTTTGATAATGCGGAGGTTCATTTTCTCCTCCTGCTCCTCGGCGGCTTTGATTTCCGCCATCTTTGCCTCGTGTGCGATTGCCGAGGCCATCATCTCCTCTGCGCGGTTCCCAGCTACCTGCTGCGATTCCGCATTTTCTGAAATTGTAGTCATAGTTTTATTAAATTTGATGTTAATATTGTCGTTGATGTTTGCAAGCGTTTTCATAATCGTTATCTTTTTTATTAAGTTTTGTTGCCGCCTCTTTCGGGCTGTCGGCTACTCCCTGCAACTTTGGTCGGCCGTACGCTCCGACCTGTTGCTTTTCAGGGTTAATACGGGATATTTTCCCCTTTTGTTTTCCGTTTTGAGGTAGATATTATAGGCAGTATTTGGACCTATTATTTACCCCTGTTTTTCAGTTGTTTAGGTTTTGCGTTTCATCGGTCGTATTTTTTCATTTTACCGCCTTTTTTGCAGGCTGTCGGCTACTCCCCGAATCTCTCGAATAACCGTACGCTTTATTCGCGGATTCTGGCTTTTGAACCTGCATAAATCCGACCTTTGGAGCCTTTGCAAAAACATAAATAATAGCCCTTAAAAATAGACCTATTCATTACCTTTGCTGTCGAAAATATTGCAAAATATATCATGGAAAATATTGTAAATCTGTCGGTTATGACAAAATGACAGATGTCATGACACTGGCAGATTTTTGGCAGAAAAAAAGAAAGGGAACCGCGATAAACGGCTCCCTTAAATGGTATGGTTATATAGTCCGATCAGTCCAATAGCGGAAAATCAAAATCCTGCATGATAACCTGCCTCTGCAATTGTATCGGTCTGAATCGTGGCGCTTGATTCATAGCCGCTCGTTTCAGATAGGCGGCAAGGTCGGCGCGGATTACTTTCGGGTCGTATTCGCCGCTCCATCCTTTACTATCGGGATAGCAACCCGTAAAACGTGTATAGTCGTGAATGAGTTGGCATAATTCGTTCGGCGTATCGGGCTGGCTGGGTATGGCATTTTCTTCATGGAGCATTCGGTAAATGCCGTATGCAACTGCCGAATAGATGGCATTATCCTTTTTTCGTCCCGCAGACGGTTTGCGCCGTTGAATATCTTGCCGTGCTTTCTCGGCTGTCTGTACTTCGGGAAAATAGCCTGCAAGTTCCTTTTTAATCAGACGGAATAACCAGTTATCGCTGTTCGGAATAGAAATCTTTTCCGCTTCCCCGTTGTTGGTGCGAATTGTGATGGCGGTCTGTTCGTTGCCTTGAAATGCCCGTGCCTCCATTTGCTCCATAAAAAGCAATAGGTGCGCCCATTCGCTTTGGTATATGTCCCAAGAGTAAAATTGAACAAGGTCATTGTATTCGTTTTCGTCGATCTGCCGTTCACGGATGCAGTAGGCCACCAGCAATAGGGCTTCCTCTATTATCGGGGTAATTGTCCCGTAAGAGTTGATAAGCGACAACAAATCATGGCATTCGAGGTGTCGAAACGGCAAAACCAGATTGCAATCCTCTTTAATGCTGTACTTTACGTTATTACCCTCTCGGTGAGGTATCAGACATTTGGCATCCGAAAGTTCTTTGTTGAAATAGCCTGCCGTGATGCCGAAATATTTTTCCAGTAAGGGCAGGCAAGCGGTGAAATATTCGGTCGTTACGGGGTAAAAAGTTTGTTCTTCTTGCATAGAAGTATCTTTATAAAGACGAATTTACAAAATTTCGCATTCTGTCGCAACCGACGACCGCAGAAAAAAGAAAAGGGACTACCCGATGCAAGCGGATAATCCCTTTGTTATTTCTACCTACTGTTCTAATCCAAATTTTAAGTAATCATAATAACAGACTAACTGTTTGAAATAGCTGTTTTTAATATAACCATTTCTGAAACATTGCATCAAAAATAGTTGTAATTCATCTATATTAATCTTTTCTTGTTCTAATAACGGGATAAAATAGAAACAATGTTTTTCATCATTATTGGCTATTAGTTCAGCAAGAGTTTTATATTTAGTTCTAATTAGATTCTCTTTCTTTGCATATGCTTTTGCTGACGGATAAAATGATTTTTGAGACTTGTCTTTGAAATAATTGTTAATTACTGCGGAACCTTTCTTTATTAATTTTCCATCATTTGTTAGCAAATGTTCTGCTCGGTAATATTTGTATAGAGGTATGCGGATTCGTTTTTTTAATAATTTGGGAATAGCGTCTGTTATAAATTCTTTTGCAGGAATATGTTTATTGTCAAATAAAACATCCTCAACTACATCGTCTACGCAAATTCCGAGCAACCCCTGTTTGGCAATGGAGTTTGCAACACCAACACCTACGACAAATTCTATGTCATTTCCATTTTCATCTATATTGGTTAAATCTCCAATATAGATTTTATTTGTTGGTTCGTTGGTTTTTACAAATTCATAAACAGCATCTTTAAATCGTCTCAGAATTTTTATAGGCAGTCTTTGTTTCAAATTCGCGAGTACATCAAATAATGGAATAAATGAATTAATCTTAATATGTTTAATTGGCAGAATTTTCCCATCAGACAAACTTAATGTCCCATCTATCATAATTGGCTCGTTTTGTTCGGCTCGCCATTCAACAAAAATCAAACGGTCTTTTAATTTTTCAATATTATGTGCGGCTAAACAATCTTTTAAAGAAAATAATAATTCCAAAATATTAGGATCACTTATCGAGTAGCCTAAAAATATGACAGGATGTTCAACAAAAATTGTTAATAGTTTTGCCGCTAAATATGCGTTTCTCTTTTTAAAATTAGCATAGTCATTAGACGAAACTATTAGAGATTCGGGAGAAGTAACACATCCATGTATTTTATAAATTTCTCCGATAGATATATTTTCAGAAAATAGTAACTGTTCTTGCCCGATATAAGTTTTATAGTCGGAGAAAGTTGCTTCCAAAAATGTATCCCAATTAGTCGTGATTATTCCATCTATTACAACTTTTTTTAATAATTCAATTTCTTCAGAATAATCCTCTTGGAAGTCCTTATGATTCGAAACAAATTTTGACAATTCAATTTTGAATGGTATCTCTTGCGATCCAATTCTCTTGTTTTCATATTCTTTACGGCTATCAGAAAATGCAGGGTTTGTCCACCATGTTTCGTGAAATTCGGAAGCCATCAAAGATGCTAATTCAGGAAGATTACCCTCGCTTTTCGAATCATAATAGCCAAAACCTTTTTGGAGTAATAGTTTCTCGGAAAAATCCTTTAATAGATTCAGCCAAGTAGGCATATTAAGGTAACGCCTTGATAATCCAGACCCTATAAATAAATAAGGATTAGTGCCTATTACGTTAATGTGATTTGCAAAATCTTTCTTGAAATCAGCCATATGATATTTGTTTTCAACAAATATAGCGATAAAATTCTAATTATAAAGGACCAACTTTGACCGAGGGGTTATTTTAAGACCCCTCGGAAAAGTCGGTCCGAATTTTTGTCATAGCAAGTTTTGCATAGCCGCGTCGATTTGGCTGTTCTCGAAAGAATCCAAATAGATTTGAGTGGTGGATAAATCGGAATGTCCCAGCGATTCGGAAATGATGGCAATATTCACTCCCGAACGCTTCAAAACCGTTGCGAACGTATGCCGAGCGACATAGGTAGTCAATGGCATTTCCATTCCTATCTGCTCACCCAGCGTCTTTAATTCCCGATTGACTTTCCGTAGAACCTTGTGCGTTCGATTGAAAATCTGCTGTGCAGTCTTGTGTTCCGAGCGGTCGAGAATGGGGAAGATATAATCTTCCTGTGCATGGCTGGTTTTGCTGTATTTCTCAATAATCTGCATGGCGTTCGGGACGAGTTGAAAGGACAGCAATTTCTGTGTCTTGTGGCGGGAGTAGTAAATCCTGCCGTCCACAATATCGCAGTAACGCAAGGTCGCCATATCCGTAAAATTGATGCCTGCCGTGTAGTAGGAGAATAGAAATATGTCCCGTGCAAACTCGGCATAGTCCGTCCTATAATTAGGGATTATCTCCAACGCAACGAGTTTCTGTATATCCTCTTTCGTGATGGCTCGCTTCCATGTTCGTGTCCATAGGCTCCCGACCTTGTATTTTGCAAACGGATTTATCTTTTGGAGAAATAAACCCTCTGCAAGAGCCTTGTTATAGGCGGCCTTAAAGATGGCAAATTTCGTGGCTATGCTGTTGTTTACATTGCCCTCTTTACGCAGGAACAATTCAAAATCACGCAGGAACGCTAAATCTATTTCATCGAACCGAGTGTTCAGCGACCTAAATTCAGACAGGCGGGAGAGTAGGGAACGGTGTTTGGATGCCGAGCCGTATTTGCCGAGCGTTTCAAGTCTTTCTATCGTTTGTTTTAGATATTCGCCTATGGAACAATTCAGTCGTTTGCTGTTCTGTTCAAAGAGATTTTCAAAGGTTACGGGAATATCCATAATCTCTAAACGTTGGATTTTCTTCTCGTACTCTTTTACTTTGGCTGTTATCTGAAACTGAATATTGTCCCTGTCGGGGCAGTCGTCTGTTACCTTTTGTGCTTCTGCGTCCCAATGTTTAAGCGCAACGGAAACGCCTAAGCCAATGGTTTTCTTACGGCCGTCGTGGAGAAACTGAATGCAGAGAGGGGAAGTATTGTTTTTATAAATTACATCTTTTCGAATTATTGCTTTGAATGTCATTGTGTTGCATCAAGTTGATGCAGAGGGTGGGTAAACTTTCTATGGGGAGTTTAATGGGAAGTTTATGGGAAGTCAGCCCCGTGAAAAGGCTGTTTTGAGTGCTGTTTTTTCCCTTAAAATCCCCGACGATAGGGCAGACGCACAAAAACAAAAAGACCGATAATCATTGATTATCAGTCTTTTGCTTTGTACCCCCTCAGGGGCTCGAACCCTGGACCCCAACATTAAGAGTGTCGTGCTCTACCAACTGAGCTAAAGAGGCATCAATCGTTATCCGATTGCGAATGCAAAGGTAGGAATAATTTTTTAATCTCCAAAAAACTTTCGAAAAAAATTACAGGTCGAGCCGGTCGCTGTTCCATTCGCCGCCCGATTCGGTGTAGATGACCGGCCGGTCGGGTTCCAACTCTTTCAGGCGCAAATAGCTCTCGTAGAGGTTGATGCCGTTGGCCGACTCGCGGGCGAGCGAGAATGCGACGATCGACGGGTGACGCTTCACGGCGTGGTAGTGCTGTTGCGTGCGGTCGAGG
>UMFO01048321.1_pt1 | contig 14126 bp, 22 predicted proteins | sample 1965051 | NCBI WGS metagenome assembly UMFO01 (sample SAMEA4836050, study PRJEB28245) | human gut metagenome | biome: gut microbiome; material: fecal sample | place: Denmark | collected 2008
GCAAGCACTCACCAAAGGAGATAAGCGTGCGGCCAGTCTTGTTCCTTTCACGGTTCTTGCGGCTGTCACCGACCATGTTGTAATACGTGTGCGCCTTTTTCATAATCTCGCTTTTGTTGTACTTCGTTGCTTCCATATCTTTGCTATTATTTTAAGTTATTGCTTTGTTTTGACGATGCAAAGATATAGTTATAACTTTGAATAGGCAAACATAAATCAAAGTTTTAGCTTGTATTTAACATGTATTAATAAAAGTGATAGCTTTATTTTCTTATATTTACTATACCTTTGCATAAACAATAAAATTAAAGTTATGGGTTTAAATATCAAAAAGGCTATTAAGTCAAAAGGATTAGAAGTTAAGGAGGTGGCAAAAAGAATGGGAATAACACCCACGGGATTAAGTCAGCATATTAACGGGAATCCATCTATTGAAGTTTTGTACCGCATTTCGGACGCTATCGGCTGCGATGTATCGGAACTCTTCGAGCAACCAAAGAAAGACAACCTTTCGATAACTTGCCCCCACTGCGGAAAAGACATCGAAATAAAGGTGGAGAACGTGCAAAAGGAGGTGAAAGATGAGTGAGCGAGTAGAAGAAGAACCGCACGAGTTCGACACGATGGTATTACGTCCCCTGAAGCCCTTGGAGGCTTTACGGCAAAATGAAGCGTTACGGCCTTTATCCCCCTTGCGTCCATTGCTTCCAATCAAGGCAGAGAGGGCAAAGATACTGGGAAAGCTTTGGGCAACGAAAGGGCACCCAAAGGCATTTTAATGGGTGTTCCATTTTGGAAAGTGCAGCGCGTTTTTTGATTTGGTGCAAATGGTGCAAACGTACCCATTTGCACTAACTTCACGGGGTGGGTCATGGTGGGGTCAAATACACGTGACCCCACTTGCACGGGTGGCGGTTTGGCCATCCGTTTTTATTTTGTCATTGTTGAGGCTTCCGGTATCAAAAGACAAGCGTACAGCGCCCCCGCGTTCGTTCTCCGGCCACTTCCCGACATTGGTGTGTAACAAATCAGGAACCGGAAAACAGCGGATTAAAATCGAAGTTTTTATAGGCTAATTGACCCCTAAAAATTCAGGAGACAAAAACACCCGGCCACCCATCACGGGCAACCGGGTAGACGTGGAATTATTAAACCCCAAAGATATAGATAAAACAAAAATTAAAATACTTAGCTTTAAAAACGCCCGGCAAGCAATCTCTACCGCCGGGCGTCCGTCATGTTATTCTAAATCTTAGAACCTCAAAAACTAATAATCAAACTCAAAAACCGATGAAAGAAAAATAATATATCACTTTCTCACATAACCCAAATCGCTACGGTCTGGAATCGCATCTACATCCCGCATCATGTAGTTATACAAGTGTTGTACCCTTGTGGGGTGTACCACGAATTTGCGCCCCACTTCCTTTGCCGCCACGTCGAAATCCTGTCCGTTAATCAAACGCCTTTTCATCTCGTTCACTAACGGCACATAGCCGTAATAACCCTTTAAAGACAGGTTTTTCCTGTCCATCAGGTCAAACACCGTCTTTCCCTGCTGATAAAGTTCTAATACTGTCATGACTTATATTTTTTATATCACTGCAAATATACAAAATAATTATGACGTAATTACTTATTTCTCTCGTAATTTTTCTATAAGTTCTTTTGTATCGGTGTCTTGTACTGTTATGTTCAGGGCGGTGTTCCGTAGCTCCAGCCCTTTTATTTCCTGCTTATGCTTCCAGTGTTCCGGTGCTACGTTCGTGAGCAAGAAGATGCACGCCGTTATATTTGCCTCCACATGCTTTGTGATTGTGGTTGTTTCCGTTGTGCCGTCCTCTTTTTTCTTGGTGCGTACTTCTATGTAATCGTACCCCGTGGCGGCTTTTATCAAGGATTGTTCGACCTCGCTTCTTACTTTGTCCTCAAACATTTCATTCCCTTTTTTTATAGCGTCAACAAAGTAAACATTTTCCATCCAGTTGTAATAAGTCGTTTTGCTTATCCCCATCTGTGTGCAAAAGTCCCTAACCGTTGCGCCACACCGACCTGAAAGGCCGTTTTCGCTTATCCACTTTGTACAAGCGTCAAGCATCTTGCTGTTAAGTTTTGCCATAGTTCGTTGCTATTTTACGTCACACAAATAATTGTTTCTGTTCGTTCACCTCCAACAAAGCGAACTCTATCCGGGGGTGGTACCTGTCTATCTTCTTTTCCGCTTCGATTTGGAAGCAAAGTTTGTCATCGGTTATTGCGCCTGCCATCTGCAAGCAATCGAGCAACGTTTTCAGGCTGTTATCCAAGTCAAAGCGTACCGAACTATGGAACACCCGGACAAACAGCCGGAAACGTCCTGAAATGCGCCTGTTCCGGTATATCCGGCATTGCTGCATGAAGCTGCGTTCGTAGGCGCGTATCTTCCCGTCCTTGATAATCCGCTTTGCTCCGGACTTGCCCGGTACGGCTTGGTAGTGGTTGGCCTTGGCAATAATCTGGCCGTGTATCGTTTCTATTTCCATTGTCTTGTATTTAAGTCCTCAAATATGCCCGTATCGCTATACTGTTTCGATTTGGGCTACTTTTACGCCCTTGGTGGTACTCCCTACCGTCAGGGGGAAAAACAACGCCTTAAAATCAATTTTCCGGCCATCTTTCCCGAAACGCCCGTATTTGCGTTTTAAGCCATTTTTCCAAGCCTCAGCAATAGAAGTACTGCCAGAGGGGCGAAAAGGCCGCAAATCGAACCCTTGTAAGCCTGACGGCCATGTATCAAACATGAATGGAAAACCGCTCCTTCGGGAATCCAAGTTCCTGGTTCCACTGCAAGACATCGCCTATCGTGGTGGGCTTCACCTGCGACCGGGCTTTCTCCTCCAGTATCAAATCCGCTATGTCCCGTTTACTTCCTTCCGGTTCGTCCTTTGCCCAGTCGGAGAGCCGGACGGAACGGCAAAAGCCCAAAGCCTTTATTTTCTCCGACCACTCTTCCACGGCATCGGCATCAGGGAAGACCAACACTCTACGCCCGGCCAATGGCTTGCACCGTTCAGGGTTTAGGCCGTGCTTGCCGCCGCATGACACCCAAACCTGTTCAGGGAACACCATGGAAGCAATAACGGCGGCTTTCTCGCTCTCCGTAATGCAAACAATATCATCCGGTCGTTTAGGCAAAAGGTGCTCACCGAAAAGGCACTGTTTGAGGTGGAACTCGTGCGCCGCCTTGCCCTGCTTCTTCATGTACCGGGCATGAAGCCAGTCCACCGCATCGAAATTACCTTTCACCCGGTGCCCGTCCGCGCCGTACTGCATGACCTTGCCCGTGCGGCACATCCCGAAACGGTCTATTTGCGGAAAAATGGTCTCGCCTTTCTTGGTGCATCCCAAATGGTATTGGGCTACGGCTGTTTTCAGGTCTCCGGCCTTGAAATACTTCGCAAGGTATCCCACAAGGTTGCTCGCCGTGCCCTCGCTCTTCCGTATCAAAGAAAGCGGTATGTAGTCCGGTTGCGCCTCTTTCTTGGGCTGTGTGTAGGAGGGTACGGTATTGTGCCGTCCCCTTTCCTGTGGGTTTTCGTCAAAATACATCTTTGGCGTTTTCTCGTAACCGCACGAGTTCACATGTTCGCACCGTCCCACGTCCCCGGCCAACGGGTTTCCCATGGCATCGACGTAAAGCGTGAAGCAATGAGGCCGACCGCATGCCGGGCACGTGTGGCGGCTGTTACGCCCGGTGTACTTCTGCAAGCTGTATTTGTATTCACTCATGGCCGGAAGTATTTGGGGTGAACTCGAAAGCATAGCGCAAAAGCATGGCAAATATGAAGTTGTCAACAGTCACCGACATGTGGCAGGCTGACGGGGCATGCCATGCGTTTACATCCGTCAAAGAAGCCCCGGCAAAAAGACAGCCGTCAAACAACGCCAAGTAAACCCCGCCACTTTCACAAAGCGCACGCGCCTCGCTGAATGACTGCATGAGGAAATTTTCCGGTACCAACCCGTAAAGGGCAAACAAGGTATTTACATTCTCAACCTTGGTACATATCGCCACGTACTTCACGGGCTTCAAGATTTTATTTTCTGATTCCATTTTATTCTGTTTTTAAGTTGCTAAATTTGGTGTTAGTGCAAGTTGGTGCAAATTGCAGTGCAAATGCACTAAAAAAAATACATGGGTGCAAGTTAGTGCAAACACACCCCTTTAGGGGGTTTGTACTTGCACCATTTTTTGCACTTGTTTTCACTCATGTTTTTTATTGTTTAGTGCAAGCGAATAACTTTTATTTTCAACCCTCAGTAATCCCATGAATTTTGCATCAGATATATAATTTATCGCCGTTCGCTTTGAAATTGCGCCTTCTAATTGGCAAAGTTCCAAAAGTTCATTATGCCGCATTGATGATTTTTCTTTGAAGCACAAAGTTATTACTCGCCTTATCCTTTCCATCCGTTCTGAAGCTTTAGCGTCCTTTACCGTTTCGGCCTCCGTGAAATCCCCCTTTGCATTGATGGAGAAAGCCACGTCACCGCATACGACATTACGGCTGTCGGTGCACGTGACCATGAAAGCACCGTCTTTCTTTGATACCTCGAAACAGTCCGAAAGCTTGTTTAAAAGTTCCGTACCAAGGTGGCCGCGCATGTTTGCATCATCTTTCGCCTTGTTCTGATGGAGCACACACACGATCGTACATCCGAAATCGGAAATAAGGGTCATGAGCCACTGTATTAAATCGCCGCTTTGCTCCAAACTGTTGAAGTCATGGAGCAAATCACGCACCCCGTCAATGAAAACAATGTCCGGCCTTTCGCCTTCTATGGCATCGGATATCACCGCCCGGCGTTCCTCAACGGAGAAAGGCCGTAGAAAGAACGGCATGAAACGGACATCGTTCTTGTCGTCCGGCAGTCCGGCGTACCTTAATGCCCTTTGACAGCATTTCTTTAAGCTCTCCTTTGATTGTTCCGTATCGAATAACAAAACCTTGTAGCGTGCCTGCAACGGCCTCACAGAGCCACGGGATTGCCCGGCAAGCAAAACTGAAATGAGATAGTAACCGAATTGAGATTTCCCCATTTTTGCACGCCCTTTTACCCCTATGAGTTCACCGGACGGTATTGTATCAATACCACCAATCGAAAGCATGTATTTCGTTTCATTTGTTGGCAGGGACAAATCAAGGACATACTTCAAATAGTTCTTTCCACCCTCTTGCACTTCCGTTTTTTCTTTGCCAAGTTCTACGGCAATACCCTGTATTATATCTTTCGTCTCATTCATAGCTCATCATCTGTTAATCCGTCAAACTCTGACAAATCCAACCGATTGTTTTTGATAATTTCCATGATTTCGGGTGAAATCTCAAAAGTCGGGGTTTGCGCCTCCGCATTGCACTGGTTTATATCCATGGACAAATCTGCTATATCGGTCATTTCTCACCTCCTTTCACGGCAAGCCAATATATTTTGCTCCCGTCACCCTGCCGCATGTCTTCTATTTCCCAACCCTCCGAACGAAGACGGGAAATGTATTTTCGGGAATCATTACTACCTGTCAACTGGTTCAACTCCTTGGCCGTGAACTTGCCACCGGATAAAAAAAGCATCCGGAACGCTTGTATATCTCTTTCCGATTCCATACCTTTGCACCTGCGTGCTAAAGGGGCGGGGCTGATATTATGTTTCTTCATGATTCAGCCCCCCCTTATTTTTGTGAAGCTATATAGGCCACCGCAGCCCGTGCGGCTTCCTCATCCGTTTGTACGCGGTTCTCCATTAACCAGGCTTCTATCTCGGCACGGTCAAAATACAGCATCTTTCCGCGTTTGGCGTGCGGTATGGCCTTTTTGCTCGTAAGCATATAGAGGTGGCTCCGGCTTAATCCGGTCAACATCATTACTTCCTCAAATGTCAGCACGTTCTTTGTAAGAATGTTTGTAACATTCAAGTTTTTCACTTCCTCTGTGAGTTCTCGGATACCTCCTAAAATTCTAAAGGCTAATTCTTCGGTTATTTGATTACTATTCATATACTTTTGCATTTTAATCGGAAGGCTTCGGCCGCAGTCTTCCGGGGTTTAACATGATGCAAAGGTATGGAGTGCTTTGTAAATAAAAAATAGAAATTCTATAGACATCTAATAGACTTCTATATGAAACCCTATAAATTTTAAAACAAAATAACGGAATACCTATGTACTCCGTTATTCTTTAACAGTTTAGTTTTTACTTAAATGGTGATAATGTTTTCCAATGTATGCGCACCGTTGGGGGTATCTTCTCTTTCTTTGTAGTATAATACAGACTGCTGCGCTGATTTAAGATTTGTCTTACTTGTATTGAACACCTCCGTAAATATTCTCCACGGCAAACGCCCGTCTTCTTGCCTCAAATATAGTATCTCACTCGCCTTGTCAACCATGAAGCCGTACAAAGACCAACTTTTAAGCCATTTGAAGCCGTCCCCGTCCTTTTGGCAATACCCGTTTGCCTCCAACCGTTCCAACAGTTTGCACCCTTTCTCCATGGCCATAAGTTCGGGGATGCTTGCGGGCGTTGAGGCTTCCGGTGCTTTTTCGTGCCCGTCCGGTTCTTCAGGTTCTTCCATCGCTTCCGCTTCTTCACAAACGGCTATGGGGTTTGTGCTTATAAGCTTGTGCAGCACTTCGGCGGCGTTTAATTGTTGCGACCTTACAAGCATGTCAAACAGGTTAAAAAGGCGTTGGCGTGATATGTAGGGAAATGTCCGGCGCACGACTTCCGAAACGAAGTCTAAACCGTGCTTCTCGATGTTCCTTAATGCTTCATCATTGAACAACCGTCTGGCTTCTTCCAGTTCTTCACACGTTACCGGGGGCGTGCCTACATTGATAAACCTTGCAGTCCTTTTAAGGTCGGTAAACCGTACTCCCGTCGTATAGCGTCCGAAAAAATCCACTCCCTTGCGTATCATGCACGCGTATTCATTCATTCTTGTTGTCTCCATATATCAATCATTGAAAACGTTGTTAATCAGGTTGACGGCATCCACTTTCTTTTGGTCTACCAGTTTGGCGTATATCTGTGTAGTGGTTATGTTGGTATGCCCTAACAGCTTTGACACCGTGTATAAGTCAGCCCCAAGGGTCAGCATCATGGTGGCGAACGTGTGGCGGCTCACGTGGAAAGAAATGTGCTTCGTTATCCCGGCATCCTTTGCCCATTTGCGCAACTGTTCCCCAATCGTAACGGCTGATTCATTAAACCGAAAAACGTTATCTTCGTCCGATTCCCACCCCTCACGTACCGGAAGCCATTTTAAAGCCTCTTTTGACAAAGGAACGGCAATAGGCCGCCCGGTCTTTTTCATGGTCAGGGAAACGGATTCTATGCCGTTTTCGTGGGTTATGTTTTCCCATCGCAATGCACAAACATCGCTAATACGCAAGCCGCAGAAGCAAGCAAACAGGAAAGCCCGTTTTAAGGTTTCGTGTTTCGTTGGCGTTGCTATCATCCGGCGCACTTCGTCAACGGTCAAAAACGCCCTCGATGTTTCAGGTACTTTTATCCTCTCTTCCCGGTCTATCTTGTCGATTGGACTATATTGTATCATGTCATTTCTTACGGCGTAATTTAGGACAGAGCGTAAAGCCCGAAAATACCCCTCAGCCGTGCCCTTTGAGTATGGTTTCCTGTATTTTGTTTTTGCCGTCCGGAGATATCGCAAATAGGAAAGACAAAAATCCTTATCAACGTCTTTTAACGGTACGCGGTTTATCGCTTCGCCTTTCCAAGCATTTAACGAAAAAAATAAGATTCTTATATATCCGTATGGTGTTGGGGCTACTCTGTGCATCCTCTTTCCTTTTGATGTATATTCGTATCAAGTCAACCAGAAGCATTTTTGAACGTGTCCGCACGCTCGATATGCCCGCCCGTTCGTTGTTCATCTCCATTATCCGTTGGGCTTTGATGGCGTTCGCCGCATTCATTGTGTTTTCGTTCTGTATGCGTGCGGATGCGTTCACCTCGGGGATGAGGTACATTTTAAGGAACTCATACGTTCTTTTGCCCTTGTAGTTCATATCAAGGTACAAACTTCCGTTTCCGTTGGCCAACTTCTTCACCCTTAATTTTACGGGTTCTTTGGCCTTTAAAATAGTCTTCTTGCGTGCCATAATTTTTTGATTTTAAATCGTGCCATAAAGGTACTATTTTCCATTTTTATTTCAGGTAACAAAAAAGTAACCATAATAACGTAAATAACGAATAAATATAAGAATTTATTTAAGTATAGAATATTGCTTAATCTCTTGGTTTATTTGTATTTAATTGTTTATATTATCATGTTGTTTATAAATATATATATTCTTTGTCATAATTTTTAGAATCCATATTGACAAATTCGGGTTTTTCTTCATCTGCCTCCACAGTTATTTCGACTATTTTGCCCAAATTCTTGTCACCTTGGATTTTAGTAAGTGAGTTCATCACTTCGTCATTATCGTAATCTATGGATTCACTACCATCAAACCCTGTTTGAGTTACAGAATTGGCCTTTTTTGACAACATGATTGTAGAAGGCATGAAATTGCAGCGGACATTTCTGTATTTTACATTGGAAAGCCCCTCATCCGTACTCATTTCCGTGGCCACCTTGTCTCCCTTTCCTACCGGATATTCATAGTTTCCGAACAAAGTCATCCAAAGGATTTGACCTTTATAGTTTTCAATACCTCCGGCATGTTCAATTTGTGCCAAAACAACTTCTTTGATAGGATTGAAGACATCAATGTAATCTATATTGTCTTTTTTCACTTGGATAGCCTTGCCATTTCTTGTTTTTTTCCCTGTCCAATCAGGATGTATGGCAATTTTTGATATGACACCGTTTTCATCGGGTTCCGTCAAGCGGCAATTTTCAAACGGGACATGGTTCAACTCTACAATTTCCCCAAAAACGTTGTAATTTACATGCAAAGAGATTCCGTTGAACATTGCCATATCCTGACACATCCTGCAATGTACCTCATCCATCGTGTCACCACGCCTGTTGGTTACATATTCGGAAAATAATTCATCCTTAAATCCATTCCCTTCAATGAAATCAGCGAGCCGGTCGATACACTCATTTCCTGAAGGGCTTGCACGCACGATGTCACTGAACACCTGCGGATACAAGTTATCTTCTCCGTATGTTTGAATATTCAGCGTCTGGATAAACTTATTGTCAATCCTTGGAGAACTTTTCTTACTAAGTTCTTTTACCTTCATGTCCCGTTTGTTTTTATTCCTCTAATCTGTTTTGTGCCTCCTTTATGTAGGCATTCAAAATCTTTACCCGTATCCTTTTCCCATCAATCATGTAACCTTTGTACTTTGATTTCACTTCTTCGATGGTTTCCCCATTTTCCAAAAGCTGGGTCATTTCTTCAATGACTTTTTCTGCATTTCCGGTTTTCCGGTTTTCCACACGTTCAATCCAATCGTCAGGTAATACGGAAAAGAACACACGACCCTCCGGATTTGTAGCTAAGTATTTTTCCGCAATTTCGTCGGTCAAATTAGCATTGGTGTACATTTCACCGCTTCCAAACTCCATTTGAATGAGTGCCCCATTTTTTAGGCTATACAAACATTTTTCTTTCATCTTACCTTTGCTTCTTAGATATAAATACATTTGTATCACGGCATCGTAATAACAGTCATTACATGAGCTTCTCACGAATTTTCTACCATATACGGCGTAATACAGTTCTTCAATTTCAGTTTTATCTGAATGAGCCAAAGATTTTTTGTCCTTTAGCTCATTCAGTCTGTTTAGGGCTTCCGTCGCATTCATATTACTCGGCTTCCGTGGTTAATGTGTCAATTGCAGTCTTGGTAGCTTCATAACTTGTCTTGAATAGGAACAATCCCGATTTAGGTGCCTTTGTTTCTTGGAGAGAAACCAGCCATCCGCCATCAGTATCCTCCGAATACTTGTCGTTGGTTATTTCGCTTGCCCGAAGTCCTTGGTACCAGCCAAAAACTTGAAAAGCTGCATCACCCGGATTCGTTTCCTTGCTTGTACCCTTATACTTATTTTCCAGAATAACCACAAAAGAGCCATTGGCCAAACCATTTATGATTTGTTCACAGGTGTCCGGATCGTTGTTGAAAACCACAAGGTTCACCGTATTGGTGAATGTGTTCCGGTAAGTACCTACGGCCAATGCCACATTGGTTCCCGTAAACGGGTTGTTACCCAATTGCGCACATTTGAAAGCCTTTTTCTTGGATTTCAAAACAAGAGTTTCAATTACGTTCTTCCGTGTGGCGTTGAATGTGGTGGCTGCAAAATCAATATCTGAACGGTTTATGATGATGCCTTCACTCTCTACGCCGGGTACAATCGGGTCGTCACAATTAATTGAAATATCGTCTTTTAATAAAACATCACAAATATCCATAATTCACCTCCTTTTTTAATATGCCATTTGGAAAAGGTTGTCTTCTCCGATTAAACATCCCAACTTTCCGGTTGAATAGATGTAATTCATACGGTCTTTCCGGTCAAACCAGATATCAAGGTCGGAAATCAACTCATTTGCAGGCGTACCGACAAAAAGCTGTTTAGGTGAACCGTACATCGCACGATGGGGAAGGTTCAATTTTGTACCGTCGTTTTGGTACGTACGAATGAATCTATCCCAAATGGATACCCGGTAAATGGGTACGCCATTATATTCAGCGACATCCAAGCCTTTGAAGACTTGTTCCCAATCCAATATAAGTTTATATTCACGTTTCAAATCCCGTGTCAGTGCGTCCCCGAGGGATTTTGTACAGAAGATACCGGCATCGTCCAACAATGAAATTCTACTATCGGCGTTTTCAAGTAACTCATCGAAAATTCCGATTGCCACCCCTTCTTCTTTTATCTTGCTCAATTGCAAGGCCATGGTAGTTTCTGAATTGGCCGCAATGGTTGTCTTTTGCGCCTCGTTTGCAGTACCGATGGCAAACAACTGCTTCCAAAATCCATTTGTTGTTTTAAACAAATCCACATTTATGCCATCCGTAATTTGTCCGGAGCTGCTGACATTTTTTGCATCTTTGTCACCAAACCAAATGAAACGCCACATCATGTGTTTCATCGCCAAATCAAGAGCCGGAAGAACAATGTCGTCCATGTATTCGGTAGAGGTCAAATCACCTATTTCCGTACCGGTCTTTAGACAATATTCAGCAATGGTATTGATGAGGTCAGTGTAGCACCATTTGAGAGGAATCTGCCAATCTCCAATACTCCATTCCTTTTCAGCAAATTCAATTGCTGCATTTTTATACGTTGGGTTACAACCGGAACCGTTCCAACCCACATCTTCCATTGTTCCGACCCACCCCAATTTGTCTCCATTGTGGACATTTTGCCGTAGGGTATAGAAACGTTCCAAATCTTCATCGACAAAATTTGTCATGACCAACAGGTCTTTCAAAGACTTGATAGCTCTATTATCAGGGGTTAAACTTTGAAGGTCATCCCATTCTATTCTTTCTTTTGCCATACTCTTTGTTTTTTATTTGTTGTATCTTTGTTTGAATTTCTCTCTCTTTTCCGCAAGCATCCGGTCAATTTTGCTACTTGATTTGGTCTTTTTATCATCAGGCTTCTTGCTTCCGACTTGCGTACTGCGCAAGGGAGGTGTATAATGACTTGCAGCCGCTTTTCTTAGCCAAGATTCTCCGCCGGCCTTTTCTACCATAGACAAAATACGGATTTCATCTTCTGATTTTGCATTAGCGGTCAAGTCGCTTACCTGACGTTCCAATTCGTCAATCCGGCTTTGCAGGGCTTCAACATCTTCACCGCCGCTTCCCGGTTCCTTGATTTCCGTGATTACCCCATCGGTAACGACAACTGTACGACCGTCCTCAAGGACAAATTCACCGTCAGGGGATGCCGTGTCGCCTACTTGTATTTCACCCTCTTCACGTTCTACTGTCAACTCTTCACCTGTTGACGTTGTAATTACCATTCCGGAGGCTTCCGGCTTGGATATTCCCAAAGCCACCCCAAGTATCCGGAAAGCTTCTGCCACAGTGGGCTTCCTTTCTTCCTTCTCTTTCATTTCTGTTTTAATTGTTTGATTATTTATAACTGGCTTTTCAACCTTTGCACTCATTGCAGGTATTACGGAAGATATAAATCCCAATTCTACTGCCTTGTCACTCCCGAACCATGAACCAGCAACCATTTGAGCCTCTATTTCTTCTTGTGTCTTTCCCGTCCGTTCAACATATAGTGAAAGCATCTTACTCCGTTCTTGGTTGAGAAAGTTCATTTTTTCTTGTAAACTTCCAATAGTAAGGTCTTCATTGAATGCACCCTTTGGACAATATGGTTCATGTATCAATAATTGGGCATGCTGATACATCTTTCTCCTTTCAATAGGAGCGGCTAACAATATGACGGTAGCCATTGAGGCACATAATCCTACCACGGTACAACTGATTTCTTTTCCACTTGCGCGAAGCGCGTCATAAATGGCATATCCCTCGATGCAATCACCACCGCAAGAATGAAGTTCAACTTCAATGTTGTTGTCAGACGGATCCATCCAAGACAAGAATCCCTGAATATCGCTAAATGAAACACAATCATCACCGGAAAGCCAATATTTTATTTTATCGGCGTCTGCTGCAATATCTTTATTTATGAATAACTTTGCCATATCATTTAGATTATATGGCAAATCTAACAAAAAACAATTATAATATAATTATTTAAAAGGCTGTTTCTACTGACACCGCACTGTCAGTAATACCAAGTTTAAAATAAAAAACGGATGGAAAAATATCCATCCGTCCAACCGTGAACTTTATTTTTGTATTAATCAAGCAAAGCTCACGTGAAGTAAATCCCAAACTTTAGGTATGTCAAAACGATAAACGAGGGATTACTCTATACGGTCTGCCGCCGCATTTATTCGCGCTGACAAGTCCTTTAATGCAAGGCGTAACTCCGCTTTCTCAGATTCCGAGAAGCCGCCCTCACCACCATTGCTGTTAATTCCATCTAATTTTTGGTGCAACCACGAACGGCTTTTACCGAAATATCTCACGGACAGCCGTGCCCAAGAAATATCCAGAAGGATGTCTGAAAGCGTTTGCTTCATTGTTTCACGTTTAATAATTACTGTCTCCATTGCTTTTTGTTTTAGTGGTTATTCTTTCTACAAAATCCCCCTTCCCACTTAGGGAAGGAAGGGGAACTTAATTAGTCTCTTTCGAGAAGTTTCTCATACAATCCTTCAATGTACCATTCCAGCTCATCGCTTCCATTTGGGTAAGCCTTTTTGTAATTTCTCACCGCATCGATAAACTCGGCTTCTAAATCAGTTAATTTTCTTGTTTCCATCGCTTATCATTTTGACAATACAAAGATAATAAACTTTTGTATATTGAGCAAGGATTTATGAAGAAAAATGAAAATAAACAGAATATTTTCATTTTTCAACATGCTTTTTCATCCTCTTGACTATTCTGAAAACAGAACGTGATGAAATACTGTACACTTCTGATAAATAGGATGCGATATACTCTTGTTTGTGCCCTTCTTTAGAAAGCCGAGTGTATTCCTGGTACAGTTCAAGGTATCGGATATTTGATAAGTCGATTTTATTTTTGGCAATTATTTCAATCAAATTCCGGTTAGCGGATAATAATTCGTATGATGTCATGATATACTGAGTTTAAATAGTCCCTATATTCTCAATTACTTGTACCCTGTTTCCCACGGAGTTTATTTCTTCCACGCTGACAATCGGATTCGGCATTGATTGTACTCCTTTGGCCACGGCACGGGCTAACATGTCTTCTCCTATGGCTTGCTCCGCGCTTTGGGTTGCCTGAATAGGCACGCCTCCACCCATGGTATTGAAAGCCGAAAGGATGGGAGCAAACATGCGTGTAGACCGGGCTGTCATTACACTCTCACCATTGGATAGCCTTGCCGGTATGCTGTCGCTTGTTTCACTTCCGGTACCAGTGACTAATCCGCCTTTTGCATAACCACGACGGCTTTCATTGCTACTTCCACCATCTCCACCAACCTTGGCCGACTTTATGGCCTTTATGGCAGATGCCATACTGCTGATGATG
>UMFO01002840.1_pt1 | contig 14090 bp, 7 predicted proteins | sample 1965051 | NCBI WGS metagenome assembly UMFO01 (sample SAMEA4836050, study PRJEB28245) | human gut metagenome | biome: gut microbiome; material: fecal sample | place: Denmark | collected 2008
GGCGAGCAACTTGACGCCTGGATGGTGTCAGGCCATCTCGTCTACAACTTCTAAAGCCTGTCGAGGCGAAACGTCAAAGAGTCGGCGCCGGAAAACCGGTTGCCGACTTTTTTGTCGTTCTCTATCAACTTTGCCCGCAACCAGTGCTGTGGTCTTACGCATTCTGCATGCCTGCCGCAAACTATCCGAATTTCCCGATCTCCGGAAATGTCACGAAGTCATCCAAGGCCGCCTTCCAGTTGTCAGACTAGTCTAAAAAGGCCCAACCGCGTAAAAATTCGTCAGTCCATTGAAGATTTTTGATATAAAGTTCTTCAATATATTGAGGAATTTTTAAGTTCCACTATGCAGACCCCCTACTCCAGACCAACTGATGATGACCTACTCGAACGAACCATAAAGGATTGAAGTGGTATGGATGTTTTGGACGCCTAGAAGTCAAAAAATCCATACCACTTCAAAATACCGCTTCAGCAAAAACCCCGGAGCATCACTGCTTACCGGGGTTTTTAATTTACAAATTGCAATTCACTTCGGAACCGCCGTATGCGAACTAGAACATATAGCGAGCACCGAGATTAACGCGCCACTTTTCTTCAATGTCTCCACCGAAACTACGACTCAAATCAACGAACCCCTTGAAAGTGTTCGTGAAGTCATAGTCTGCACCGACAGAAACGACGCCCCAGTCACTGTCGAGTTCCTCACCGAAACTGACTCGCTGAGAAGCGTTGTAGAAACTGCCGTCGACATCCCCGAGGAAATCGTGATTGTAATGTGCGCTTACATACGCGGCACCGCGGTTTTCTGCAAACTTAACGCCACCCATCACTCCAACGCGTGCAATGAGACTCTTCATTGAATCGAATTCGATTGTACGCACGTTGGTTGTGGTTGTTTCAGCAGCCAGATAGCTGTATGTCAGCTGAACCTGCGGCTCAACGAAGAAGCTGTTGAGCTTGAAGTGATGGCCTACTTCGACACCGGCGATTACGCCTGAATACATGTAGTCGCCTTTTTCGGCATAGCCATTGTTGAGATCAAAGTCAGCGTCAATACGGCCAACCTTGAGCATGGCGTCGAGGAAGCTGCCGGACTCATTCATGTAGCTGGCATAAAGACCGAGTTTGTAGGCGTCTGTTTCTGCAGAGCCTGCTGCCAGATCGTTATCACCGTTCGTATAGCCGAAGCTCACGCCGATTGTCATGGTATCAGTCACACGAGTATCGAAACCAACTTCGATCGAATTGAAATCGAAATCGACATTGTCACCTTCCAAATTGCCGCCGGTATAGCGCGCCCAGGTGCCGACAGATTCAGGCAGCGTACGCAGCGTTGCCATGCGATCCGTCAGGGAGCTAAGTTCTGAACGCCAGACGACTGCGTGCGATTTTGCGAGATCTTTTGCAGAACGAAGCAGTGAGTTTTCAGAGGTGACACGGGTAACCACATTACCGGAATCGTCTTTCGAAACACTCAACGCGTTGCCCCATTGACCTTCAGCAACTGTCGTCTCTGTCAGGGTTTCACCGCTAATGGTTGCGCCGTCAAGCAGATCAGCAACCTGTGTTTCCCCGGCATTGATGCTGTCGGAAACAGTACCGGAGTAGCTGACCGCAATTGATCCTTCCCCACTTGCTGTACCCACGACCAGCACAGGTTTGTCTGCGGTGCCGGCACTGTGCATCAAAATATCGGTGGTGGCACCTGTATTTGTCGTGATCGAAGCAATTTCCAAACCCACGGAAGGATCTGCCTGCTCAATGGTCAGGGAGCTGTTGTTGGAAATATCTCCCGCGTCATCTGCAAGACGCACAGTCTGGTGAATAGCATCATCGGTGACGGTAATGTTCGAGTATTCAGTCAGCTTGAAGATGCCTTCAACTCTGGAATTACCTGAAAGCGTAATGCTCACGGGTTCGGTGGGGGAACCTTCATCAGTTTGTGTTGTTACCAACACGGCAATACCTTCGCTGCCAGAGATGGTTCCGCTATTTGTGAAGCTGTCACCGCGGCCAATAAGAACACCAGTAGAGGTCGCATCGGTTAAGACAATATCTCCGGTGTTTGTGGTATGAGAGCTTGCGGAACTGCTGATGTTCGCGTCTCCGTCAATGGCGACAGCCTTCTCATGAACAATGATCGTCCCTGAATTGATAATGGTGCCTCCTGAGCTTGCCGTACCTTGCATGCCGTAGGCATTTGTCACTTCGATGGTACCGGCATTTTCAATTGTGCCACCCGCAGCAACCATCGCCTTGATTTGCCAGAAATTATCCGGGTTGCTGCCATTGACGACGATCGTGCCATTATTGGTATATGTTGCATTTGAGCCTGCTAAAACACCAATGAAACGATCTTTGGTATTAATTGTCAGCGTAAACCCCTTCTTGACTTCTTCTTTCGATCCGGTTTCTGCCTGCTTATAACCGTCGGAATTGGTCGGAACGCCCTTTGTAACATTGACAACCGTATCCTCAGTAACAGATCCTGTTTGTATCGAAGACCCTTCATCATATGTAACCTCAGCAGCGATTGCCGTGTGAGCAAAAGCAAGAATCACGGCTGAAGCCAAAATTGTCTTGTGCATCAGATTTCCCCTTTGGTTTAAAAGACAAAAATGTTCTGTCTGATATGTGTTGAGACTTCCACACACTAACCGATCCCCCCCCCGGGCAAGAGGGTTTTCCCTACATCGGTCAACGAATTAACCTTCTTTGAATTGGGACACAGAAGACGGCACGGGAGCCGACATAGATAGAACGATCGTTAGGATCAAATCCTCAGCGTCAGTCGATCCAACCGAACGAATTGCGACTTCAGATCCAACGGTTGCCGTCCGTCAGTGAACTTCGATCTCCTTTGAAGACACACGAGTCGACTTAGGCGGAACGCTTTGCTGCTCTGATTGAATGCATGTCGAAGTCACATCCAGCGACGGTTGCTGCCGGTAAAGCTGCTGTTACGCTCTTCAATGCTGAGGAAAAGCCACGAGTCTTAGATAACAGGATGAATTGAGCCTTTGTTTCGAAAAAGGCTTTTTTCTATCAGCCTGAAATGAAGTAAGACTCTTATGCAAATTTTCGATGTGCAGGAGATTCTGCACCGAACACTGAGCAGTGCCTCACGGCAAGCTATAGTCCGGGAACTCGGAGTCCCCCAATCTACCAAGAGACTCTAGCTCAATCGCGTCAAACAGGCGAGTTTTTCCTAAGATTTTGCGCAGCGCTCGGATTTTCAGGAGAAAAAATTCTACGGTTGAAATTCCTAAAGGCAGAAACTTCAACCGTTGAAACAGTCAAATTAGAAGACGTATTTGCCGCCGAAGTTGAATGCCCTGGTCTGAGTAAGATGCATGCCCTGGTCTCCTTCGTGTTAGCGCAAAATAATGGAAATTTTATGAGACCTGGTTGGTCTACGTAACTTCGGTTGCATGGTCCTTTTTCTTTGGTAACTTCCGGCAGTCAGCAAATTCCCGAAAAGCCCTGCTTCATCCGAGCAGAACGCGGCAGCAACAGGACCGTCAACCGCTTTAGTCTTACAGACTTCCCTACGAGGCGAAACTCTGAGCGATGATTGGTTCGTGCTTTCCATCGGCAAATGGCGCACGGCGTAATGACTTATGTCGAGACAGCGATTCTACGGTCGCTACAAATGCTCATCACCCAAATCGGCCAGAATTTACTACCCGATTTGGCCGTTTTTTGCCACCCAATTTGGCCGATTTTTGCCGACCGATTCGGCTACTTTTTTCTCCATGATTTGGCCACACCAAACCACTGCGCTCATTTTGTGTCACACTACGCCTAAGGGTGCCTTTTTTGATCTTCCCGTCATAGGGAGGGGTTTTGATGCCCGCTTCAAACCGTTTTCGTCACCATCGTTCCGCTCTCGCTCTGGCTGTCTGCGCCGTTTTGTGGCCTCTGTCAGTCTGCGCCTCTCCCACCGGCAACATCAACCTAGACGCCATCAACGCGGCAGGCGCCTACGCTCAGGGCTTTACGGGAGCGGGCGTGCGCATCGGCATTCTCGATTCGGGCTTTGACACCACCCACATCGCCTTTGAAGGCAAAGACATCATCAAGCTCTACAGCGACCAGTATCTCGAGAAATTCGGCACCGGCGTCAACGCCACCCAACAAAGTCACGGCAGTCACGTAGCGGGCATCGCCTCAGGCAACTCCTCCGTTAACTACGGCGTAGCCAAAGACGCCTCGTTGCTTTTGCTCTACTCGACCATTCAAGGTCCGACCATGATCTATGAGGTCGCAGACCTCTACAAAAAAGCCATTGAAACCTACGACGACGTCAAGATCTACAGCAACTCCTGGGGCTGGGTGCGCGGCTTGTTCAGCTACGGTGACATTCCGGACGAAACGTGTGCCTTCAATGAGGTTTTCAACTCCGCCGTCGAACACGACAAACTCATGGTCTTTGCCGCAGGCAACCAAGGAGGACTTGCGCCGGCCGACCCGATTCTGCCGATCATGCGGGACCCTACGAAAGCAGGCCACTTCATCAACGTCATCAATGTCGAATCAGACCACCTCTTTGAAGAAGGATTCGTTCACGGCAACAGCAGCGCCATCGAAGCCTCCAACCGCGCTCTCTTTGCTTCTCTGTGGTCCGTCGCCGCGCCCGGAACCAACATCGTGAGCGTTGAGGCGGGAAGCGGCAACGGCTCCATTGAGATGACCGGCACATCCATGGCCGCGCCGCATGTGGCAGGTACCCTTGCGCTCGTGCAGCAGGCATTTCCCTGGATGACCGCCTCGCAGCTGGCCGACTGCGTTCTTACCACCGCCCGCAAGCCTCAGGAAGGAGTCTACGAAGTACTTGCCCTGCATCCTGAACAAACAGGCGCGGACCCAAACCATAACAACCCGGACTATCACCTGCAGTACGGCGGCAGACTGGATTTTCGTGTCGCCTCGCCCACGTGGTCACCGGACGAAAACAAATACGTCTCCAACGTCTACAAAGAATCCGCCGCCATTGTCTTTTGGGGCAGTGCCGGCACCAAGCTTGGTAACCTTGATGCTCTCAAGGCAGAAGCCGCCGAACGCGCAGCTGCCCAGTGGCGCAAGGAAATCCTCGACGGCTACGAATGGGAACTTGACCCTGACGCCTATCTCGAGGCGGTAGATAAGGCATACAAGGAATGGAAGGAATACTTCATCAAAAACTGCACCATCGTTGAATACGGAATCGGCGCGGGGCTGCTGGATGCGGCTTCTGCCGTGGGCGGCATTGCCGAACTCAACATCAACCGCATGGCGCGTTGGGATGAAACGAATTCAAAGTGGACGCTCCCGGTTCGGACAGGGCTCAACGGAAACGAACAGATTGCCTACACGCTCAATCTTGCCGGCAACGGCGTGAGCCGCTTTATCAATGACATCAACGAAGTGCGCTGGAATCCGACGCTGCACATCACCACCCAAGAAGAATTAAAGGCATACAACGAGTCAATCCAAAGCGGCCAACCTTATAAAGGTTCGAGCAATCAGACCTTTGCTCCGGATCAGGCCGATCTTCCCGTCTCACTCGTCGTTTCCGGCACACTCGATGAAAACAACAACCTCGTCTCAGCGGGTACTCTCGTCATGAGCGGTCACGCCTCCTACAGTGGCTCCACCGACGTGATCAACGGCGCCACCCTCGTCGTTGACGGCATTATTGACAACGACGTCCAGTCCGATGCCACAGCCACCGTTGCAGGACGCGGTGTGGTCGGGTCTCTGACCTCCCGCGGCACGCTCTCGCCCGGAGATGATCTCAGCCCGGACAACCGAATCGGCACGTTTCACGTCAAAAGTCAATTGAAACTGGAAGCGGGCTCATCGCTTGTGCTTGATGTCGGCGAACACACGATCGACCAAATAATCGTGGGCAATCTTTCTCAGGATCAAAATTCGTCCCTGACACTTTTGGCAAAATCCGGCCAAGGGAGCAATGCCGAGGCTCCATTGAACATCACGATTCGCACGGGGCAATACGTCGATCAAAAGATTACCCTGAGCCCGACGTTCTTTTTCCCGGGTTTGGAAACTGATGACGAAATCTTTAAGCAGGTCACAGATGCGAAGCTCTCTTGGGGCGGCGGCATTACGTTTACGTTCGACACAACTGAAGACGGCAAATTTACGATGCACCGTGTCGAAAACAGCATGCAGCTTGTCGGCAAAACCGTTTCACTCTCACAAGACGCCATGCGTCGGGCTCAAAAACTGGACGCTGTGATCCAAGCCGACGGCATTCTTTCGGGAGCCGCCGCCGAATTTGTCAGCGCCGTGGATATCCTTTCCGAAAACCTGAGGAAGGGCTTCACCGAAAGCGACAGACAGCTGGTGGCTGAAACCCTGGAAAACGCGTTTGCTTCAACCAAGGCGGATTCTCACATGGCCTTCGATGCCGCCGCGATGTCTCGATCGATTCGCCTGCGTGAGGTGACAGCGCTCTCGCCGCTTACCGATCTGTATGCCACGGATGTCATTCCCGAGGCTTCGCTCGTCGTCGAACGGGCAAATATGGACGGCGCGAAATCATTCCAGAGTACCCGTACCATTCTTTCAGCCGGTGCTCGCCGCAGTTTCGGCGACTGGGCGCTGGGCTGGAAAGTCGGCGGCTATTACGACGACATCGAAATCTCCGGCCCGGACAAGGGAAACGCGCAAGGTGTTTTTGCAAGCGTTTCGGCGATGCGGGAATTCGGTGCCGGCATGCGACTCTTCGGTCAGGCACTTCTGGGCTACGGGGTTGAGGATCGCACAAGATACGTCAGCGACTTCGACGTTTCAAAGCGACTCGATACAACCACCCATGCCGTCAGTCTCGGCGCGTCCATCGGTATCGGCCGCAAATTTGCCCCCGATCAGATCGCGCTCTCGCTCATGCCGTACGCTCAGCTCAGCTGGGACGCCATTCACCGAGACGATGTCCGCGAGTCCGATTCTGTCGTTGCACAAGAATATGAAGATGAACTTTTAAGCGTAGCGGCACTTGAAGTCGGCCTGGCTTTCAAGACGCGCAGCAGAGCCGCCTCCCCGACAGGCAATTTCTTTCTGGAAGGTCGCATTGCGTACCGCAATCGCTTTCACGTCAATGGCGACGAGACATACACATGGACCGGCATACGCGACGAAACCAACGTCGAATTCTTTGACAACCGTCACGCGGCGGCAGCCCAATGCAAGATTGGCTGGGTATCGTCAACCGGTCACGAGTTCGCGCTGATGCTCGACGGTGAAGCCGGGGACTCCGGAGACGAGCGCTGGGGCGCTTCTCTGCGCTGGACAAAGCACTTCTGATCGGACAGAAATCATCGGCTCACCATACATCAAGCGCCGCTTCGAAAATCCTTTAAGCGGCGCTTGATGTTTCTTCTTAAAAATCCGTATCTGAACTATTCCGACTCACCGAGCAATTTGCCGACCGTCTTGTCGATTCTCTCGGCGGTCTTGCCCCACTTCGTGAGCGTCATGCTTCCGGCCTTGTACTTGGCAGTCGACACGATGGCGCCGTTTTTATAGAGCGTCAGTTCCGCAAGACCGAGGTAGGTCGTTGCGTCCCACGAGCGCTGCATCACGTAGCTCAAACGGTATTCCGACGTGCAGGACGCAGCATCCCGGACCACTGTCGTCTTGATGTCGCGGCGCTGGAATGCCGACTGCAGCGATGGAATGGCCTCACCGATCGTGACCTTGGGATTTTGGATGATGCAGACTTCCGTCGGCATCACTTCAAGCGGCTCAACCATCTTTCCGGTCGTCGTATTGGCGCACCCGACCATCAGCGCGCATACGGCCGAGGCCGCTGCCAAACCAACTGTTTTGTAAAGCATTTCTGCCTCCCGTGTTGTTGATTCTGTACGGTCACAATAGCAGATTCCGCTCGATGCCAACGTGCTCAAGGCCTTGAATCAACATGATTGGTTACCGGATAACGGAAAAAAGATAGGACATTTCGCCTGCGAACTTTCGATATTCTGAAACTAGATTATTCGGCAAACGACGAATATGTTATTCGTCAATCTACGACTCGAATTTCAGCGAGTACTTCCACTCGACAAATGTCGTAAAAATCATCTTTCTTGCCCGAGCTGTACGTGTGAAAACCGGTTTTGTCATCAAGGCGCCGAACTACGAAATTGAGGATCCGATCTTCCGACATTGGATCCGGCTCCGCGTTGATCTGAGAATTTGATCGGTTTCCATTCTGTGTCAGAGATTTGTCTACGAGTGCCTGAACTCTTCCTCGCAAGAACCCGAGCTCAAGATATCAGAGGACTATGGTAACGATCATCCGGTATCGCTTGGCATGTTTGCCTAGGGTTTCGTATCCGAACCATTACAATTCTCAGAAGAGTTTGCCGGTTGCCTGGTCGAAGCTCTCTGAGAGTTCCACCTCGCTCAGTTCGCTTAACGCTTCCGACGCCGGCAAAAACGTTCCGACATCTGCTTGTCCGCTCATAGTCGTTCTTGCCGGCGGTCCGAACGTCAGACACTCTCAGCCATTGCTATTCGAACGAATTTCAGCAATGACTCGGAAACGTTGATCAAGCATCGTTATCCTCGAGGTTCTAATCCGACAAGCGGATACGCAAGGCGAGCCCATACTTTGCGCGCATAGACCGACAGCATTCTGCCGGCGACAGTCGTGCCGGATTTCGCTTCTTGCAATTCCGCGCCATTCTGGCAAAATGCCGACCTTCAAACGGATTTCTCAGTGTTTACCGTGGTCTTCGGACCGTTCAAACCTGAACTACAAACCAACCCGACGCGGGCGTTTGCCTGCGTGAATGCAAGTTTCGAGTGTCTCCCTCAACGGAGCTCTCAGCTTGTCTTTGGTGGGTTTTCGCTCGCTCCCTTTGATGGATTTTCAAAAAGGCGAAAACCACTATGCCAATGACATTCACAACTTGCATTTCGGCTCAAGACTTCGGACTTGCGTCCGAGACAATGATCCCGGGGTTTCAGGCTTCGCAGCTTTCCTGTGCTGCGCCCGCCCAAATCGTTCGGGTCGATCCCTGCCACGTGTTCGATGAATCCTTTCTGCAGGATCTCGTGCTGTGGTGGACCTGGCCCGACACCCGTATCCCGCTCTACATCGCGGGGCCCACGGGCTGCGGCAAAACGACCTCCGTTCTTCAGTTTCTCGCACGCGTCCATGTACCGGTCATTTCCCTGACCTGTTCCCGACGCTTCGTGAAGGACGACCTTGTCGGCCGCTGGGGCGCGCACGAAGGAGGCTTCGCATGGATCGACGGACCGGCCACCATTGCGTGGAAAACCGGAGCCGTACTGCTCATCAACGAGTTTTCGCTCGCTCCCCCGGAAGTCTGGGTGGGCGCCAACGACATCTTCGAAGGGCAGTCAATCACGATCGAGAAGACTGGTTTGAGCATTCCCAGACACGTCAACACCCGGGTCATTGTCACCGACAACTGCCGTTGCGGTACGCTGCCCGAGTCGGCCTACAGCTCTCGCAACCAACAGGACGCCAGCACGTGCGACCGCTTCTGGCATATGGCAGCCGATTGGCCCAAACCCGAAGTGGAAGCCCGCATCGTCCTATACCGTTGTGAGCGCATCGCTCAGGGCGCTCTGTCAAGCGAAACGCTTGCCGAGCTTGCACGATGCGCCGCACGATTTGCACAAGCCTCGCGCACGAACCCTGCTTTGAAAGCGGATTTCGTGAGCGAAGACGTGCCTGCGGCACTGAGTACACGCGTTGTGATTCGCCTGTGCGAAATACTGACGCAGCTGCTTGCGGGTTCCTGCAGCCCCGAGCAGTCTCTGTCGCGAGCCGTCCGGCTTGCTATCGGCAGTGCACTCAACGACCGCGCGTGTCTGACGCTCTTGGAAATGGCGGCATTTCACTTCGCCCCGTTGCTTGAGACGCTTCACTCTTCGACGGCAGCGAACCGAAGACGTCGTAACGTACGACCGAAAATCGGTTAACGCCGCTCTCTCTTGCCGCGCGCCCTTTGAATCCCGAAGGACGCCCCCTTCTCATCCTTTCCGACCCCGTTTTCCGTCCATCCTGCTCAAGACGCAGAGGCTCTCCGCAATGCTTGTCCACAGGCGTTGTCGAGTCAGCCCCTGAGGTTCTTTGCGTGTGCGATCGACGGCAACGGGGTCTTTTCTTATGGAAAAACACCCGATATGCCCGACGATCCCCGCCCCGAACCCGTTGCGATGATCGACGACGAAATCGCGAAACTGGCCCCTCTGAGAGGTGAGGAAAGTTTCTCGGTACGGTTTGCCGTCAACGTCGACCTTGAGCCGAACTGTAAAGGCCCCGTGCCTTTCTTGGGCCCGCACTTTTGCGAGCTCACCCGAAAGCAGTTTCGAGACCTCTACGGGAAAAGCCTTCTTTGCAGGACGGACCGAATTGAAAACATCGACGCCGGCTGCGGCCCGTTGCCCGAGCTTCCCAAAAAAGCTCCGAAAAAGGCAACGCCGCTGCGGCGCTCGTTTCGTCGCCGTCCGTTGAAGCGCCAGCGTTTCAACAAAAAAGAAAGCCGTCAGATGCGTCTGCTCGATTAGTCAAGCATCCATGACTTTGAGAGCTCGCAACTGAACCTTAAACTTCTGCGGTTTGTTTTCCTTCGCGTTCTCTTTTTCCCGGCATCTTCGGCCTAGCCGACGGTTGTCCGGGAAAAAGGGAGTGCTGGGATTTTCCTTACCCTTTCTTATCCCAACTACCCCGACGATTCCCGCCCTTGAGTCACACCGAGTTTGACACTCTCGCCGAACGCCTTCTTGAGAGGCTCTGTTTGTGCGCCAGCCTGCGTCAACGCTACGCGACGATTCTGTCCGAATCGCTCGCAACCTTTTCGCCCGACATTAAATCTCAGGCGCAACAACGACTTCTGTCGTTTTTACAGGCAACCTTCACCGGCAACATCCGGCACGACCCCAAACTCACCGAGGCGCTTTTAGAAGTCGCCCTGATGCTCACGGGCCTCATTGCCAGAAGCGACGCCCGATATTCCGATGAATGCCGCAGGCTTCTGGCCGCCTTTTTCGAAGAACCCCAAAGAAAGGATCCAGTCTCCGGTGACAAACCAACGGCCTTTCAAAACGCCCTTCTGCTCCTGTCGGGCTTTCTTGTGACGTTTCCGAATTCCAATTCAGGGATATCGTCCGCGTTCAATAAAGTGCTTTTTGCTCGGCACCTCTTCTTTGCGTCGATGGCAACTGCCGCCCCGGGCGTACTGACGCGCACCATGGTCGCAATGCGTACGCAATCGAGCTCGAATCCGCCCCTGCGGCTCTTCATGACGCCCGACGCTTTTGCCGAGCTTTTCACACAACGGCTACGCAGCGAGATTCCGGCACTTTTCAAAGCCGTCTCCGAACATTTCTCAAACGTCACGGACCAACCGTCGCTCTATGCCTTTCTCACTCAGGCAAGGCTCGTTGTCTCTTCCTTTCGCGCCCATTGCTGGGAAAACGACGGCAGACAACACCTCGTCACCCTCTGGGAAATTCATCCTGAGGCGGCAGCACGCCTTTTGGCTTTGGTTTCACCCGAATCGAAACGAGCACTAGCAACCGCCGCCTACGACTTTCTGCAACTCGAAATCGACGTTGACACCGACTCGAGAGTCAGAAACACACGAAGCAATGTAACAAATCCAGCCCTCCGAACCTTGCCCGATTCGATCTGTCACCCCGTCATGAATGGGGCCGTTGCCGGCCTCGGACTGTCTTCCTGGGCATCGGGGGTATTTGCAAAGGGTTTGCGCAAAGTCGACGAAGCTCTGCGTCTGAACGTCGCTTCGCGCAAGTTTTTTGGCGTGGGACTCGATTCCCGCATGGAAAAGAGCATTGAGACCATGGCAACAGAGCCGAGCGTCTCAGCGTCGGTCGGCACCGAAAACTTGCCGCAGACAGAGGACCAAATCAAGGAACACATCACGCACGCCTTGATGCGTTACGCCTCCGAACACAAAGCTGCTATACGAACTGCCGCAAACCGCACGGCACAAGGTTCGAGCGCCGCCCGATCGCAACTGCCCGCGCTTCCCGCAGGCCTATTCGTGCCGTCGCGATTCTTCTCCGGTCCGATCGCTCTCTGGATCTCGCCGCTGCAAGCCTTGGGACTAGCCGTGTCCTGTACGAGAGAAGTGTCTGAGGCAGCCGACAACGAATCGGAATCACAAACCGAAACCATGATTGCACTGTACCGTCATTCGCCGGGCAATCCCTTGCCCGAAACCGGCGTTCTGTTTCCCTTTTTCGAATCCGTTTCGGCAGCGATCTGGTGGGTGGAGCACATGACGGAGTTTCACAGCACGAAGCTCTCGGAGGCCACTCGAAAGGATTTGTTGAAACAGTTTCTCTTTACCGACGCCATGGCGCGACTTTTAAGGTTCTTTATCCGAGAGAGACGAGAAGCAGACCAAGAGATCGGCAATCGTATGCTCGCGCAAAGCGCAGCTCTCACTCAAAACCAAACGGGGGAACGCACAAAACGCGAGTTGCAGAAATTTGTCAAGCCAAAGCTTCTTCGCAAACTCTGCTCGGCCTCAATTGCCGAAGTCGCGCACGGCTATTTGACGCATGAACTTCGCCGCAAAGGCGAAGCCGACGTCTCCACCGGTCTTGAAATCGTGCTTGATATCCAAAAGCGGCAGCTTGCCGCCTCCCGCAGCAAGCGCCTTAAACGCGTCGTCGCCCGACCCGATTCCTGAACTTCTTGTTCTATTTATGACACTTTTGACAATCTTCTCCCGCCGTCGACGTTCCGTCTTTACGGCCGGTACCGATTCTGTGCGCGCCGACACCTGGCGCCCCGCAACCGAATTCAAGCCTGCTCTTGCCTGGAGCGTGACCGCGTCCGTCGCCGGTGTCTTTGCTGCCGCCGGATTGGCTCCGGCTTTTGCCGCCTCCCTTGTCGGACTCGTCTCTGCCTTCATGGCGGGCATCCGTCTGAAATCCGGCATGGCCGTTCTCAAGGACCGAGCAGCGCTTGCGGGCAGTGCCTTGGAATTCGTTTCATGCCGCATCTTTGCCCGACGTCTTCTTCGCGCACGCCGCGAAATGGCCCGCAAGGGCGACACCGAAACCTTTGCGCCCGTGTGGTTCGGCCGCGGTTTTGACTGGGGCCCCGAGCACGCGCAAAAGCTCTATGAGCTCTCCAAAATTGACGTCGAGCGGCTGATTCCGCACCGCAATATCTGTCGCCGTCTGACCGGCACTGCCCCTAAGGATCCCCGTACGGTTGGGCTCGCTGCCATTGACGGCTTGGAGAGCAGAAAGAAGGACATCTGGGTCTCGGAAAAGACATTGGAAGGCGGCACGCTCATTGTTGGAACGACCCAGGCGGGCAAAGGCGTGCTTCTTACGAGTCTCGTCACTCAGGCGATTCTGCGCGGCGAAGCGGTGATCGTGATCGACCCCAAGATGAGCTCCCGACTCAAAAACGCCGTAACGGCTGCGGCAAAGCTTGCCAACCGCAGCGATCCCCTTTTCTTTCATCCGAACGACCCCGATGGAATCCGCATCAATCCGCTCACGCACTTTGAGAGACCGAGTGAAATCGCCAGCCGCCTTACCGCCGTGATGGCCGACTCCGGCCCCTTTACGTCCTTTGCATGGTCTGCGGTGAACGTCGTCGTCAATCTCCTCGTTCACGTCGGCCGCACGCCCTCGATTGCCGGCATCGAATCGGTGCTCACGGGCGACTTCGAAGATCTGCTTTTGGAAGCGGTGGAACTCGACTGCGAGCCGGATCTGTTTGATACGCTCGTCTCCGAAGTCAAGCTCAAGGGTAAAAAGGGCCGCGAAGGCGTGCTTCTGCTCTTGGATAAAGCTCGAGACAGAGAGGCGCTCTCGGAGGCCACGCTCAAAGGTGCCGCTACCTACGCTCACGACCCGGTGCATTTTTCCAAAATCACGGCGAGCCTCATGCCCGTTCTGGCAATGCTCACATCGGGAGCTCTGCGACAAACGCTTTCGCCCGCAGACAACGACGCAGAAGCAATGAGCTTGTCGGAGATCATCGCCCAGCGAAAGATTCTCTACGTGTGCCTCAATTCGCTTCCCGATCCGACGGTCGCGGGCGCCATCGGCTCCCCT
>UMFO01034133.1_pt1 | contig 13738 bp, 13 predicted proteins | sample 1965051 | NCBI WGS metagenome assembly UMFO01 (sample SAMEA4836050, study PRJEB28245) | human gut metagenome | biome: gut microbiome; material: fecal sample | place: Denmark | collected 2008
TTTATGTCGATTTGTGGGTCCATCCGGTTGTCGCTTGACACGAACACTCGAAAGTCTGGCCGGTCGTGCATCAATAACACTACCGACGGACATACGACAGATCATGGAAGACACATACCGAGAACGCCCTGAGTCTGGGGTTCTCTCTGATTTGTTAAACGAACTTGAGGAAGGTTCCGGCTCGACCGTAGGAAGAAGAGCGCTTCGGCAATTGGCGCAGCTCACGTTGACGGATGCGTTCGGAACCATCGATGATAACGATGAGAGCAATCTGGCAACCCGCTACTGCCAGATGCCCACGGTCGACGTCTTGCTTCTTCGTCGCATTTTGAATCGTGACGGAAAAACGGAAATTGAGTTTTTGAGCGGGGAAAAACTGGATTTGCCCGACGGCGCTGGTCTGAGCTACTCGCAAAAGGTATCAACCGCGTTGATATTGATGAAAAACTGTGTCCGTACCCCGATCTACCTGGCGCCGACGGTCGATGAGCAGCGCAGTCTCTCCTGGCTTGCTCCGTACCTTTTTGTAGCCGCCCATGACAGTATGCGTATTCGAGTGGGTTTTGTTGATGATGACGGAAGCGTTTATCACATGGACGGGACACCGGCCTTGCCTAACCGAAGAGTTTTTTACGACAAATCCGGATATCGATGCCTGAATCCGGACGAATGAATGATTAAACCTGTATCGCTATATTTTGATCTTCACCAAAGCTATGACAACCGATAAAAAGTTCAATTTGATTGATGAACAGTGGATTCCCATTCGGGAAAGGGGGTTGTTCAGTCTCCGGGACATCTTTTCGGATCCGTCTCTAAGGAGAATCGGTGGCAACCCGATCCAGAAAACAGCTATCTTCAAGTTGCTGTGCGCTATCGCCCAAGCAGCATGGACACAGAAGACCGAAGAAGAATGGCGGCAATCGACTGTCGAGGATTTTTGCCGGAAATGCCTTGCTTATCTTGAAAAGTGGCATGAAAAGTTCTGGTTGTACGGCGACGAGCCGTTTCTGCAGGTCCCCGCGGTTGCAAATGTGAAAGTTGCTCCCTTTGCGGCCCTGAATCCGGAAAAGGCGAGTGGAAACACAACGGTGCTCACGCAAATTCAGTTGCAAACGGAGCCTACCGATGCCGAAAAAGCTTTGTTACTGGTGACGCTCATGGGTTTTGCCACCGGTGGTAAAAAAGTGGATAACTCGCTGATTCTTACTCCGGGCTACAAAGGTAAAAGCAAATCGGGCAAGGCCGGTTCTTCTCTGGGCTTCATGGGGTACCTGCACTCGTATGTGCAGACCGATTCCGTTGCTTCCACCGTATGGCTGAATCTTTTTTCCTATGAAAGCCTTAGCAGGTTGCAGTGCTATCCCGAAGGCGTAGGAACGGCTCCTTGGGAAACGATGCCGGCGGGAGAGGATTGCGATGTCGCACGCAAACTCAAAGATTCGCTGATGGGACGTCTGGTTCCGTTGGGCCGGTTCTGCCTCCTGGCTGACGGCGGAATGCACTACACGGAAGGCATTGCACATGACACCTATCAAGCCGGTCGTTTTGATCCAACCCAGTCTGTGGGACGTCCCAAAAAAGACTTCAAAACGCTTTGGGCTGATCCGGACAAGAAACCCTGGAGATCCTTGACATCAATCTTGAGTTTTTTGGGATCTCAGGATGCGACTCGGTTCGTGTGCAGCCAGGTGGAATTGGGAATGTCCCGAGCCAGAGATCGCTTTGAGAATGTCGAACTATGGTCCGGCGGAGTGCGCGTAACTTCCAATGCCGGCGAACAGTACCTGACAGGGTCCGATGACTTTGTGGACTCGCAGTTTGAATTTTCGCCGCAAGATGTCGGAGAACAATTTTTTGTGACTTTTTCGACCTCGGCTGAACAGCTCGATCATCTGGCCAAACAGCTCTACATGTGTGTTCTTGGCTACTACGAGGACATGGGCACCGACGGCAAGACGTTGGCCGAGAGATCTGTAGCCAAATTTTGGGAAATTGCCGGATTGCACGCCCAAGAACTTATCGACTCTTGTGTTCCCGGTGAAGACCCCGAACCCGTGAGATATTTTTTCCGAGCCACGATGCGAAATACCTATAACGAATCGTGTCCTCATTTCACCCCTCGCCAGCTGCAGGCCTGGGCCAAAAATCAACCTAATGCATCACAGAAAGGAAAAGAACGATGAGTGAAATGCCTGATAAAAACGCCTTGGAAACTCGCGGCCAGGCTTTCGTGCGCTACGTGATTGACAGATGCAGCAGAGACAAAGGTGCTGCCGCGGCCATGCGCCGTGCAGATAATCCTGCCATGCAGCATCAGAGTTGGAACATTCTGATTGACTTTCATGTCAACTTGGATAACTCGATCGAGCGAACCGCCTTTGCTTGCATTGGTGCCGCCGTGATTCAAGCTAAAGCAAATCGCAACGGAGATACGCCTTTGACGCGCGCGCTCTCGCTTGCGTACTCGGGGACGGAGGGACAGGGAGCAAGCCGCCTGCGCCGACTTTTAGCCTGCTCTACGACCGAGGAGTGCTGCAGTTGTTTAAGGCCGCTGTTTCGACTCCTAGCGGGTAAAACCAGTGCGGCCATCGACTATGCACAGCTTCTGGATGATTTGCTCGCATTTCCGTATCGAAGCGAAAAAATCAAGGCCAAGTGGGCGACATCGTTTTACCAACGAGAAGCGCGAGAGGAGCAGTCATGATTGCCGGAGTATTGGAACTAAGTTGGAGAGACATTAGAGAGCTCCGGGTTACGGATCCGTATTCCGTACATCGAGTGATCTACAGCCTGTTTCCCGATGAGCGCACACCGGAGCAAAAGAATGCGCATCAGCCGGCTGGTTTTCTCTATGCGGACAAAGGGGGCGACAAAGTCTCCAGGCGCATTTTGTTTCTCTCAAACAGGGAACCATTGGAGCCGGCATACGGCACAGTGCGCACTCGGTGCATTCCGGACAAATTCTTGCAACACGATGCATACGCGTTTGAGGTCGTCGTCAATCCCACCAAGAGGGCTGTAAACGGCAATCTTGTCCCCATCAAGCAAAGGGAGGACATACGAACGTGGTTTGAATCACGAGCGGCATCATGGGGTTTCATGTGCCTTCAGACCGAGGTCTTAGAAGTCAATGTTCAACAGTTTCGCAAGGGTGAGCATCATGTGACGCTTGAGCAGGCTGTGCTCAAGGGCGTATTGAAGGTCACGCAAAGAGATCTTTTCATCAAAAGTTTTGAAACAGGCCTCGGACGAGGCAAAGCCTTCGGCTGTGGTCTGCTCCAGATTGTTCCCATTCAAGTTTCAGGCAATTGATCAAGGAGATAAACATGTCTATCAATCCTTTTTTGAATACTCGCATTGAATTCCACATTCTTCAGTCTTTTCCCGTCACCTGTCTGAATCGTGACGATGTTGGTTCGCCCAAGACGGCAGTGGTCGGGGGAGTGACGCGCGCTCGCGTCAGTTCTCAGTGCTGGAAGCGTCAGGTTCGCATGATGCTCCATGAGTTCGGAGTGAAAATCGGTACTCGCTCCAAATTGGTCAATCAACAGATTGCCGCCAAATGTCGGGAACTCGGCGCGACGGATGAGCAGGCTCAGGCTTGCGGTGACGTCATCGCCAAGGCCATTGTGAAGGACACACTCTACTTCTTTACTGATACAGAAGTCGAAGAATTTGCCGCTTATGCACAGTCGAAAAACTTTGATGCAGGAGCTGTTTCAGACAAGGATATTCAGAAGCGTTCAAAGAAAGTTCTGAAACTGGCTGTCGACGGTCTTGACATTGCTCTTTTCGGTCGCATGGTGGCTCAGGCACCGGAGCTCAACGTTCAGGCTGCAGCTTCGTTTTCTCATGCGATTTCGACACACTCCGTGAATAACGAAATCGAATTCTTTACAGCGTTGGACGACCTCGATACCGCAGCCGGTCACCTTGACAATCTCGAGTTTTCTTCTGCGACGTACTATCGCTACGTTTCTCTTGATCTCGGGCAGCTGTATGAATCTTTGCAGGGCGAACAGATCCAGGAAAGCGTGCAGGCCTTTACCAAGGCTCTCTTCTTGGCTATTCCAGCAGCACGACAGGCCACGATGTCCGGTGCTTGCGGGTGGGACTACGCGAAAGTATTGGTGCGCACGGGGCAGCGTGTACAGCTCTCGTTTGACAAGCCTGTTCGAGCCAATGACGGTTTCCTCAAGCCTAGTATCGAAGCGCTCAAGAGCGATCTTGAAAAGAAGGAAAAACTCTTTGGTTCCTTGTTCGGCAAGAAGATGGAATTCGAATTCGGCGGCAATGACAATGAAGGCATTGACGAATTGCTTGAAGCCCTGAGTAAAACGATCGGAGAAATCAATGGCTGATTCATATGTGCTGTTGTGGTTGGAGGCGCCTCTCCAGTCATGGGGCTATGAGTCGCGATTCAACAGAAGAGAAACGCTCGGCTTTCCGACGAGATCCGGCGTACTGGGACTGATTCTTTGTGCAATGGGGGCAGAAGGCCCCCAATCGGAATGGTTGGAAAAGATGTCGCGGTATGGACAAACCGTGTTGGCCTTTGGTAAGAAAGGGCCTTCTCGGAAGTTTCGCGAAAATCTGCAGTTGGTGGATTTCCAGATGGTCGGGAGCGCATATGACGATTCCGATCCCTGGGAAACGCTTCTGATTCCCAAGACGATTGAGGGGAAAAAGGCTGTCTCCGGGGGGACGAAACTGACGTATCGGTACTACCTGCAAGACGCAAAATTCGCCGTCATTGTCTGCGTGCCGGAGGAATTGCGGAAAACGATTGAGTCCGCTCTGCAAAATCCTCATTGGGACCTGTATTTGGGGCGCAAGTGCTGCGTGCCGACGGATCTGGTATATCGAGGATGCTACTTTTCGGAAGAGGAGGCCTGGCAGGAGGCTTTGAACATTGCCGATGGCAAGGCTCTTGAGTGCCGTTTTACGGTGCTCGAGGGACAGCATCCGGAAAGGGGCGAGGTTATGACGCTGTCGGACGTGCCGGTGCAGTTTGGAACGTTCAAGAAATATGCCGACAGACAAATCACAGTCATCGATGCCTGAAACGACTCTTCGTAAGTCTTCACCTCGGCTGTTCATCAAAGTTACGAGGGATAACCTTCCTCAAATTAAGGATCGCTATCCCTATATCTACCTTGAGCACGGTCGACTTGAAGTTGATGACAGCAGCATCAAGTGGATTGATGCTCAGGGTGGTGTTGTCAGGATCCCCGCAGCTTTGCTTCAGTGCTTGTTGCTTGGGCCGGGCACATCCGTTACGCATGAGGCTGTCAAAGTATTGGCCGCGGCGAAATGTGCCGTAATGTGGGTGGGTGAAGACAGTCTGCTTTACTACGCAAACGGCATTACGCCGACGGCTGATACCCGCAATATGCTCAGGCAGATTAAAGCGGCAGCCGATCCGGTGTTGTCTCTCGATGTTGCCCGACGGATGTTTGCCCGTCGGTTTCCTGGTGTGGATCTCCGAGCGAGAACGCTGCCGGAAATGATGGGCATGGAGGGAGTGAGAGTAAGAAACTTGTACAGGCAAAAGGCTGAACAATATGGCCTGCGCTGGGAAGGAAGACGGTTCATTCCCGGACAATTTTCAGCGAGTGATACTGTCAATAGAATTTTGACGGCATGCAACGCTGCATTGTACGGAATCTTAAATTCAATCGTTCATTCTGCCGGTTTTTCACCGTACATCGGCTTCATTCATTCCGGCAGTCCTTTGCCTTTCATCTACGACATGGCAGATCTATACAAGGCTGATTTGTGCATTGACCTGGCATTTCGTCTGACTTCTGATTTGAATGGTCAGTACGACCGCAACGCCGTTTCGGAGGCATTCCGACACCGCGTCGTTGAGCTAAAGATTCTTGAGCGCGGGGTTGATGACATCAACGAAATGATCGGAGATGTTCCATGATGGTCGTCATAGCATCTGAACTGCCGCCGGCAGTTCGGGGAAGGATGAAGCTTTGGTTTATCGAACCAAAGCCAAATGTTTTTGTTTCAGGAGTCAAAGATGCGTTGTCTGAACGAATTATTCGCTATCTTGTAAGGCACTGTCCGAAAAACAGCGGCTTGATGATTTTTTCTGAGATCGGCAAGGCCCCTGGTTATGCCATTTCGGTGCTGGGTAAAACACAACGTGAGCTTATTGAGATCAGTGGCCTTCAGTTGGTTAGGGAACCCCCTTTAACCACCACAACCACAAAAAGTAGCGTTGGTTGAATTAGCCTAACGCTAAATCTTGCTGTCTTCTCCACGTCCGTGGAGGTGTTTCTAACCATGTGGCTTCGCAATAGGCGGACACTGAGTCTTCTCCACGTCCGTGGAGGTGTTTCTATAAGTTGAATTATCAAAATTATTAAAAGCAGGTCTTCTCCACGTCCGTGGAGGTGTTTCCCGCACAACGGCGAAGCCGCACAACGGCGAAGCGTCTTCTCCACGTCCGTGGAGGTGTTTCTGGCATTCGTTATTACGCCGCTGGTGAGTATGGGTCTTCTCCACGTCCGTGGAGGTGTTTCCACAGCGAGAAGCCCATTCTTTAGAGCGCTCCAGTCTTCTCCACGTCCGTGGAGGTGTTTCCTTGGATGCCTTCTTCCGAGGCGATTTGCAAAGGTCTTCTCCACGTCCGTGGAGGTGTTTCTCCGATTCTGTCTGCCACTGGAGGCTCTGGAGCGTCTTCTCCACGTCCGTGGAGGTGTTTCCAGGTCCTTGGATTCGGGATCAAACATTTTTAAGTCTTCTCCACGTCCGTGGAGGTGTTTCTAGAGCATAGTTTCCTACTGTAGTTGCAGCTAAGTCTTCTCCACGTCCGTGGAGGTGTTTCCAAATTCGAATCCCAAAGTCGAGACTCATGAACGTCTTCTCCACGTCCGTGGAGGTGTTTCTTCGACTCTAGTCCAAAAGTTGAACTCAGGCGAGTCTTCTCCACGTCCGTGGAGGTGTTTCTTCGAGCGCTTTGCTTTTTCAACCCAAACCTCAGTCTTCTCCACGTCCGTGGAGGTGTTTCCGGAAATCATCCCTTGCGTCGAAGCTTTGCAGGGTCTTCTCCACGTCCGTGGAGGTGTTTCCGTAAGGGCATTGCCAGTGTTGCCGATCACGTCGTCTTCTCCACGTCCGTGGAGGTGTTTCCATTGACAACGAGTGCGAAAATGAAGCAACCAAAGTCTTCTCCACGTCCGTGGAGGTGTTTCCAGGCTCTTATCAGTGCACAGGCTGCTCACCATGTCTTCTCCACGTCCGTGGAGGTGTTTCCATCTGATCGAGCTTTCTTTGGGCTTCGCTGAAGTCTTCTCCACGTCCGTGGAGGTGTTTCCCAAGTACCTTCCGCATCCGCTCGCCAGCGCGAGTCTTCTCCACGTCCGTGGAGGTGTTTCTGTCGACATCCCGAAGAATACGGGCGGTGCCAAGTCTTCTCCACGTCCGTGGAGGTGTTTCCAAGACCTCACCGCGTCCTCGGCCACTCGCACGGTCTTCTCCACGTCCGTGGAGGTGTTTCCGTCACGTCCTGGACGCCAGGAAAATTCCGAATGTCTTCTCCACGTCCGTGGAGGTGTTTCTTGAGGAGCCGTTTCAAATTTCTCGGCCAAGTGGTCTTCTCCACGTCCGTGGAGGTGTTTCCGTGACGGAAAACTGATCTGCTTCCAGATTTACGTCTTCTCCTCGTCCGTGGAGGTGTTTCCCTATAAAAGGGGGTGTTCGTTGATGAACGCCCAAGTCTTCTCCACGTCCGTGGAGGTGTTTCCTGGATCCGATACTTCCGGTTGACCGTGGCTCGGTCTTCTCCACGTCCGTGGAGGTGTTTCCCAGATCGGAAATTGAGAGGTCAGTCCGAGAGAGTCTTCTCCACGTCCGTGGAGGTGTTTCTCACAGGCGGCTCATCCGTCACTGCCACAACACGTCTTCTCCACGTCCGTGGAGGTGTTTCCGAAATAGTTAAAGCCATAGGCGCTGTTCCGGAGTCTTCTCCACGTCCGTGGAGGTGTTTCCGACTCACGGTGCTTTTGGAATCGCGCGACGAGGTCTTCTCCACGTCCGTGGAGGTGTTTCTCACGAAAGTTCCTCCGCAATGGTCGCCGACCCGTCTTCTCCACGTCCGTGGAGGTGTTTCTGCTCCCGAAGTTCACTTGGGCTCGCATGATCCGTCTTCTCCACGTCCGTGGAGGTGTTTCCTCCATTTTGGATTCGGGCTTGTCACCGCCTTCGTCTTCTCCACGTTCGTGGAGGTGTTTCTCAGGGCGGCGTTTGGGCATACATCGGACAGACGTCTTCTCCACGTCCGTGGAGGTGTTTCCAACGCACCGACTTGGGATGTGTCGCTGGCCAAGTCTTCTCCACGTCCGAGGAGGTGTTTCTCCAGTCAAAGGTTGCCTTGAAGTCCGTGGCACGTCTTCTCCACTAAAATCACCGAGGTGATTTCAGATAATTCAGTCCGGAGAGGAGACATGTCCATCAGTCTGAAGTTGAGCGAACTCGACACACCGAGCCTTTTGATCGACAAGGCCAAACTTTTCGAAAACATTGATTATTGTCAGAGGCGCGCTCACGAGCTCGGCGTCAACTGGCGCCCGCACGTCAAGACTCACAAGTGTGCACCGATAGCCGCCATGCAGGTGCAAGGCATGTTCGGCGGCATCACGGTCTCGACTGTCAAGGAAGCCGAGTACATGTTCGATGAAGAGGGCATCACGGACATCATTTATGCCGTAGGCATCGCTCCCCAGAAGTTGCCGCGCATCGCGCTTCTCAACAGCCGCGGCGCAGATGTCAAGATCATTCTCGACAATCTCGCTAGTGCGATGGCGGTCAGTGAATTCTGCCGCGCTCACAACACCAGAATCGGTGTTCTGCTTGAAATCGATTGCGACGGACATCGTTCCGGTCTCAAGCCCGATGATCCCGCGTTGGTGACGGTAGCCAAGGCGCTGACCGACGGCGCCGTTTTCAAGGGTGTCCTGACGCATGCCGGCGACAGCTACCTTTCCCGCAATCGTGAGGAACTGGAAGCCTGCGCAGCCAACGAAGTTCATCAGATCATGAAGGCTGCCACTGTGCTTAAGGACGCGGGCTACCCGTGCGAGATAGTCTCCGTGGGGTCGACTCCGACCTTTACGGCCGTCAAGGATACTGAAGGCGTCACGGAATACCGTAGCGGCGTGGGCGTCTTTCACGACCTGGTGATGGCAGGACTCAACGTCTGCAAGGTCGAAGAGATCGCTTTGTCCGTTTTGGTGACGGTGATCGGCCATCAGCCCCAAAAAGGCTGGATCATCACGGACGGCGGCTGGATGGCGATGAGCCGAGACCGCGGTACGGCCGCTCAGGCGGTCGACTGGGGTTACGGGCTTGTGTGTGACGAGGCCGGCAAGCCGATTGAAAACCTCTGGATGAAATCGGCCAACCAGGAGCATGGCATCGTCTGCAGCCGAGACGGCTCAGCAATTGATCCAGAAGCGTTTCCGGTGGGCACGCGCCTGAGAATTCTTCCCAACCATGCCTGTCCGACGGCCGCCGCGTTCGACAAGTATTTTGTTGTTGACGAGAAGAACAACGTGCAGACGATCTGGCCCAAGATCAACAACTGGTGATAACAACTCCGGTGCATTGACATCAGATTGGCGGAAGCGGAGAACCAGGTTCGCTTCCGCTTTCTACATTCTTTTGCTTATTGCAACCTGTTTACGACTTCGCTACAACTAAAAGGCAACCGAAACCGGTTCCTTTCTACCACTCATTTTTTGCCCATCGGCAGTTCCGACACCATGATTTTGTCTGCAGCACAATTTGCGCACATTCGTTCGGTACGCCGCGTGCATAAGCCGTCCGGCTGGTATGCACGGGGGGCTTGGTGCTGGCGCTCCTAAAACTTCTCCTCATTAAGCCGATGCTCTCCGGCGGATTGTCGGGGCCATCGTCTGCGCACGTTTTAACAGCTTGTTTATGAGCTGTTGAATTTCTTCTCCGATTTGCTTTCAGTGATTTCCGTCTGCCGGCTGGCGATGCCTCAGTTGAGGATATGCGCCAAAAGGCGCCCAAAGTGTGCTTATTTCAAGGTCTGGCCCGGGCGGAATCCGTTCTTGAGGAAATTTTCAATCATGATGACCGAAATCGAGTTCGAAGCGATTGCACGTGAAGGCTATAACCGTATCGCTTTGGTAAGTGAATGCCTGTGCGATTTGGAAACGCCGTTGTCAATCTATTTGAAGCTTGCCGGCCGGGACACAGACACTTTTTTGCTGGAAAGTGCGGAAGGCGGCAAAAGCTTTTCACGATACAGCTTTGTGGGGTTAAAGGCTCGTACAAAGATCGTTAGTTATCTGACGGATACTGGCTTTTGCACTCAGGTTCTGACTGACGGGCAAGAAACCGAACGCGACACTGAAACCAATCCGCTTGAGTTTGTTCGCAGATTCTTCAATCGTTTTCGTGTTGCCTTGCCGAAGGGATTGCCTCGCTTGACGGGCGGACTGGTCGGGTACTTCGGTTATGACACGGTACGATTGATCGAGCAAAGCAAACTGGGACGGAAAAAGTCCGGAGGGATTGGTGGACCAGATATTTGCTTGCTGTTGTGTGAAGAGCTCATCGTGATAGACAGTTTTAAGGGTCGTATGTACATTGTTATCAATGCCGATCCGAGAGTTCCGGGGGCGTACTCAGCGGCCGTTCATCGCATCCGAAGGCTCAAGCAGTCGTTGACCCGTCCGGTGGAAGCTCCGTATGCCGCGGGAGGCATTGTTCACGAAACAGAGCGTCCGTTTGCCAAAGAAGACTATTTGAAGGCTGTACGAAAAGCCAAGGACTACATCCTGGCCGGTGACTGCATGCAGGTGCAGATCGGGCAGCGCATAGAACGAGGTTTTACTGAAAACCCGATTTCTCTGTACCGTGCGCTGCGAAGTCTCAATCCATCGCCCTACATGTACTTCTACAACTTTGGAGACCACTTTGTTGTCGGAGCTTCGCCGGAAATTCTGGTGCGGCAGGAGTTGCGTGACGGAAGACGGATCGCGACGATTCGACCTATTGCGGGAACTCGACCCAGAGGAGTTGATGTGCAGGACGACCGCCGACTTGCCGAAGACCTTCTGCATGATCCTAAAGAACGAGCCGAGCACCTGATGCTGATTGATCTGGCACGCAATGACATTGGCCGTATCGCCAAACCGGGCACCGTTCGCGTGACAGACAAGTATGCCATTGAGCGCTATTCGCAAGTTCAACACTTGGTCAGTCATGTCGAAGGGGAACTCCTCGACGGACTCGACAATTTCGACGTTTTGAAAGCAACTTTTCCGGCGGGAACACTCACCGGGGCGCCCAAAGTACGAGCAATGGAAATCATTGACGAGCTTGAGCCCGTGGCGCGCGGTATTTACGGGGGTGCGGTCGGCTACCTTTCCTTTGCCGGGGACATGGATCTCGCAATTGCCATACGAACGGCCGTCATCAAGGACAAACGGCTCTACGCTCAAGCCGCCGCCGGCATTGTCGCCGACAGTATCCCCGAGATGGAATATGCGGAAACGGAACATAAGGCACGCGCAGTTTTGAGAGCGGCGGAACTGGCGGAGTCCGGCTTCGAAAGCGGAATCTGAACGAGGAGAAACAAAATGCTCCTGATGATCGACAACTACGACAGTTTTACGTACAACCTTGTGCAGTACTTTCAGGAACTCGGAGAGCAAGTGCAGGTTGTGAGAAACGACGAGGCAACCGTCGAGGAACTTTTGAAACGCAAGCCTGACCGTGTCTGCATTTCACCGGGACCGTGTGCTCCGGCGCAGGCAGGCATCTCGAAGGAGGCCATTGTGCGTTTTTCTCAGTATGTACCGGTTCTTGGCGTGTGTCTTGGCCATCAGGCCGTAGGAGAAGTGTTCGGCGGGCGCGTGGTGCGGGCCGGACATGTCATGCACGGCAAGACGGATTGCATCACACATGACGGAAAAGGACTTTTCAGCGGACTGCCCTCGCCGATGACGGTTGCGCGCTATCACTCGCTCGTGGTGGAACGCGAAACGTTGCCTGACATTTTGGAGGTGACGGCTGTCAGTTCAGACGGAGAAATCCAGGGACTCAGGCACAAGGAATTGCCGATTGAGACGACTCAGTTTCACCCGGAATCAATCGCCAGCGAATTCGGGCACGAACTGCTGAAAAACTTTCTGCATCTCTGACGATGAAATGGCAACGGGCCTCAGCTCACAAAAGCAGAGGCCCGTTCAACACAGGAAACCGACTTCAAAAGCTTAACCGCGGCGATCGCCGTAGAGCTCGTCGATTTCGGCGTGGAAACGTTCACGGATCTTGGCGCGCTTGAGCTTTAACGTCGGCGTGAGCAGACCGCTTTCGATCGTCCAGGGCTCGGCGAGCAGACGCACGTTGCGCGGGATGCCGTAGTTCGGGAAGTCGCGCGTCAACGCCTTGATGCGGCGCAGTGCGGCGTTGCGCACTTCCTTGTCCATCAAGATGCCTTCGTCTTTGGGATCCTTGCCGAGTTCCTTGACGAACTTGTCGAACTGCTCGGGGTTCACGACCGCCAGGCAGGCGATGTAGGGGCGATCTTCGCCGACGGCCATCACCTGATCAAACAGATTGTCGGTTTCGATGGCCTGTTCCAGGTCTCCCGGCGGGATCTTTTCGCCCGTGCTCGTAACAATGATTTCTTTGATGCGGCCCTTGATGCGGATATGGCCGCTCTTGTAGATGTCGGCCTGATCGCCCGTCTTGAGCCAACCGTCTTCGGTGAGAACGGCGCGGGTGTCTTCCGGACGCATCCAGTAACCGACCATCACGTTCGGGCCGCGCACCATCAGTTCGTCGTTGGGACCGAGCTTGGTCTCGAGATTGTCGAGCGGAATGCCGACAGTCTGCGGATTGTTGCTGCCGAGCTTATTGACGCACACCACGGGCGAGGCCTCGGTCATCCCGTAGCCCTGAAGAATTTCAACGCCCAGGGCAAGGAACACCTTAGCTACGGTCGGATTGAAAGCAGCTCCGCCCGAAATGTAGACATAAGGACGACCGCCGAAGATGTTGCGGATGCCGGCACCCACTTTCCTGTCAAGGAATCCTGCAACCAACGGATCGAAAAGCGCAGAGAAGCCCGAAGGGCAGGGCAGGCCGTTTTTGCGGCAGAAGCGGCGCCAGCCGACGTCAACCGCCCACCGGAAGATCTTCTGCACAAAGGGCGACTGCGTCGCAAGTCGATCCTGAATCTTGGAGTAGATCTTTTCATAGACGCGCGGCACGCTCAGCATGATGGTGGGACGGATGACGCGCATGTCTTCCTGCAGGAGACCGATGTTTCGGTTGAACGCAACGAGGTTGCCCATGCCGAGCGCGAGGTAATAGGTCGCGATGCGCTCGAGCGTATGCGAAAGCGGCAGAAACGAGAGCCATACTTCGTCGACGCGCGGACAGATGCTGCTCAAAACGCCGTTGATGTTTGCAAGAAGCGCGCGGTGCGTGAGCATGACGCCCTTGGGTTTGCCCGTCGTGCCCGACGTGTAGACAAGGGCGGCGAGGTCGGTGGGCTCGGGGCCGGGCGGCAGTTCGACGCCCTGGCCCGTGGCAAGCCAGTGATCGACGCTCGTGACGGTTCTACCGTCGGAGACGGTCGTCTCAACGCCTTCTTCGGTGATCACCACGGTCTGCAGATCAGGTAATTCCATAGCAGCGCCGATGTCGCGCCAGCGATTGAACTTGGTCGTGACGAGGA
>UMFO01042571.1_pt1 | contig 13727 bp, 9 predicted proteins | sample 1965051 | NCBI WGS metagenome assembly UMFO01 (sample SAMEA4836050, study PRJEB28245) | human gut metagenome | biome: gut microbiome; material: fecal sample | place: Denmark | collected 2008
CAGCGTAAGGAGGGGAACGGTCCCTATCACTTCCAACGCAAGACGGAGCGTGCGCTCGACACCGTGACCAATAACGGATGGGGCAATCCGGTGAAGCCTGTAGGGTTGATAGCCTCGGCTTTCCGTCCTTCCGACGATGCCACCACGTTTCAGTTTCTGGTGCCTTCCAATTTCTTTGCCGTGACTTCTTTGCGTAAGGCGGCCGAGATTTTGACCGAGGTGAACCATGAAAAGACGTTGGCTAAAGAATGTCGTGAATTGGTGGATGAAGTGGAGACCGCCTTGAAGAAATACGCCGTATACGATCATCCCCGTTACGGAAAAGTGTATGCTTTCGAGGTGGACGGTTTCGGCAACCGTTTGCTCATGGACGATGCCAATGTGCCCAGTCTGTTGGCCATGCCCTATCTGGGTGACGTGCCGGCGGACGACCCGGTGTATCAGAATACCCGCAAGCTGATATGGAGCGAGGACAATCCTTATTTCTTTAAGGGGACAGCGGGCGAAGGTATCGGCGGACCGCATATCGGTTACGATATGATTTGGCCGATGAGCATCATGATGAAAGCTTTTACGAGCCGTGACGACAAAGAAATCAAAGCCTGTGTGGAAATGCTGGTGAATACGGATGCCGATACGGGATTCATGCACGAGTCTTTTCATAAGAACGACCCGAAGAACTTTACCCGTGCATGGTTTGCCTGGCAAAACACGTTGTTCGGCGAATTGATATTGAAACTGATCAACGAGGGAAAGGCTGACTTGTTGAACAGTATCGAGACGGATTGACCCGGGAATACGGGATGCCGGTAAGAAAATCCGGTGTGGCGGAAGCTTTCCGCCGCACCGGATTTATTTGTAAGGTACGGGTGCCTGGCCTTTCTACATCGGGTTGTCTTCCGGATCGGCTTCTTCGTCCAGACGGTCTTCCCACAGGTATTTTCGGGTCTCGGCGGCAGCAATGCCCGAAAGTCCGATCAGGGATACGATGTTCGGCAGAGCCATGAGGGCATTGGTCAGGTCGGCAAAGTTCCACACCACGGCCAACTGCGTAATGGCACCGAAGAATACGCCGACGATGAAGACGCCCCGGTAGACTAAGGTCCACCGTTTGCCGCTCAGGTATTCCATGGCCTTTTCGCCGTAGTAGCACCATCCTAAGATAGTGGAGAAAGCAAAAGTGACGATGCCGAACGTGAGCAGGGGAGCGCCCAGATAGGGAATCTTGTCGAAAGCCACTTTGGTCAGAGCCGGTCCGTCGGCGTATGAGATGTCGGGATAGGCCAGAATGCTGGATACCAGAACCAAGCCGGTAAGGGCGCAGATGACCACCGTATCCCAGAATGTGCCGGTAGACGACACCAATGCCTGGCGCACGGGATTGCGGGTCTGCGCGGCAGCCGCCACGATCGGGGCGGAACCCATGCCGCTTTCGTTGCTGAAAAGTCCGCGGGCGATGCCGTAACGGGCGGTCATGATGACGGAACCACCCACAAAACCTCCTCCGGCCGCTTCGGGACGAAAGGCCGATTCCACGATCAGTTTCACCGCGTCCCACACATAGCCGCCATTGACCCACAGAATGTAGCAGCATCCTAAGAAATAAAGTGCGGCCATCAGGGGGACAAACGCGCTACAGACACGTGCGATACCTTTCACGCCGAAAATGACGACCAAAGCCACGCATACGGCTACTGCCGTTCCGGTAAGTGCCTGCGGCACACGGTATGTCTCGTAGCACAGCATGGATATGGCGTTGCTTTGCACCAGATTGCCGATACCGAACGAGGCGCACACCGTGAAGATGCAGAACAAGACGGCGAGCCATTTCATGCCCATTCCCCGTTCCAAGGCATACATGGGGCCTCCCAGCATTTTGCCTTGCGGGGTACGGATGCGGTATTTGACGGCCAGCAGTCCTTCGGCATACTTGGTCGAGATGCCCAACACGCCGGTCAGCCAGCACCAGAATACGGCGCCCGGTCCTCCTAACGTGATGGCCGTGGCTACGCCTACGATATTCCCCGTGCCGATGGTGGCTGCCAACGCTGTGGCCAACGCGCCGAACTGGCTGACGTCTCCCTGACCTGACTTGTCCGACTGTACCGAGAGCCGGATGGCTTTGAACAGTTTGCGTTGCGGAAAGCGCAGCCGTACGGTTAAAAACAAGTGGGTGCCTAACAGGATAATCACCATGGGCCATCCCCAGAGCCAGTCGCTGCACGACTTGATGAGTGCGCTAAGTGTTTCTGCCATATGGGTTATCTTCAGTCGTTGGTCAGTTTACCTCCCTGCCATCCGTACACTTTCGTATGGATTTCGTGGCAGATATGTTCAAAGTCTTTCTCTTCGTCCAAATCGCCGTGCACCATAAGGAGCAGGGGGAGCGGCGAGAGGTCGGCAGCGTAAGGAGGCTGTATATAAGTGCGATGTTCCCACAACCGGAAACCGCAACGACGGTAAAAGCCGATGCGCCGTGTGGCTATGTCGGTAGTGGGCGGCTCCACTTCCAGCACGATGGGTTGTCCGGCGTGCCGGATGAAAGTGTCGAGGATGCGTCGTCCCAGTCCGCCGCCGCGCAGGGAGGGGCAGGTGGCCAGATGCTCTCCGTAGAGGAATCCGTCCAAGGTCCAATAGTTGAACAGTCCGGCAAACGTCCCGTTTTCCACAACGACCTGAGGGTGGAAAAGCGGATTGTGGTCGGTGTATTGACGTTGTCGGTCCAGGGGGCGTCGTTCTTCGGGCGGGAAAGCGTCCGTCATGAGCCGTTCGGCTTCAGCATAATACGGGTCTGTCGTTTTTACGGGTATAAGTTCCATTCTGTTTGTTTTTTAGATTATAGGTCACAAAAATACAAAGATCGTTTTGTTTTATCCACAAAAAAACGTAATTTTGTTATAAAACGTAAGGAAAAAGAAGAAATGACGGAACTTTTATGGCTGTTCGCCGGTTTGATATGTGGCGCCGGCGTTGTTTTTTTGTGGACGAAGGCACGTATGTCTTCCCTGCAAACCCTGTTGCAGGTCCGTGAGGAAGAGATGGAAAAACGCCGGAGCGAGATGGAAGAATCAGTTGAACGGCAGTCGCAGGATTTCAAGGAGCGCGAAGAACGCATGGAGAACCATTTGGCAGCGTTGCAGGAACGGTGCGAGGCGCTGAATCGCGAGAACAAAGGGCTGGCTGCCGACAAGCAGACGTTGGAAAAAGAATTGGTGTTGGTGCGCGAACAGATGGTGCGCGAAGGCGAAGAGCGCAACCGCCGTTTCAAGGAACAACTGAATCTCATGCAAGAGCAGTTGCAGAACGCTACCCGTGAAATATTGGGACAGCGTACCCGTGAACTTTCGCAGCAGAACACGGTGCAGATGACGGCTATCATAGACCCGCTGAAAGAGACCATCCGGGAAATGCGTACGGCCATGGACAGCAGCCGCGACACGCATAATAAGAATACGGCTTCGCTGGAGAAAGCCATCGAGGAAGTGATGAGGCGTACGCGTGAAATCGGGGCTGAGGCCGACAAGCTGGCTTCGGCGTTGCGCAACGAGAACAAGGTGCAAGGGAATTGGGGCGAGTTGATTCTGGACGAGTTGCTGGAAAGTCAGGGGCTGAAGGAAGGTATACATTACGAGAAGCAGGTGACCCTGCGCGACCGTGCGGGCAAAGCCATCCTGAACGAAGAATCCGGGAAGCGGATGATTCCCGATACCATCTTGCATTACCCCGACGGAAAAGATGCGGTAATCGACTCCAAGGTGTCACTTACGGCTTTTGTGGACTATCAGAATGCCGAGACCGATGAGGCGCGTGCCGAAGCCCTGCAGCGGCATGTCAGGAGCGTACGGCAGCATGTGGCCGAATTGGCCCGCAAGGATTACAGTGCGTACATCAAGTTGCCGCGTCAGGCTTTGAATTACGTCATCATGTTCGTACCCAACGAAGGGGCGCTCCAGTTGGCGTTGGCAGAAGCACCGGAGTTGTGGCGTGAGGCATTCTCCAAAGGGGTGTTCATCACCGGTGAGCAGAATCTTACGGCGGCACTCCGCATCATCCAGATAGCCTGGACCCAAATGCAACAGGCGCAGAACCAGGAGGCCATCTACGATACGGCCCGGATGTTGCTCGACCGCGTGGCCGATTTTATCGGCCATTTCGAGACGGTAGGACAGAAGTTGCAAGATGCTTCGTCCTCCTTTACCAAGGCCGCCGACAAGCTGAAGGACGGGCGGTTGAGCGTGGTGGGGGCTGCCAACAAACTTATCAAGTTGGGTGCCAAGGCCAGTGCCAAGAAGGTGATTCCCGAGGAGAACGAACCGTTGCACGGAGTGGAAGGGACGGCGGAGACGGGCGCCAACCTCCCGGGGTGACTCTTTTTGTGACTTTGATTGAAGATAGGTCTTTCGTGGTTTTGCTGTCTTTTTGATAGTAAAACCACGTTTTTTGTTTTGTGCATGCCTTGAAACCATACAGGTTTTAGAGGGAGTTTAGGTCGTTCTTGAATACAATTTTTAGCATTTCCGGTAGTTTTTTTATCTTTTTAAGCCTAATTGCGTTTCAATCTCAAGCGAATGATTTTCCGTTCGGCTGAGAAAACATATTTTTTCTCCGCATGTCGTTTGAGAGCTGTCCTCACGTTGGGCCGGAATATGCCGGAAAACGAAGCGTGGGCAAGCTTTTCCGGTTCGTTTTTATTCTATTTGAAGTGCTTCCGTTCGCAAAAAACGGATGTCAAAATGGCATGTAAATCCGCTTTGCGCTTCCTCGCCCTCCGGCCGTTTGCGTTACGTCTTGCTTTCCGGCGGTGCAGGATGCTGCCCAAAGGTCTTATAAGCTGTCAGATTGCCTTTCCGTACCCCCGTGAGAATCCCGTATTTCCGTAGACTTCCGTATCGGGGCGTAAATAACGGATTCTCGCGGAGGCCGGTTTGACTTTTTGACAGAATTAAATGACTTCTTTCCTCTTTGCGGTTAAAGCGAATTGGTCGGAAGAAGTCTTGACCAGTTCGAATCCTAAGTTTTTCAAAAGGTCGTTGATTTCATATTTAAGGTTACTTATTTTCCGTTTGGATGCCGGCGAACCGTCGAAGAAATTCTCATTGAATACGGTATTGAGTTCCGTGAATGAGATTTCGTGTGTGGGAGCTTTAAGGAGATAATCCAGTAAGGTCGCCACTTGGCGGCGGCTTGGGCGGGTCGTGCCGTCTATGGTGATTTCGTTGGTATAACGGTTCACCCGTATTTTTTTGAATTCGCATTCCGATGTGTCGGCTATCATGTCGCTCAGTTCCGGATGGAGTTTTTGCTGATGGCGGAAATACCATACCAGCATGGCGACAACCAAGCATAAGCAAATGAAGGCTATCCCCATCCAGTAATAGGCGTGGAAAATCAGGTTTTGCGTAAACTTCACGGCAGACGAGGGCAAAGTTCCATCATCGCAATAGGCATCCCATTTCATGCAATGGTGCAGGCTGACGGTGGCTCCGATGATAGCCGTAAGGATTAAGGCGATGCCTAATGATACAATAAAGGTAAGTTTGTGTTTCATGTTTTGCATTCGATGTATAGATTAATGTCTTACAAATTTAAAAGTTTAGTTTGAGAAATCAAAGCAACCGGGAGTTTTTTTGGTGAATGAAATCCGGAAAAAACATTCGGATGCTGAAAAAGAAAAAATAAACATTACTTTTAGCGTTTTCTTTAAGCGTTGAATATCAGCGATTTGATATTTTCTGATATTATTTGATACCGGATCTGATAAGATTTGATAACGAAAAGTTGTTTATATTGTTTCTGTTGCGTTACTTTGTAGGACTTGGTTACTTCAATAAAGACGTGAGACTATGAAGTGTGGCTTTTTAGGATTAATGGTGATGTGCTGGGTCGGACTGCAATCCTATGCCCAAGACCCGGACTTTTGGCAGTTTGAAGGTCTCGATACCCTTTACCGCAAGGTGGAAGGTTTCGGAGTGGGCTTGCCGCAGGAAAAGGCGTATCTCCATTTGGACAACACCTGCTATTTCCTCGGCGATACCATTTGGTACAAAGGCTATGTCACGCGCTCTGACCGGGGCACGTTGACCGACCTGAGCAAGATTCTCTATGTGGAGCTTCTCACGCCGGACGGTTATTCCGTGGAACGGCAGCAGTTGGAGATGGAAGACGGCACGGCCCACGGCATGTTCGTGCTGAAGGACACGCTTTATGCCGGTTACTACGAATTGAGGGCCTATACGCGTTGGATGCTCAACTTCGGGCAGTGTGAATATCCCCATGTGCGTATTTCAGAGGATTTGTTCTACAGCAAGAAGATGGCCAAGGAATTTTTCCGAGACTATGAGAAGCTTTATTCACGGGTGTTTCCCGTGTATGACAAGCCTAAGGAAGCCGGGGATTTTGCAAAAGACATGACGTTGCGCCCCATGCGCCGCTACTATAAAACCCCGAAGAAAAAGAAACCCAAAGTGGACTTGCGTTTCTATCCCGAAGGAGGTAACCTCGTGGCGGGTGCGGCTTGCCGGGTGGCTCTTGAATTGAACGGCGAGGACGGACTGCATCTTGGCGGCATGAAGCTTACCGTCCGGGATAAGGAGGGAAAGGTGGCGGCTGTCTGCCGGACGGACGAGCGTGGTCGGACGACATTCCGCCTGCCGGATGTGTCGGAACAGGCAGATTTCCGTGCGACTTTCACTTACAAAGGATACGAGTATGAAGAAGAACTTCCCGAAGTGGAGAAAGAAGGTTGTGCCTTGACTGTCACGGTGGGCGACAGTGTGGTGGAGGCCGTGATACAGGCCGTCGGAGTGAAGCACCCCGTTGCCTTGCACGTCATGAGTGGCGGAGTGTCCCGTTTCTACCGTCCCTTGCCTGTATCGCTCTTTTCAAAGGTGACGGCGGACGAACCGGCCTCCGGCCTCCGGGTCTGCCGGATGGCTATCCCGTTGGACAGTCTTCCCACCGGTGTCAACCAACTTACAGTCTTCGACGGGGAAGGACGCATCTATGCCGACCGGCTCTTTTTCGTCAACCATCACGACTATGATGCCCCGAAACTGGCCGTTTCCGGTGTACGTCAGTCCTATGAACCTTTCGATTCCATCACCTTGCATTTGCAATTGGCCGACCCGGCGGATTCCTTATCCAGCCTTTCCCTTGCCGTTCGCGACCGGGATACGGAAGAAGACACGTACGACAATGGCACGATACTCACCGAAATGCTCCTTGCCAGTGAAATCAAGGGGTTTGTGGAGAACCCGGGTTATTATTTCGAGTCTGACGACAGTCTTCGCCGCCAAGCCCTCGACCGGCTCATGATGGTGCAGGGGTGGCGACGTTACAAGTGGCGTGAGATGGCGGACGTAGAACCCCTCGCGCTGCCTTGGTTGCCCGAGAAGTTCCAGACCATCGGAGGGTGTGTCAACCGTTCGGAAAGGCAAAACATTGATTTTAAAAAGATCAGCAACTTGAAAAAGGAGGTGAACGTCTGGGCCATGTTCACGCAGGGACCGGAGACTTTTGAATTGAAGCAACAGACGAAAGACGGTGCATTCTACATGGCCATCCCCAAGATTTACGGTGATTGCATGATGTTCCTCAGCGCGGCGAAACTGAGTAAGGGGGCAGAGTATGTCAGCAAAAGGCGTCGGAAGGGCTTCACCGACGAGGAGGCTTGGCCGGACTATTATGTGAAACTGGACTTGTTCCATCCCCATTTCGCACATCCCTACAGCTTTTACCAGGACGTGTCGCCGCGTGACCTCGAACCGTTTGCTCATGAGGACAGCCTCGTGCGCGGTTCGTTCGAGGGTCGCGTGTTGCCTTCCGTGACGGTGCGGACGCGGAGGAACGGGTTACGCCGCTACGACCCGACGAAGCCTGCAGTCGTTATCGACGCGTACGACGCATATAACATGATGGCCGATTACGGTTTGGCCGATGTGCCTTTCTATTATTTGAGCAGTCCGGCCGTGTCCACGCTCGTTTCGTTCTTGTTTGTGGGTGACATGAACAAATACCGTGATTATTTTCTTCGGACGACCTTCAACACTTGGCCCAACCGCCTGTGGGACAAGCCTGTCATGCCGGGTACGCCGACTTATCCCGTCCCCGATTGGTTGTCGCGCGGGGAATTTGAAAAATACCGGTCGCTGAGCCTGTTGGACAAGTTTTATATTTATACGGACTATGTGCCCCGTGAAATGGGCAGTTGGAAATACCGGCAGGACAACCAGCCGGAAGTCATCGTGGGGATGCAGCTCCGTCCCGACGGGGAATATTTCCCTTCTTGCCGTGACCGCCGTTACATCTTGCACGGTTATGCCGTGTGCGACGAGTTCTACAGTCCCGACTACAGTCACCGTCCTTTGCCCGAAACGAAAGATTACCGCCGTACGCTCCTATGGATGCCCGAGGTGGAGTTTGATGCAAAGGGAAGTGCCACGGTTCGCCTTTACAACAACAGCAAGCGGACGGCTGTCAGTGTCGAGGCCGTGGGCGTTACGGACAGCGGGCGGTATATGCAATATAACAGTGTGCGGTAGACAAACGCAGTGGTATGAGTATTAAAAAGAGAAAAATATGAGGAATTCAACATTCATTAAAATGCAGGTTTTTTTTCTAGCTTGCATGTTGCCTGCCTTTTTATTTGGAAAAGGTGAGGTCGTCTATACCCGTTTGCAGTCTCTGTATTCCAATAATGCAGGAGGATGGAATATCGAGAAGGTCGTATTGTCCGATACGGCTACGGTGGTGTCTTTTTCCGTAAGTTTCAAACCTTATTCTTGGATTCAAATGGCTTCGAGCACTTATTTGAGTGACGAGAAAGCTGTGGAGTATCCCGTAAGAAAGGCTGTGGGATTGACACTGGACGAGAAGTTCTACATGCCTAAAAGCGGGAAGACGGAGTTCCAATTGATTTTTGCCCCTATGCCCAAGGACACGAAGATATTCGATATGATAGAAGGGGACGGGTGTGACATGGCATGTTGGTATGGACTGCATGATGCCAAGTCGAAAGTGAAGATACCGGTGGCTCGGGAAGAAGTGGATGCAGAAGAAGTGGGGGAAAACATGTTTCGGACAGGCAAGGCTGTGGTACGGGGCAAGATAGAAGGTTACAAACCTGGGTGGGGATATGGTATTGTGGCGGTGACCGACAATACGTTGGGAAGTCGTCCCGAAAGCTCGTCGTCTGCCTTGATTCGTCCGGACGGGACTTTCTGTCTGGATTGGCCTTTGGAGCATCCCGTGTGGGACGAACTGAAGCCGGGGTGTGGGCCGGACATTCCGGTCTATGTACGTCCGGGCGACACGCTCGATTTGGTGATAAAAGCGAAGGGTGAGGGGATTGAGACTGTAGAATACACCAGCAGCCATCCCAAAGGATGTTATGAGAAATTGCTGAAGTGCAAGGTGCCGGAAATCTATGCCGAATGGGAGCGTAAGGGAGAGATTTGGAAGACGCTTACCGATGAGGAGTTTTGGGCTATGACGAAGGAGACAATGGAAACGGGAAATCGGCTTTGTGATTATTTTGTGTGGAAATACGGGCTGTCTCCATGGGAGGCACACCTCCTGAAAGCCCGGCAGCAGGTGGCGGTGGTAATCAACCAGACCGTATTGGCCAACTGGATGCTGTCGAGCCGGTATGGCTATTATCCACCGAATGAGGAACTGCGGAGGGATTTTTACGAAGGCAATGATTATTCCTTATACAAAGTGTTGAATGAGATGCCCACGGACGACCCGTCCATGTCCTTTATTCCTTATTTTCGCGCAATGGTGTCACGGATGAAGGACATGCAGCCCATGACGGATGCTTGGTCTTTGGCTTCGATGGGAGACGTGGACTGGTCGGATGTGGAGGGACAACGGTTGATGGATAGCTTACAAGTGGAAGCACTTCGGGGTGTCATGGGGGTCAAGGAGATTCCTTATTTGGTTCAAGCCTATCTCGTTAACAAAGTCTGTGACTTGCCCGACTTCCTGACTCCGGAAGGACGAAAAAAAATTGTGGAGTATAGGGCAGCTTGCCTCACGAATCCTTATTTGAAAAGGAAAATATGGAAATTGGCTTCCGACTATGCCCAGCCGCTTCCGGCTACAACGAAGTTGGAGGGAAAGGCACTTGAGATATTGCAGCCGATTGTGGACAAATATAAAGGGAAATATGTGCAGATAGAATGGATGAAACCCAGAAAAAGCGGTGTTGACTTCGTGAATAACCGGATGGTCAATTTGATACCTGACTTCCGGAACCATAAAGATTTGCAGTTCGTATTTTTGTTCAGTGCCAATACTTGTACGAAAGAGGAGTTCGAGCAATTTGTGAAAGCGTATTTGCCGGGTGAAGCCTGTTATTGGTTGGATTTTGAAGAAAGCAGTATTTTGCGTGCACAACTTCTACTTCCTAATTATATAAAAGATATTACGTTGAACCGAGAAGGGGAGGTGTTGTCTACGCCGCTTTATACAGCGGATGAGAGGCAGTTCCGTCGGAGTTTACGTGAATTATTAGAAAAAGAAGAATGATGAATAGGAAAAAATTCTTGTGGTTGGGGGCCGCGCTTTTGCCGACCACGCTATTGGGAAAAGGTGAAGTGCCCTACACCCGTTTGCAGTCCTTCTATTCCAATGCGGGGATGGTGGCCATAGACAAGGTGGCGCTGTCCGATACGGCCACGGTCATGTATTGCACGGCGAAAGGGAAAATCAACTCTTGGTTTCAATTCGCGCCGTCCACGTACCTGAGTGATGAAGAGGATGCGCGTTATCCCGTGAAGGGGGCTATGGGGCTGACCTTGGGCGAGAAATGCTATATTCCGAAAGCCGGGCAGTTGGAGTTCCGTTTGCTCTTTGAACCGATGCCGGAGGACACGAAGATATTCGACCTGATAGAAGGGACGGACAAGGATATGTTCCGCATCTATGGCATCCACGATGCCAAGGCCAAGGTGAAGATTCCGGAGGCCAAAGAAGAGATAGACGCGGAAGAGACCTCCGAGAAGATGTTCCGAAAGGGAAAGGCCGTGGTGCGCGGCAAGATAGAGGGGTATTCTCGGGATTGGAATGGGGCTATTTTGTTCTTTGATGTCAGTTTTTTGGGACATAGAGAGATTGCCCCTTATCCCATAAGTCGGCCTTGTACGGCTTTGAAACCGGACGGGACATTTTATACGGAACTTTCTTTGGACCATCCGGTGTGGGCGAAAATGAAGATGGGAGGTGGAAACGCGCCAGTTCCTTTTTATGTCCGTCCTGGTGATACGCTTGACATTACCGTGAAAGGAATGTTGGAAAAGGATGTGACAGTGGATTACGTCAGCAGTCATCCGAGAGGCTGTTATGAGAACTTGTTGAAGCATCAGGACGTGCCGGTCATCTATTACGGATGGGAACGTTTGTCGGATTATGGACGGAACTTGGACACTGAATATTTTCTGAAGAATGTGGACGAGAGTGTAGCGGAAAACATGCGACTTTGCGACTATGTGGCATGGAAGTACAAGCTTTCTCCATGGGAGACGCACCTTTTGAAGAACCGTCAAAGGTTTGAATTGACAGACCGTTATTTGTTCATGGCCAGTCGGTTGTTCGAAGAAAAGGTAGAACGTCCGAGAAAATATCCTGTGGAAAAAGAAGACTATGTAGGTTATGATTATTCAGCCTATAAGGTGTTAAACATTCTTTCTTTGGATGATCCGTCGCTTTCTTTCTTGCCTTATAGTTTAGGATATCCTCCGTCCATCAGTATGACATATATGATGGCTTTTCTTGATATGTATGCTTTTTGGGATAATTCTTCTGAAACAGAACCTTTGGACTATGCGAAAGTAGAAATCGAAAAAGACAGTCTTCAAGTGAAAACGTTGCGTGAACTGACCGGTACAGAGGGGACTCCTTGGGCTGTGCAAGCCTATCTCACCCAAAAAATGACTGGTTTGCAAGGGGAATGGAGCATAGGCCAACGCGAAAAGTTGGCAGACTTCTTGTCATCTTCCTATCTGACTTACCCCTACTTCAAGGAGAAAATAAAGGAATTGAACCGTTTGTCCGGGAACTCTGCCTCATGGGTTTATGAAATACCGGAAGGGGAAGGCTACCGGGATATGAAGTCTATTTTAAATAGGTATAAGGGGCGGTATGTGCAGGTGATTTGGCTTTCTGACCCGAATGAGGATTGGGGCTTCTGTTCCAATTCATCCGTGAAGAACATCATGGCCGATCATGAACGTTTTCCAGACTTGCAAATCATCGCGATAGTCAATAGGGAGGCGTATTCAGATGAAAACAGGTTCGCGCAAATAAGGAAAGAGTTGTCTGCACCGATAGTTCATATAGAAGATGGCGAAAGTTTCCTCAAACTACAGGAGTTGTTCCATTTCTACAGCAGTGGCAAGCAGATGACTTTCGACCGCAACGGGTTGGTCTTCAAACAACCGCTCGACATGAAAAACGAAACGATGTTCCGTGACCGGTTCCGTCGTATATTGAAAGCGGAAAAAGAGATGCAACGATGGTAATAGAGGAAAACAGTGACCGTGTTGGGAAATGCGTTTCCAAAGGAATGGGGCTGGTTCTTCCTGCTGCTGGTTACGAGAATATTTATTTCTAAGGTTGGATTCTATTTGTCCGTTTATGAACATTGCCGTTGGCAGGAAGGTTTTAGGTCTAGATGACGGTACAGCGGTCAATTATTCTTATTTTAAAGTGTTTGACAGGCATACGGATATTCATGAAATTACTCCCTGCCGGCCTGCTTGTGCCGACAGGGAGTGTTCCTTTTCAAGAAGGGATTTTTATGAACGTTTGCTGCCATCGGGATTGTAAACCAGAATGAGATCTATCGGTTCGCGATCCAATTCGATGCGGTAGTAGACGCCTGTTTCCGCCCCGTTGGGATATTCAATGCGGTCTACATCGTCTTCACGTGGGTTGAACGTGTAACCTTCCTGCGTGAAGCTGTTGACTACGGCTTCCGGAACGGATGTCCATGCCATATCCTCGAATTCAGTGAACAGCCATTGGTAATTCGTGTCCACGTGCATGTCTGCCTCTGCATTGTTCAGCCACAGTTGTATTTCGTAGCCTTGTGCAGTACGGTCCATTTCAATAATGTTGGCACCGGGATATTTGGCCGCTATCATTTGGCGTACTTCCTGTGGAATTTGTGCCGAAGGATTGGAGCCACTTCCCGGGTGTTGGCTTCCGTCCGCATTGTAATAAAGTACAATGTCTGTAGGCTCACGGTCCAATTCGATGCGGTATTGTACGGCCGTTTCCGTCCCGTTGGGATATTCAAGGCGGTCTACATCGTCTTCACGTGGGTTGAACGTGAATCCGTCCTGCGTGAAGCTGTTGACTACGGCCTCCGGAACAGATGTCCAGGCAATGTCTTCGAACTCCGTATAAATCCATTGGTAGTTGAGGTCGAGGTGCATGTCCACTTCTCCGTTGTTCAGCCACATTTGTACTTCATATCCTTGGTAGGTACGTTCGACTTCCACGATTTGTGCTCCCGGATAACGGCTTTCTACCGTTTGGGTGATGTGTGGGTCATTCCGAAAGTTGTAGTCGTCCTCATCGTCGTCTTTACATGCGGTCATAACCGGGGCGAGCAATAAGATGAAAAGCCCCCATTTCCATATATTCTTTCTCATTTTGTTTTGGTTTTTGTAAAAGGTTTATATTCTTCCTTAATTCCGCAACACTTTGATTTAACTTTATTT
>UMFO01060047.1_pt1 | contig 13388 bp, 23 predicted proteins | sample 1965051 | NCBI WGS metagenome assembly UMFO01 (sample SAMEA4836050, study PRJEB28245) | human gut metagenome | biome: gut microbiome; material: fecal sample | place: Denmark | collected 2008
TCTCGTAATATATCGCCCTTTAGGACTGTTTTATTTCCAAATGATGAACGTGTTATGAAGTTGTTCGGTAAAATTTGGGAAAAGGGCGAAAAAGCTATTGAAAAGGGAGAAAAGCCTACTTATCCGACAATTAACCTAAATCGTTTTGAAGTAGATGCACCTGAGCCGTATTTTCGTCGTTATGTTAATGATAACGAGGATAACGGTATTAAGGCGGGTGACTGGATTTTAGCGGAAGAAGGAGATGAAACGGATGAAACGGATGAAAAAGGGCGTAAACTTTTCCGTACTATTTGGGTAACGTCTACATGTAAAACAGATGCAGACGGGAAAGATACACCTATCGAAAATACAGTAAGAAAAGCAAAGCGCGCTTGGGTGAACGGTCTAGAAACTGATGCCGGAACGGGAAAAATGTTTACACCTGCAAAAAAACAGCTTGAAAAAGAACGGCAAATTGCAGCCGCTAAGAAAGCAAAACAAAACGACCACGAAGGAGGAGACGAGGCTTTAGTGCAAAGTGTAGCAAAAAAAGTAAAAAAGTTATCGTTTGAAGACGATTAACTGCAAAAGGTGTGGTATAAAAGCCACACCTTCTCGCGATTGCACTATGCCTAAATAATTTGAGATAGTCGATTTTAATACATAATTTTTTAGATACATGAAAAGATATCAAGTCCAATTCGATGATGGTGAATTTATATGTTCATATTATCAATTAAAAGATGCAAGAAAATACAGAAGGAAGAATAATTTTAATTATATTTCAAGAAGTATTCGCATCTATGATGCTAAAAAGCATGAATATATTATTGGTTAATTCGGGTTGCAATACCTTATGAGAAGTCATAAAAATGAAAATTACCATTTTTTGTTAAACATAAAAGTTGAAAGCGTATATACTCCAAACTTTCATCATTATGAATTTAAAGTTAGAACACTAGCCGTTTGTGAAAACCAATGTAAGTGCTAGCGTGGTTAGGTAACATAGACCACCGAAGTGAAGAGTTGTTACAAGTGAAAATCTGCTGATAGACCGGAGAAATAATAGTCTATCCTTTTCATTTGTATTTTCATACACGAAATAACAAATTCCATGGTGGCAGGTTAGTTCGCGCCCTAAAAGAACATCGTGACAATTCTAGACATTGTTGGAAATGCTAGATACGAACCGATCATTGCTCATTCCAAGTACTCCCAACAGAGTTGCTAAAAGCTTGGTATTTATTTGAATCAATCAATTAAATAATATAAATGTGAAAGAAGAAAACAAATCATGTTAGAGTATTAATCAATAATCAAAGTATATGAAAAAGATAGCTAATCTAAGACATTTTATAATAGTAAACATGCCTTACTTGTTATTAAAAGTACTAATTGAACATAATGCATTAACATCTTATGTTTCTAATGTAATATCTTATTATCAGAGTTGGAATAAAGATGAGATTTATGATTCTATTGAAACAGTTTTTGATACTAATCAAATAGGTATTTTACTTGCTGATTCATTTTTTTGGGAAGAATCAAAAGAAGGCTATGAATTTTGGTTCAATATTTATAAAGAAATCCGTAGTTTAAGAATTTGATTTAATAGAATTATGCATATATTTGATGCAATCCTAATCGTTGGGACTGTAATTATTGTAGTTCTTGTCGTAGAAGGTTACATCAAACTTTGGAAAGAAATACAAGAAGATGACAGTCAGAACAACAAGAAGAGACAGTAATATCTTAAATAAGATAAGTACTGCAATTGTAATGTTGATTTGTGTTTGTGCATTAGCTTTTATAGTTTATGATGCGATTAACACTCATACAACAAAGGAACCCTACAATTTTGTAGATTTACAAATGAGGTTTAAGAGATACATATTAACAAATAAATATCAGGAAACTGATAAAGATTATGTATTCTACTTAGTAAATCCTGTTACTGGAGATGAATATAAAGCATACGTTGCAGATTATCTGTATATGAATGTATACTTTGTAGGTGATACTATTAAATAATTATTAACAATTAAAACATTATCAAAATGAAAAAGAAAAGTTTTATTGTACATGACAAAAAGACAGGAGAAGAAATTCTCATTGCATCAACATCATTCTGTTATGCTGTAGTAAGTGACGATACAACATTAGTAAGCACTGAAGACCAAGAATTCGAAGTAGCTGAAAGTATCAAAGTTGTTCAATCATTGTACGAAGAAACGGAGGGCTAAAGTATGGAAGAACTTGATCGTCAGCCAAACAGAGGAAATACTATCTTCTGGAGTATCCTATTTGCATTGGTATTAGCCATATTCGTAGGAGTATCAGTCTATTTCGGTCATGATCGAATAGCTGAGAGCATTAATCCTGAAAAGGAAAATGTATCACAAGAACCTCAAATAGAGGTAGAACCTGTATTAACCGTACAGGATGTACTTCAAGCCAGAAATGATTTGAAGGAAAGTCAACGTGTTGACAGTGTATTTTTGTCTTTATCAGACGTAATATTAGTAGATATTTTGATGACACATGGTACATCATTGTCTATTGCTGACATTGTTAACATATATGAGTCAAACAAATCCAGATACAAGGATGTGCAACATGGCGCAATTATACAAAAAGACGTTATTACACCTATGTTAAGTGTAGATTCTGCAGCGTTAATGAAGTAAAAAAGAAGTAAAGATTAAACTTTATTTACAGCCAAGCTACATTAGTTCGTGAGAATAGATGTGGCGTCGTCAGAAAATGACAAACCTGTGGGGCGTAAGTAGTATTTTTAAGCGGGAGAAGAAGAGTGGCAATTGCTCTAATTAGTACTGATAATTGCAAATATTACAATCGTGCGGACGTTAAAATCAGGTACACACTTAGGAATTGGCAACTTCTAAGGAACATATGTTCAGTGTTTAAACAGAGAGCTAATCTAATAAATTTTTAACACTTAAAAAAGACTTAGATTTATTATTAACAAATGGTTTCTTTATTAACAATTTAGAAAAGTCGTTTGATGTAGGATTCGTGTAGGCACTTACACGTCTTATTAAATTATCCTAGAGTGCCCTAGGCGTCGTCACTATTATTAACTAACAATTTAAGATTATGTAAAAAATGAAAAAGGAATCGCAAAGGTATTTAAAATCCATTACCTTAAACACAGAGCATTTTCTAGCTAATTTACTAGCACTAACCAAAATATTAGGTTTTACTTTAGCTGAAGCAAAACCAATATGTAGGATGAAAGCTGGAGATAAGTTAGATTTTTGTCCCTACGTGCTTATCAAATCTAGTATGGCTACAGATTATATGTTAGCACAGCTAGAAGAATACGAAATTAAAGTAGAAATAATTAATCAATAATTTATGAAAGCAATTCTTATCACTTTTACTGGAGAATTCACATCTTCAGATGAAAAAACATTAGATGCTTTACTAAAAGTATTAGTAAAGAATGTGAATGGGGACGGAGTATCACAATCATCTATTAAGTATCTTAATGATACTGAAGTAGGAGATATAATTACTGCCGGAATCTTAGTAGGAAAAGTTACTCCAGCTAAGAAAATTATTCCGATTGATCAGATTGTTCAAGAGTTCTGTGTTGATCTAAGAAACAATCTTAGTATCATTTCTTCTGAAGCTCCAAACTTTGCTGAGCTTCTTACTATAGCAATTGCTAGAAATGATAAATTGAGAGCTCATAAGGCAGCAATTAAGTTTCTGATAGAAACTGAATACTTGCCGCTTCCTATAGGGATGATATTAGATAAATATGATCTCAGGCACTTAGGTGATCATCTAAAAATTATCAACAAACTGATAAAACTTTATTAGTTATGGCAAACAAGGAGAAGGAAACTAAGAATAAGACGGAATATAAAAAACGTCCTAAACATAAGAAGCTGGAACCTTATAAAAGATCAAAAAATGGTAGAATTGAGTAAAGAACATCCTTACGAGGATGCTTGCAAATTACTAAAAATTAGTCCTGTAGCCAATTATAAAAGCTACAAACTGAGCGATGAAACTAGGAACTTCATCAAGTTGGAAACAATTGCAAAAGCAATCAGAGGAGACTGGAAACCAGATCTTTCTGATGAAAGAACAGTAAGATATTTTGTCTGGGGTTGGGCATATACTGATCACAGAAGTAAAGAATCTGCTGGGTTGCTGTCTGTCTATTCTCGCAATGGGTTGGGTCGTTCCTATGCTGATGTCGGTACTTCCTTAGAATTTAAAGAAAAATCACAGGCAGAGATGTTCGGAGAACTGTGTAAACCTATGTTATGCAAGCATTTGTTCAACCGAGACGATCATGAGCGATTCAAACTTAACTGGTAAAGAAATACCAGTAAAATTATGTCCTACACGCAACAATACTGTTGACTGTAGTGTTTGTCAATATGAGTGTAAACTCAGAATAATACCAAAGAACAGTCCAAGCAAAGAGGTTCCGCCAGAGCCTCTGCCTGCTGTTATATATTACTAATTAAATTGTTAGTATGGTGGATTCCAATCAACCCAAAAGAACTGTAAATAATTCCAGAGCCCTAATATGTGTCAAACATAACGGTCATACAACGACAATCTATAACTCTATAGATAAAGTGAGAGAAGGATGAGGGATATCTATGAAATAAGATGTACAAATACATAGAACAGTTCTTTAATTTTAAAATTCATATCAAATGAAATACAATGCAATGATTAAAAGACTTCAGAGAAGAGGTCTTACAAAAGAAGACATAGCCAAAGTAGTAGCAGCTAAAGAAAAGAAAGCGGCTGAAAACTTAGCTAGAGAAGCTGTATATTTAGGTATTCTCAACAAAGAAAGAGTACATAAGTATTTAGCTTATGAACATCGTCAGCTTATTAAAGAAGGCAGACGTGAATCATGCAAACAACGCAAGAGACGTCTTCGTAAAGAATATCTTGCAAATAAAAGAGCAGCATGAACTGTGGTAAGACTGTAGTTAAGATCAAACCTACAGATAGTACTGCTGAAAGGGTCAGAGCTATATCCTATTTTGGGAAACTAGATGAAATAATGGCTCAAAACTTACATGACACACATCAATATGTAACATTAACCTTTAAACTAGGTTATATGAGAGTTACTTGCCTATATGCAAAAGCTCATTTCTTTACATCGTGTGATTTTGTAGAAATAATTTAGTGTTAATTAAATAAAGTATCAAACTCTTAAAACTATTTCAAAATGGCAAAAGAAGAAGTAAAAGTAAGCGAAATCACAGCGGAGAATATCGACACTGTGTTGAAACAAGACGCAACAGTAACAAAAGAGATTGCTGAAGAAGCAGCGAAACGAATTTCAGAGAAGCGCAAGGAAGAACTCACTGCGCGTCTGATGGATTGTGTAAATATGAGTTCGTATATTCGTAAGCGTACCTGCATTAACATGCGCCACGCAAACGAAGTTGCGAAGATCAGCACCAACTACACAAAACAGATTACTGAATTAGACAACAAGCTGAATTCCGGTGACATCTCTATTGATGACTTCCACAAAGAAATCGCTGAAAAGAAACGAACCGCAGATAAGCTTATCGGAGAGTCCGACACGAAGAAGAAAGAGCAAATTGATGCTCTGACGGAACAATACCCGAAAGCCAACTGGGAATGGAATTGGCGTAATCTTACTCTAGAGAGAAGATAACACTTCCACGCAAAGTCCAAGCATGATACTTTAGCAGTAGCAATACTGACTATATAGTGAAGCTGTAGTGGTACGAATGCGTATGGTGAGGGCTTGCCCCTGATAATAAGCAGCTACTCTACGAATTAACGTAGACTCAAACAAGTGTAAGGCAGTAGTGATACTGACCAATGCCGGAGAGAGGACATTTGACAACGTGCCACTGATCATGTGCCTAAGATCGTGAAGATGTATATTTAAATTGCGCAATATAGATGTATAGATTCTATACTCAGACGAGTATATTATGCAATAGCATTTTCATGATATCAAGTCGGCAATTAGAGTAGTGTTGAGCAGTAGAGATACTGACTCTGTACCGTATAGTTATCTGGTGGGGAATCAGAAGAGACTATACCTCTAGATCAGCTATCAAGGCATTATAAAAAAATTTGACAATAATTAAAAGACCACAGGCTATATAGGTTTGGTCGCCTATATAGCCACTAATACTAAAGAAATGGATAAAGAAACATTAGTAAACAACTTAAAAGAAGCTGGATTTATTCAAACTAGAGATTGGAGTAATGAAAGTAGCTATCAGAAACATATAGATGATAATGATTTCATCGAAGTGCATATTACTGATAATGTAGGCTATTGTATTGAATACTACAAGGAAATAGGGTTCTGTGAAGCAACTTTATTAATGTTGACCAACGAGATTATACCATTTTCTTAAAGAAATTGACTGTTAGGTCTATGAATCAGTCGTTAGGACGAGGGTTCGACTCCCTCATGCTCCACAAAAAATGGAATAAGCAAGAATAATAAGAGACCCGTATAGAAATCTCACGCTAATTTTCGATTTCTCTTTAAGAGTTTTTTCATTAACAGCGATAGGAAGATCGGGAGTAGTACTCAAACTATAAGTTAAATTTTGTGAGAGTACTACTTTAAATGGGGCATCTAGGCATTTGACTGCGACAATGTGAAGTAGAATAGGTCAATAAGCAGATAACTGGCAATACAAGTTATGTAATGGATTATACACGCTTAGTAGCGTGAGATAAAACCGAACGGCTAAGCTAATGTCGTAAAAAGCTGGAGCATATCGGGTTAGATCAGACGTAGGAGCTGTAGAGGGTTCGACTCCCTCCAATGCTACAATTAATAACTAATTTTAATCAATAAAATTAATTTGGAATGGGATTAATGAACTTTATTCGGCAGAATCTACCAGAATCATGGGAGAAAGCTGCAACTGAAATGAAAATGAAGACTGAGTTAATTAACAGACTTCATGCTAATGTTCCAAGACAATACAAGAATAAATATCATTATCGTGAAGGTATGATGTATATTCGTGGAGTCTTTAAACGTACATGTTCTATTTATTATCTTGTAGAAGCTACAAATTTAGACATGGACAAATGGCGAAAACTGGATGATGCAATTAAAAATTATGAAGAAACATGCAGATAAAGAAATGGTTTTCTTTCGAATCTAAAACAGAACAGAAAGAAGTTATTAAGATGATTAATAACAGTAGAACAGACATGGAAGCAGCTATGTCATTGAATGAGAAATTTCCTCATTTATCTCTATCGAGTTTATTAGAAGTTATTCAAAACAACTTTAGTAATGAAATCAATAAAAAATCATAGTTATGAAACTAAATCGTCCGGGAATCTATCATATTTATACTGATAGTTTCGAATTACTTGCAAATGTTGTAGGTGAAGCTCCTGTGTTAAGAATACCAAGAGCATTAGTAATGAACGACGTCATTCAAAGAGGTCAGTTCAGAGTAGTAGAAGAGGATTCATATGAAATCCAAACTGTACTACATAATCCTGATTTATGCATATTTAAAGAGTTTGAATACTCTGATATGTGTAAGTTACCGCCTTACAAGAAAAGTGTACGCGGTAGTAAGAAACCTGATATAACTGATGATCAGTTAAAAGATTTCACAAATCGCTATCTTGAAGATATCTCTATCGCTGGTAGAGGTATTAATGCTACTAAGCTTTATATCATTGAGAACACTGGTTGGTCTCTTGCTCAAGCTCACATTGTAGTAATGCAGATAGCAAAACAATGTAAAAGACAATGGTAACTAAGAAAGTATATAGTGATATATACTGCCTAACTAATCATGTATATTCTACAACTGGGAAACTTTATAGCTCGTATAACTGGAATCCAGACTGGAATATCTTTGTTAAAATAGCTTATAATGAGCGAAAAATAACAAATTTCAAAGATGCTAAACCAGTAAACCACATAATATATTGGTTCGATACTAACATCCTTCAAAGAATTAGAAAAGATTCTAAGACAACACTAGATGTTAGAGTACGAATCATATGTGGTATGATCAACAAGTTAGATGCAAATAAAGTTTCATTTGAGTTGAAGATAAGATTCATGGAATGTATCTGGGATACTTATAAAGAATTCTCAAGAGATTGGGAGGAATGGCATGCTAAATGGATACTTGGTTTACCATTTTAAGGGTATGGAGCTTTGATCGGCTCCATACTCACTATTTAAAGCCCGTAATTATGACAGATTTAGAAAAACAACAGATTTCCGAACTGATCAAACAGGCAAAAGAAGGCAACCAGCTTGCCTTTACTAAGCTTTATGAAAAGTATAAGCAGATTATTTATGTAACAATATATCGTATTGTTAACAATAAAGATGCAGCAGATGATTTATTGTCTATTACTTTTGTTAAAGCTTTTAGCAAGTTAGATAGCTACGTAACAAATATATCATTTGAGATGTGGCTAAAGACTATAGCTATCAATAGTAGTATTGATTATATTCGTAGAACAAAGAAAGAAAGCGCGAACTATTGGATTGACGACAGTGACAGTTGTTTCCAGTTGAGTGACACTGCAGGTTGCTCTCCTGAAGAAGATTATATCTTCGATGAAACCCGTTCGATGCTAGATAGTGCCTTGTCACGCTTACGCTTTAAGTATAGGAATATTATTGAACTACGTTCGATACAGAATCTGTCTTACAAACAGATATCTGAACAACTTGGACTCACAGAGTCACAAGTTAAATCTCGGCTCAATAGAGCGCGAGATAAATTGAAACAATTATTAACTAATTAAAATTTACTAATTATGACAGCAGCTTGGATTTTAGTGATCCTTTTAGGATCCTTTATCTGTACACGGATATTCCGTAGTACTAGAATGTGGTGGATATACGTATCCTTCATTCTGGCTGGTCTATTAGTAGGTATGCTGAGTAAAGAAGTAACTAAGTCTAGCAATAGCGAACTTACTTCTTATACTCAGTTAATTAGTACCTTCAATGAAGGAAGTATGGATTGCACACAATTTGTAGCGACAGTGACAGAAGGTCCTACCGTTGGTCATCCTGAGATTGTGAGTTACAATTCACACTATCCATTATTCAAAGGAGTACTAGTTAACAGTCATACTACTAAGGGACGAGACTCGCCAGGTATAGAAGATGATAGTTAATTCTTCCATACCAAAAAAAGAGAAACAATTTTATTTATTAACACTTAAAAACATTATCAAAATGTCATCTAAAAAGAACGCAGCTAAGAAAGCTGCAGCAGATGCAGCAAAAATCGCTGCTAAAGAATCTACTAAGGTTGAAACCAAAGTTGAGAACAAGAAGGAGGAGAAAGCTAATGCTCCTCAAGTAGCTGCTCCGGCAGCAACCGCTAAGAAGGAAGAAGCTCCTAAGGCTCCAGCTCCAGCTCCTAAAAAGGAGGAAAAGAAGCAGGAACCTAAAGCTGAGGCTAAAGCTCCTAACAAGCAGCCCGCCCAGAAAGGTGCTGAACAAGCTAAGCCAAAGGCTAAAGGCAAAGTTCCTACAGTAATAGCAGAAGAAGTTGATGCTACGGCTCTTGGTAGACAATTAGGTATACCAATTGACGGTACTGTAAAGAACAGTCAGTCTTCCACAGATGCTAAAGCCATGTTGGTTAACTATGGCTATCAGCGCTTTATCAACAACAAAGAGTTCAAAGAACAATATCCTGAAAAGTATATTCAGACAGCGCAAGCAATTGATGCTGTATGGTTGTTGGCAATGGTTGAAGTTAAGAATGAGTTCATTGAACGTACCGATCGTGGTGAGTTCATTGTTCAGATCTCTCCGGATCAGATCATTCCGCTCAACGAAGTAGCTGAAATGATGGGCATCAAATTAGCAGCTCCGAAGGCTATTGAAGGTCCTAACGGTGAACAGCAGCTTGCTATTGATTTTAGTAAGTCAGAGACTCCTGACGAACTGAAAGATAAGCATACCGCAAATATGGGAGGTGCAGCTCCTGAAATTCCTGAGTTGGATATCGAAAAGATTTCAACTGACGAACAGATCAAGGCTGCTCTTGAATATTTGATTCGTAAGGATCGCAATATTGCCGTGAACCTTGTGAACACTGTAGAGTGGTATCGCAATCTCCGTATTACGAAGGAACAGAATGCTGACAAACGTCTTGAATTAGACGATCGTGGAGTATTCGATTGGATTACCGAAATCTTCTCCATTATCGAACCTAGTGGTTTGTTCAATGGATTAGGTAAAGCTGTATATATGTATACTGCTCAGCACCAGTCTCCTATCGTAGCACACTCATTACTGCGCACTCATATGAAGCCTATGGGCTGGAATGATGAGCAGGTTATGCAAGCTGCGAAAGCTCTTATTCAGGAGCGTTTCCGCTTGAAACAAAAAGAAAATCCAGAGTTGAAGGTAACTGAGGACAAAGCTTTACAGGCTCTTGTCAACAATCTTGGTAATGATTACATTACTAAGGTACTCCATGATTATCACATGATAATCTCTTCAGACGAAGATCCAAAGAAGAAGATAGATCTTGAGGAAGCAAAGAAAAATGCTACTAAGATCATTCAGAATGTACGTATGAATTTCTTCCCGGAAAAGACTACGCCTACAGATGATCAACTTCGTATGGTTATCGGTCAAGTTATTAACTTGTATCGTGATCCTATGGACCGTCTGGCAGAATACGAAGTAGCTAAAGATATCGTCGTATCCGGCGAATATCCTGTTACTGAACAGAAACCCACAGAAGAGGAGAAACCAGCTGAAAAAAAAAATTAACGCTGTTAATTCTTAGTGTGTGGAAGCGTATTCTCACATGGAGAAGAATCTTTCACTCTAATTAAATCATAATCAATATGACTAGTAGAGTTTTATCAGTTCTAGTAGTGTTCCTTGCCAGTATTTTTGTTGGCTGGAATCTAATAGGTACAACTGAAAAAGTACAGGCACAGCCTGTGATTCCCTCATATTTGGAGCTAATGTCTATGACAAAGCCTCAAATTAAAGAGAAATCGTCTGTGAGTATCGACACTATTAATATCGCTGTCGATGTAAACCCTCAGGAAGTATCCATAAAAGGAACAACAGACGCAGTCGTCAATGTAACAACAACAGGTGAAGTTAAACCGGTTGTTAAGTGGAGAACTAAAGTAAAAGAAGTAAATACAGGATTTCCAAAAGTAAGTAGCATAGCTAACTTACCAGAGGATGTAAAGCCTCTTTCTCCTTTTACTAAAGATTCTAACAATGAAGAATAAGAATATTTCTACACTTAATTCGATGATAAGATTATCTCGAATTATTCGTAACTTTAAGAATGCTAGACGTGAGTTAAATCAGGTCATAGTTCAAACTGAGTATTTCATTATTCAGGGAGAATCAAGCAACACTCTTGAAGTTAAAACGAAACAAAGTATAGATAATACCTTATACTTAGAGCAGTACCTACGTTCGTCTGTAGGGTATCTATGTAAATGCTTGGATGGTTTTGATCCGGGTAAAATGGATCCAATTGATTACATCTGTAGTAGAGATGTAACTGATGGCATAGTTGATATATGCCGTGGTGGGAAGGTAGTTGCAAACATCAACCTATCATCTGGAAAAATTTTCTCAGTAAAACCAGAGACATTAGATGCAGGAGAAGATAAATCCTCAGCGGAAAAAAGTTAATGACAATAGCCGCTTTATAAATACTAAAATTATGTCATAGTTCGAGAGGAGTAAAACTGTAGCGTAAATCACTCCGGCAGAAGGCATGCGGTGTCTAAAATAAGACAATACGCACTGTGTCAGGAAGCTTGTGTTCATTTACACATGGTCCGAAAAGTACATGATCTGAGAATATGTATACTGCTAAAACAGTTGAGATAACAAAAGGTAAGATGTTAGCTTACACACGTGAAACCTGTGTAAGAGGAGGTGAGAGTGAGCAACCTTCAAATAAGATTATGATAATGAGAACCGATTGGTGATTTGATTAATTAAAGACTCGTAATTTAAGAGAAGACACACTGAATTACAAACAGCTCAAAGGGAACGAAATCCCTATATTCGTATGCACTATCAAGATGTGACTCAAAAAGGAATATAAACACGATGCTGAGACAAGAACAAAGTGTTCTTGAACAATCCCTTGGAAAAGGATTGTTGAACAATATTAAGGCTGACTAACGCAACAAGCGGGTTCCAACCTCGCTTCATACAAAAGCGCAACTATGCGTCCTGATTGGAAAAATAGGCTAACTCTAGTGTTTTTACGATAATTGGTTCGTAATATAAAGGGAGTAAATAACTAATACTAATGTAAGGATAACCGTGTTATGGTACATACTTATACAAAGTAAGGATATGAAGGCTGGACATGCAATGATCCTAAGTAACCATGCTAAACTGTGGTGAAAATAGACTGATTACCAGGGAGCAGGAGCCAATCCTGTGCGCTACCGTAACTAGCGTGCCGAAAAAGAACTTACGTATAAGGGATGAGGTATATGAGATTGATACCGTCTTTCAAGTCTAAGGTGACTCACGTGCTTATTCGTTCGTGTGAGTATAATTGAATGAGGAATGAATAGACCCAGAGTGTCTAAGCGGTTTGAGGGCGCGATAACCCTGATTCTAGTTATCACATACCTTTAGCAAGTATGATTATGATATAAAATGATTTTAAGGAGACGCTAGGGACTCCTACTAAAAAACAGCAGAGCTTATGTCTTTCAAGATATGTAAAGACTGGTTAATTACAAGCATCGCCTCACTCCTGAGTTGAAGAGAAGTAATAACTATATAGTAGAAGTACTTTAAACTAAGTTTACTAAAGTAAGAATACAGCTGCTGTAGGGTTGGAATCCTACAACCAGAAGGTAGTGAATATAGATGTGATGACAGACATATTCTTAATCTGAAACAGTAAAAGCTGAAGAAAACCAGCTAATGGTAAAATGTGTTTTCAATTGTTTAATCTCGTATTAGGCTGATAACCTGATATATGAAATTGGGAAGTTCAATGATAGTACAGAAGTAGCAAATTATCAGTTGTAAGATAGACCGCATGGAGTACGAGTCACCCCAGACTGCCAACCGTTATCGCTGACATTAGAAACTCATAAAGTATATACCGCAAGTATATATGTAAAGAGAACGCTGATTCGTCAATGACCTGCCTCCTATCACCCTGTCTCGGTAGATTTAAGGGAGAGTACACTTAGTAGCAATAGCAGCTAAGCAAGCAAGGAGACGATGAGAGGTGGAAATCCTCGTGTTCGCGCAGTATAAATAACAAATCCGAGAGGTACAAGTGGGTCATACTATAGGTAATGAGCTTGTGAGTTGGTAACGTTAGATAAACGACCGTAATTCAATGAATTTCGATAAATCCGGA
>UMFO01047396.1_pt1 | contig 13363 bp, 10 predicted proteins | sample 1965051 | NCBI WGS metagenome assembly UMFO01 (sample SAMEA4836050, study PRJEB28245) | human gut metagenome | biome: gut microbiome; material: fecal sample | place: Denmark | collected 2008
TTCTTCTGATATATATTTTTTCATCAAAACAAATGCATCCATTATTTGAAGTGTCATTTGTGAAGCTTTTTTTCCTTTTAAAATTGTAGCAAGCATATAAACTCCTTGCTCAGTAAATACTCTTGGATTACTTCTAGATTTAGAACTAACATTTGCGGTCAAATATTTTGACCACAAATCTTTACATTCATGATTTGTTAATTTAAAGCTATATCTTTCAGGAAATTTATCTATATTATTTTTTACTGCTTGATTAATTTCTTTAGTTCCATTTTTGCATTCATAAAGTTTTGCTAAATCAGAATCTAGCATTACTTCTACTCCTCTAATTTTATAAATCATACTTTCAATTTTTTCTTTTTCTATTAATTCATTCATAGTTTTTTTCTCCTTTGCCAATAAAAAAGAGACATACCTAATAAAAGTATATCTCCGCATTCATGCATATAAGATTAGTTGCTTTATCTTATAAACGCTAGTCGACCAAATTGTCATATTAATACTTAGCAACTTAATTAATACATATAAATCATATCAAAATAATATTTTTATAGCAAGGTATATTTAATAAATATGACCTATTAATTTATAAGTTAGCTAGATTTTCTTTCTAAAATACATACACACTCAACGTGGCTAGTATTAGGAAACATATCAAATGGTACTATCTTTTTAATGTCATACATGTCATTTAAATAAGATAAATCTCTTGCCATAGTAACTGGGTTACATGATATATAAACTATTTTTCTTGGCATCATTTTTTTAATTATTGCAATAGCCTTTCTATCTACTCCAGCACGTGGTGGATCAACAAACAAAACATCTATTTTTTCTTTTATTTTGCTTACTACCTTAGATGCATCACCACATATAAAGCTTTCGTTATTTATGCCATTTATTCTTAAATTTTCTCTTGCATTAATAATAGCATCTTCTACTATTTCAACTCCAATTACCTTTTTAACATGACTTGATAAAATCATACCAATCGTACCTGTTCCGCAGTATAAATCAAGAACCACATCATCTTTTTTTAACTTAGCAAGTTTAATAGCTTCATCATACATCTTTTCAGCTTGCATACCATTTACCTGGAAAAATGATTTAGAAGAACAATTAAACATAAGTCCGTTAGATATCTCTTTTATATATCCTGTTCCGAAAAGCACCTTATCATTAAATATAACCGTTTTTAAATTACTTATATTAGAAGTTAAATAATTTATTATTCCTACATCATCTTGGCTTAAAGAATATATATCTATTAAAATATCATCCATTGCATTACCATACTTTATGGTAACCGTTTTTATCTTGTTTTTAAACCCTTTTATATATGTTCTAATAACTTTAATAGCTTCATTTATCTCGCCTGCCGCAAGAAGGCAATTATCTATATCTATTAACTGGTAAGTTCCTTCTCCATAAAAACCAATTTTATCATCTTCTACTTTTAAACTAATTTTATTTCTATAATTATCATTTTTAAAAGACGGAATAACATCTTCTACTTTTTTGTCTATCTTGCCTATTCTTTTAAGTGCATTTTCTATTTTTTCCTTTTTAAACTTCAGATTTTCTTTCATTTCTTGATGTCTTAAATTACAACCACCACACTCTTCATAATAAGGACAAGATGGTTTTACTCTTTTATCAGATTCTTTTAAAACTTGGACTAACTTACCCTTTGCAAAATTCTTTTTTATTTCAGTTACTCTAAATCTTATTTTTTCACCCTTTAATGTTTTAGGAACAAAAACAATTATGCCACCTACTTTGCAGACACCTTTTCCTTCATTTTCTAATCCTATTACTTCTGCTTCATATATTTCATCTATTTTTAAAGTATTTATCATATTAATCACCTTCTTAATTATACAATATATTAACATTAAGAAAAAGAAAAATAAGTATTTAATGTAAAGACTTATTCTTCTTCTGATAGTTTCTTATAAAATTCAAATCTTTTAATTGCAGATTCTTTATTCAATTTAAATAATTCTTCTGCTTTTTTCTCATTAAATAATTTTGTCATCTGATACCTGTTTTCATTATTTAAGAACTCTTCATACTTGTCAAAGTTTGGGTTCTTATAATCAAGTGTTAACTTATCATTTTCTGGATTATATCTAAATAATGGCCAGTATCCACTTTCTACTGCAAGTTTTTCTTCTTTTATACTGTTTTTCATACCACTTTTAATTCCGTGTGTAATGCAAGGTGCATATGCAATTACAATTGATGGACCTTTATGTTTTTCAGCCTCATCTAATGCTTTTATTGTCTGCTGCATATTGCCTCCTAAAGATATTGATGCAACATAAACGTTATCATATGACATAAATATTCTTGCCAAATCTTTTTTAGTGCCAGTTTTACCACCTGATGCAAATTTAGCAGTTGCACCACTTCTAGTAGACTTAGACTTTTGACCTCCAGTATTTGAGTAAACTTCTGTATCTAAAACTAGTACGTTTACATCTTCCCCACTTGCCATAACATGATCTAATCCGCCAAAGCCAATATCATAAGCCCAGCCATCACCACCTATTATCCAAGTTGTTTTAGGTAAAATATATTTCTTTAATCTTTCTGCTTTAATAGCTTCATTAAAATCAAAGTTGTTTATTAATTTTTTTGAACTTTCTAAATCATAATCATTATTAATCCAGTTATCTACTAATTCTTTATTTTCTTCTGATAAATTACTGTTTTCAAAAATATGAATAAGTTTTTCTTTTTGAAGTATATCTCCCATTTTAATACCTAATCCAAATTCAGCATTATCTTCAAATAAAGAATTAGCCCAAGATATGCTATATGGCATCGCTGGATGAGATCCTCCGTATATAGAAGAACATCCTGTTGCGTTTGCAATTACTAATCTTTCACCAAAAAGTTGTGTTAATAATTTAACGTAAGGTGTTTGTCCGCATCCTGCGCAAGCTCCAGAAAATTCGAATAATGGTTTTTCAAACTGTGAACCCTTTATCGTTGTTTTAGGTAAAATATTCTTATTTTTAACAGTATCAAAAATCATGTCTACATTTTTACGTTCTACTTTTACCGCTTCCTTCATCTTAAGTGCTTTTTCTTTTGCAGGACAAACAGATGCACACACACCGCATCCTGTGCAATTTTCTTTTGATATTGCCATGTAAAAATATAAATCATCTTTTCCAGGTATCTTTTTTACCTTACCCTCTAAGTTAAACTTATTAACTTCATCAATTGTTAGCGCAAAAGGTCTTATAACAGCATGAGGACAAGCTAACGCACACATATTACATTCTATGCAATTTTCCTTATTCCAACAAGGAAGCATCTTTGCAATATCTCTTTTTTCTAACTTAGAAGTACCTGGTTTAAATGAACCATCTTTATTTTTAATAAAGTCTTTAACAGTTAAGCTATCTCCTTTTAAACTAGATTCATATAGAAGAACTTTATCAGTTATTAAACTAGGATTTATCTTTTCATCAGCATTTAAAGAAGTCATGTTTATTTCTACTTCTTCTAAAGCATCTTCTGACCTTTTAATAGCTTCTAAATTTGCATTTACTATTTCCTCACCTTTTTTAGCAAACTTCTTTTTAATCTGTTCCTTTATTTTTCCTATAATTAAATCATAGTTTACTAATCCTGCAACCTTAAAGATTGCAGATTCTAATATCATACTTATTTTATTTGGTATGTTACATTCTTCTGCTATTTTATTTGCATCTATTACATACATTTTTATTTCTTTATCTATTATTGTTTTCTTAACTTTATTTGGTAAAAATTTAATTAATTCATCACCTTTTTTAGAACTTACTAAGATAAATGTTCCACCTTTTTTTATTTTATCTACTATATCATATTTAAGTAAATATGAATCTTTAGTACATACTAAAAGGTTTGCCTTTTTTATATAATATGGTCTTTTTATATCTTCTTTTGATACCCTTAAATTAGATATTGTAACACCACCAGATTTTTTAGAATCATACTTAAAATATCCTTGAACATATGCATTAGTATAATTTCCAAGTATGGTAATAATATCTTTTGATGCTGTTACCATTCCATCAGAACCATAACCATATACTAGTATTTCTCTTGTACCTTTATGTTTTATATTATAAGGATTAATCTTAATACTTTTATTTGTTAAATCATCTGTTATACCAACGGTAAATCCATTAAAAGGTTTATCATCTAGAAAATCAAATACAGATTTAATCATAGAACAGTCAGTATCTTTACCAGAAAGGCCATATCTTCCTCCTACTATTAAAGGTTTTATATTCTTTTCTTGATACATAGCACATACATCTAAATATAGTGGTTCTCCAGCACTTCCAGGTTCTTTTGTTCTATCTAAAACCGCTATTTTGGATACTGTTTTTGGCATAACATCAAAGAAGTATTTGCTACTAAAAGGTCTATATAAATGAACCTCTAAAAGACCTAATCCTTCTTCATTTTGAACTACTTCACGTACTGTATCACAAACAGATCCCATTGCAACTATAACTTTTCTTGCATACTTATCACCATAATAATTAAATGGTTTATAATTTTTACCAGTTATTTCATTAATCTTTTGCATATAGCTATTTACAACGTCTGGCATTCTTTCATAAACTTCATTTCTAGCTTCAGTATTTTGAAAATATATATCATCATTTTGTGTTGTACCACGAATTACTTTTTTAGCAAGTAGACTGTTATCTTTAAAGTCTTCTAGTGCTTTTCTATTTATTAGGTAATTTAAATCTTTTCCATCTAAAACCTCTATTTTTTTAAGTTCATGAGAAGTTCTAAAGCCATCAAAAAAGTTTAAAACAGGAAGCCTATTATCAATAGAAGATAAATAAGATACCGCAGTTAAATCCATAACATCTTGAACACTTGATGATGAAATCATTGCAAAACCAGTTTGTCTTACTGCGTATATGTCTTGATGATCTCCTAAAATACTTAAAGCATGAGTTGCAATAGATCTTGCCGCTACATTTATAACACAAGGAAGTAATTCACCTGCTATTTTATACATACTAGGTATCATAAGTAAAAGGCCTTGTGATGCTGTATAAGTTGTTGCAAGACATCCTGCTTGTAAAGCACCGTGCACAGCTCCTATTGCACCTGCTTCACTTTGCATTTCAACTACTTTAACAGGATTACCATATAAATTGTTAAATTTCTTACTTGATAGTTCATCTACTTTTTCAGCCATAGCAGAAGCTGGAGTTATAGGATAAATTGAAGCAAGTTCACTAAATAAATAAGATATATAACTACAAGCCTCATTACCATCCATTACTTTATACTTTTTCATTTAAATCATTCCTTTACTATATAAATAAATTATACCATTAAATAAAGCTTTTTAAAAGGTTAAAAAAATTTGCAAATATAATATGAATATGCTATAGTATATGCTTACAAAAGAGGTGTTTTTTAAATGGATGATAAAATTAAAACTATTTTAAAAGCCAATCATTTATATGATAAGGATAATAAAAAACTTGAAAATTTTAATATAACCCATAATAAATTGGATGAATTTTATGATACATACAAGCAAAATCATACTAATAAACAATCAATTCCAGAAGTTAAAAGAGATAAAGAAGGAAGAATAATATTAGAAGAAATCCCATTTATAGTATCTAATACTAAAGAGTTATATATAAACTGGTTATTACTTAATAACGGAACTAAATTACTAATAAAGGAAAATAGACTAAAAGGAGAAAATGATTTTGAAATTCTAATGTCATATTTTCTAAAACAACTTGATATGAAACATGCCAGGTATGATGTTGCAACATATAAAGACAAAGAATATTTAGTTTCACCATCATTTTTAAGAAATGGTGAAAAGATAAATTTAACATTTGAAAAACATCCTAATATAAAAAATGGATATAACAAAATGAAAGAATATAATGGTGAAACATTTTTCTTAAAAACATGTTTTATAGATAGAATATATGGTAATATTGATAGATTTCCATGTAACTTTGGAGTTATAACAGGTGCTAAAATAAATGGTAAAAATGCACAAACAAGATTATGTCCATTATTTGATAATGTTGATTTAAACTCAGTATTAGTAAGAGAAGAAAAATATGGATTCTTCCCTTATATAAATAATAAAATATCAAGCTGCCAAGATATATTTTCATACCTCTTAGAATATGAAGAAATAATGAATTTTACAAATAAGCAGTTAAGAAAATCTAACATTTATAAAGCACTTTGCGAAATAGAAAAAGATAAAAAAATAACAATGGATAATGATTGGTATAATGAAATTCAAAATTTCTTTAAAGATAGTGAGTATCTAATAAATAATGCATTAAAAGATAAAGGGAAAGCTTTTTCAATTAAATTAACATAAAAAAATAGTTAGTCTTTAAAAACTAACTATTTTTTCTTGCATCAAATTTCTTTCTTTCTTCAGTATTAAGTATTTTCTTTCTCATTCTAAAGTTTTCAGGTGTAACTTCTACTAATTCATCAGAGTTAATATAATCTAAGCATACTTCTAAAGATAATTTACGTGGTCTTTTTAATACTACTGTATGATCTTTACCAGCACTTCTTGTATTAGTTTGTTGTTTTTGTTTTACAACGTTTACTGCTAAATCATTTTCACGATTGTTTTCACCAACTATCATACCTTCATATACTTCACATCCAGGTTCAATAAACATAACTCCTCTATCTTCTAACTGACCAAGACCATATGCTGATGCTTTACCATTTTCCATAGAAACTAAAACACCTAATTTTCTTTCTCCTACAACAGCATCTGCCATTGGTTTATAACTATTAAAAGTATGGTTAATAATTCCATAACCCTTAGTCATAGTCATGTAATCAGTCATAAATCCAATAAGTCCACGAGATGGAATAGAATAATTTAACCTTACTTGGTTTTGGTGGTTTGTCATTTGAATCATTTCTGCTCCACGAGTTCCAAGCGCTTCAATTACAGAACCTACATTCTCTTCTGGTACTTCTAATTGTAAATCTTCATATGGTTCACAAAGTACTCCATCAATTTCCTTTACAATAACTTCTGGTTTTGATACTTGCATTTCATAACCTTGTCTTCTCATATTTTCAATTAAAATAGATAAATGTAGTTCTCCGCGTCCTGATACAATCCAACTTTCAGTATCATTTTGTCTTACTTTTAAAGATACGTCTCTTTGGGTTTCTTTTATTAATCTTTCTTCTAGTTTTCTTGCTGTTACAAACTTACCTTCTCTTCCTGCAAAAGGAGAGTTATTAACAGAAAACGTCATTTGAAGAGTTGGTTCATCTATTCTAAGAGGTTCTAGAGCTTCTTCTTTTCCTACAGTACACACAGTTTCTCCAACAGATATATCTGGAAGACCTGCAATTGCAACTATTTCTCCTGCGTGAGCTTCTTTAACTTCGATTCTCTTAAGTCCTAAGAATCCAAATAATTTTTGAATTCTAAATTGTTTAATTGTTCCGTCTAATCTAACACAAGATACGTTTTCATTTTCTCTTATAGTACCACGTGCAATTCGTCCAATACCAATTCTTCCAACATAGTCATTATAATCTAATAAAGCAGGTTGAAATTGAAGTGGTGATGATACGTCTTGTTCTGGAGATGGAACATATTTTACAATCATATCTAAAACTGGATCCATGGTATGCTTTTGAGTAGATAAATCCTTTTCCAAGCTTGATGTACCATTTAATGCCGATACATATACAACTGGGAACTCTAATTGTTCATCATCTGCTCCTAATTCTATAAATAATTCTAATACCTCATCTAATACTTCATCTATTCTAGTAGATGGTTTATCTACTTTATTAATTGCAACTATTGGTTTAACTCCTGCTTCTAAAGCTTTTTTAAGTACGAATCTTGTTTGTGGCATAGTTCCTTCATAAGCATCTACAACAAGTAATACACCATCTACCATGTGCATTATTCTTTCTACTTCACCACCAAAGTCAGCATGTCCTGGAGTATCTAATATATTGATTCTATAGTTTTTATAATTAATAGCAGTTGTTTTAGCAAGTATTGTTATACCACGTTCTCTTTCTATATCATTAGAGTCCATTGCTCTATCCATTATTTGTTGATTTTCTCTTAAAGTATCTGATTGCTCCAATAATTGATTAACAAGTGTTGTTTTACCATGGTCAACATGGGCAATTATTGCAACGTTTCTTATTTCCATAAATTACACCTCTTTTTCACTAACTTGTTAATTATAACACAAAATAAGCAAATGTTACAAAAAATGTCATTACACAATAAAAAAAATGTGCACTTTTATCACATTTTTCTAATTTCTATTTAAAGTTTTGTTTTTGCTTTTTCAACAGCATCCCAATTAAAACTATTATCCCCATCTGCTGTTTTTTTAAATTCACCAACTAAAGAGTTATTTTCTTCAAGTAAGGAAATAGCTTCTTCAGGTGATATTATTTCAGCATTATGATCTTCTACTAACTCATTTGCCTTTTCTTCAGATGTCCTACCTACTATAACATCTCCTTCAAAAGGACTTCCACTATTAGAGCTTAAATTTCTATCTGCTCCTGATACTGCATAAGAAGCATATCCATATTCATAAAACATATCATCCAATTTTTTATTTCCAATTCCTTCTTCAACAGTATATTCAACACAAACATTACTTGCTAAATTTTCTTGCTTTTTGTTTTGTATATAATTTGTAGTTAGAATAACACCAGTAAGGCCAACCGCAACAATAGTACCTCCTATAATAGCTTTTTTAATTAATTTTATTTTCTTTTCTCTTTTTGTTAATGGAAACTTAACTCCATGTCTTTTTAAATAATTATCGTATTGCTCTCTTCTTTTATGTGTTGTCCCAATATATTCACGGGCAAGTTTTATAAAAGCTTGTTCATTTTTATCTTTAAGATCAATGGCTTCCTGTTCTTTTTTTTGTAACTCTATTATAACTCTCTCATCAGATGCTAAATATGGTATACCAAGTTCTTCATAAAAATTATATAATTCTGGTTCTCTTCTTTCGTAATCTTTCATGATAAAACCTCCCTTATCATAACTACATTAATAATACCAAAAATAAATAAAAAACGCAAATTAAAAGAAGTGCGTATCTACACTTCTTGAATAACAGTAATAATCATAGGTTTACATTCAGTTTCATCATATAAATAATTACTTAAACGTTCTCTAATTCCTAATTTGATTTTATTATAATCAACATAATTATTATCAGTATTTTCATTTATTACCTCAAGAGAAATACGTTTCATTTCATTAATTAAATCAGTACTTTCTCTAACGTAAATAAATCCTTTTGTTAAAACTTGTGGATATGCTAATATCTCTTTAGTTTGTTTATCTAGTGTTGCACATATAATTACAATACCATTATCAGATAAAAGTTCTCTATCTTTTAATACCAAACCACCAATATCTTGAGATGAATTACCATCTATTAAAATATCATCAGTTTTAACTTTTTCACGAGTTTCTTTTAAATTACCATTAATAAATGTTACAACATCACCATTTTGTTTTAATAAAATGTTTTCCTTTTTCATTCCTATGTGACTTGCAGCATTAGCATTCGCTACCATATGACGATACTCACCAATAACAGGCATATAGTACTTAGGATTCATTAAATCAAGCATAAGCATTATATCTTCACTTGAAGCATGATGAAGTAAGTTATCTTTCTTAGACATGGTAACAACTGATGCTCCTGCTTTTGAAATATCATCAATTACCTTAATTGCAAGTTTTTCATTATAATCATTTATAGGTTCCATAAAGAAAACAGTATCTGTTGGTTTTATTTTAACAAACTTATCATAACCATTAATTATTCTATTTAAATTCATAAATGGCTTTTCTCTTTCATTAGAAATTAAAATAACAGCATCCTTATCATTTATGTTACTTAAATCACCTATTCTAGATTTATCAAAATCTATATATTTACTATCTAATATATCATTAATAATTCCTTGAAGCTTATGTCCCATAACAACTACTCTTCTAGTAGTTTTAGAAATCTCTTTAAATAATTCTTCTATTCTAGATACATGAGCTGTAAAAACTGTAACTATAATTCTATTATCAGTCTTACTTAAAGTATCACGAATAAGCTTTGAAATACGGTTTTTAGGAGATGTATAACCTATCTTATCAGCATACATAGATTCACCTAACAAACATAAAACACCTTGTTTTCCAATATATGCAAGTTTACCTATATCAGCTTTATAAGGACCTAACATAGTCGCATCAAAAACATAATTACCAGTATAGAAAATAGTTCCATCATGAGTGTTTAAGGCATACCCAACATTATCTGGTATAGAGTGCGTAAGTCTTACAGGAAAAATACTATTCTTACCAAAGTTAATTTTCTTATGTGGATCAATTACTACAAGATTCTTAAATTTAATATTTTCGCTTTCTAGTTCTTTCTTTAATATATCAGCAGTAAATCTTGTTGCAAATACCTTTATCTTAGGTATTTCTTTTATAATATCACATACTGCTCCCATGTTTTTTTCATGACCATGAGTTATAAATAAACCTTTTATGTTTTTAATGTTTTCCTTTATATAATCAAAGTTAGGTATAACATAATCAACCCCTAAAAGCTTATCACTAGCATACTTTAAACCTGCATCAAAAACAAATATATCATTATCAACCTTAACAACATACATATTCTTTCCTTCTTCATTAAGGCCACCTAATGCAAATATCTTAATCTTACTCATTATATTTCCCTCCTTTCTTTAAATTAAGCTAAATAATTATAGCATATTTTAGAAAAAATATCTAGAGTACTAAAAAGAAGGTCCACAATGCTTAAATTTTTATTTATATGATAAGTGTATTAAAACAAATTAATTAGTGATTTTCAATTTTTTGTTTTCTTTTTCTAACTCTTTCAAACTCTTTTTAGGAGTTGGCATGTCTTCTGGCATAGTTCCGCCTAATTTCTTAATCGTATATCTAATTTCCTTACCAACTTCATAATGTATGTCACTAGCATTATTTTCTCCTTGCACTTTATCTTTTAAAAGCTTTTGTTTAGTTTGATTAATACGAAAAAGATTTGCAACTAACTCATCCTCATTCATATTATCTAAAATATCTTCTCGATATCTTAATTTTTTTCTTTTTGCAATATCATTTGCAGTCTCACCACCATATAATCCTTTATATCCAGCGTTATGAAATTTATCAAAGTTTCTAACACCTACATTCCTTGCAACCATGTTTAAAGAATAATTTCCTTTTCTAGTTAAGTTTCTTTGGTAGAATCTTTTTTCATCTTCTGTTAACATTGAATACTCTTTTTCAGATAATTCCTGTTTTCTAGTTTGGATTGCAAAGTAAGTTTGAGCAAGTGCTATTGTCTTTTTTCTTGAATCCCCATTTTGAGCAATAAGATAGCAAGCGTATCTTGATAGCTTATAATCATTTATGATTCTTTTACCACCATTTACATTTATTGACAATTTGTCGATGCCGACAAATTGTTCATTTATGTCAATATTACTATTATTACAAGCAATCTTTGCTTTATAAATAACATTTTCAAATTTTCTCCATTCCTTATAATCTAATGCAGTTTGCAAGTTCTCTCGCATACCAATATTCATTACCTTCTTCATCAAAATGTTTTATATCCTCAAATATCTTTTCTGTATATTCTTTAATTTCGTTCATAAACTCTCTCCTTTTTTTAGTTTTATATAATAAAATATAAAACATAAAAAAAATGTCGTTTTATGACACTTAAAATAATAATAACTTACTAAGTTAATTTTTGCCTTTTATTTATATATAATTTAATTTTGTAATAAATAAGTATTCCAACAAATGAGCCTAAGGTATCTATTAAAACATCACGTATTTCACAAGATCTTCCCATAACAAATAATTGATGGAATTCATCTGTACAAGCATATATAAAACAAAATAGACTAGAAAGCATAATAATACGCTTTATATTAAACGAAGATAATAAATTAATAGAAAGTATGCCAAGTATTAAATAAACGCTAAAATGGGCTGTTTTTCTAATTATAAAGGTATATTTATCAATTAATTCATCTTTTTTATTATCTGTTAAATTATCTTTAACAAAAATACTAGCTACCTTTACTATTACCCCATCACTTAATTTAGATGAATCATCTGCTCTTTGATTAGAAAAACAAAATATTAAAATCATCCATAATATTAATAACATTAACTTAAATACTTTTTTCATAATTCTTTATTCCTTTTTAACTTTAAAATAACAACAAAATTATATCATCTTAATAAACTTTAGTAAACTTATTACAAAGTAATATATCATTTACTAACTATTAATTTTTTTTCTTTTTCTAATTCTTTTAAGCTTTTTTCAGGAGTAGGAAGATTTTCAGGCATAGTTCCACCATTTTTGGCAATTACTTCTCTAATATTTTTCCCAATATTATAATGAGTTTCATTAGCGTCATTTTCACTAGATATATTATCTCTTTTTAATTTTGATTCAGTTTGAGTTATACGAAAAAGGTTGGCCGCTAATTCTTCACTTCCCATATTATCTAGAATGTCTTCTCTATATCTTAATTTCTTTCTTCTTGCTATATCATTTGCAGTTTCACCACCATATAATCCTTTATATTTCTCATCCCACCTTTTCCGTGTTGTATCAATTTGTCTACTTGGACAAATTGATCATTTGCATTTATATTTGAATTATTACACGCAGTAATTGATTTATTAATTATACCATCAAACTTTCTCCATTCCTTATATTTAAAAGCAATTTGCAATTCTCTTGCTAGCCAATATTCATTACCTTCTTCATCTATATGTTTTATATCCTCAAACATTTTTTCTGTATGTTCTTTAATTTCGTTCATAAGCTTTCTCCTTTTTTTAGTTTTATATAATAAAATATTAAAATTAAAAAAAGTGTCGTTTTATGACACTTTTTTATTTTAAAACTTCTTTTATTTTTAACTTAGCTTCATTTACCATATCATAGTTAGGATATGTAACATAGTCCTTTAAGGTACTTGAAGAATGAACTAAATCATTTCCAGCTGTACCATCTACAATTTGATAATTTATAGTCCAATCTTTAGGATTATCTATATAATTACTTATTAAAGAACTAACAATACTTCTAGATATATTAGTTTCATATAAATAACTTAATTCATTTAAAGTTTCATTATAATTAACTAAAGTTTTAGAACTTGCTAATTTCTTAAAAATTGCTAACATAATTTTTTGACAATTTTCTTGTCTTGCTTTATCACCACCATATAGATT